>Ga0105237_10000782_pt1 | contig 43496 bp, 35 predicted proteins | sample KBSC24metaG_FD_81520 | JGI IMG/M metagenome (GOLD analysis project Ga0105237, IMG submission 81520) | Corn rhizosphere microbial communities from Kellogg Biological Station, Michigan, USA - KBS C2-4 metaG | ecosystem: Host-associated > Plants > Roots > Rhizosphere > Soil | place: Michigan, USA...
CGTTCCGGTTGTTTTTAAAATGCCTTTTAATAATCCCGCAACGCCTACCTGTTGCACTGCTCTAAAGTGTGGATCTTTCTGAGGGATATCTGTAAATGGTACCAGGTAGCATTTATAATCTAATAGCTCTCCCTGTATGATCCGCACATTTAAATGCTGGGTAGTGGTTTTGAAAAACACACAAAAGGCGGCAATTGCCCCAGCCCCTTGTCCCAAAGCCATTTGAACCGGTAAAAACTGAATATTTTTATTTTCCGGTAAAGCCCTGTCGGTGATCAGCAGGTTTTCCGTTTCCCTTGTGAGCACTGCATTCATCGGGATAAAATAGGAGGGATACGGCGGATAATTGCCGGTGGCAGTATTGGCATCATTATACTTTTCGCCGGGTAGGGCTTCGCTCGCGGCTATAGAAGTACGATATAGGTCTGTGCTGCTAAGGGTTTTATGGTTATCAAATCTATCCCTGAACTTTGCGCCTGCTTTGGCAGCGACATCCCCGTTCGGTGTTGCATCGATAACTACCTTGGCGATTACAGTATTTACCTCACCATTAATGGTGATTTCTACCTCCCAGCCGGTACCATCTTTCTTGATGCTTTTCCACGGCGAGTTCAGTTTTACGGTGAGGTTTTTTACCGTATCAACCCATTTTTTCAGGATCTCAACACCCGTGTATGGTTCGAACCGGAGGACAGTATTATAGGACGTATCATACCCTTTTTGCGATTTGTAATGATCAGTGACCCGCCTGCGGAATTCGCCCCAGATACCTGACGGAATATTTCGATTGGTCTCGATCATGTGAGTGCTACCAGTGATCATATTACCGCCTAACAGCAATGTCGGCTCGATCAACAGGGTCTTTGCCTTGCTTCGCGCGCTTTGTATAGCAGCAGCTAATCCCGACGGGCCGCCGCCGATAACCAGCACATCCGTTTTAATGGTTTCAGCATGGGCAAAGGAAAAAGCGAATAGTAACAGGGGTATTAATAATTTTTTTATCATCGGGGTTAAGCAAACTACTGTAAAACGCTAAAATAGATTAAACCTTGTCCAACGCAAAACATAAGTCAGCGGATACCAATATTTTCAGATTTGATATGCTGGTGGCTGGCAACTTATTAGAAAATATGATAAATTGCAGCCAAACCGGTTATCAAACACTAAATGCTATGACAGAAGAACTATTGCGATATCCCACCGGGAAATTCAAGGCCCCGGCATCTTATACCCAACACCTGCTTAACGGCTGGATAACTGACATTAAAACGCTCCCCGGCAAAATGCGCAATGCGGTGATCGGTTTGACGGAAGAGCAGCTGAATACACAATATCGTACCGGCGGCTGGACCATCAGGCAGGTAGTGCATCACGTGGCCGACAGCCATATGAATTCCATTGTGCGGATAAAGCTGGCACTTACCGAAGATAACCCAACCATAAAACCCTACGAAGAAGCCGATTGGGCGTTATTGCCAGATTACCGCCTTCCTGTTGAATCATCGTTAAAAATGCTGGACGGCATCCATCAGCATATGGTGGCCCTTTTTGAAAGCTTTAGCGAAGAACAATGGAACCGCACCTTTGTACATCCTGAATCCGGTGACACCAGTCCGCTTAAAAAAATATTAGGCCTGTATGCCTGGCATGGTGCGCATCACCTGGCGCATATTGTAGAAACGGTGAAGAGGGCTAACTGAATCAAAAGACTTCCGAAGTTTCAAAAACTTCGGAGGTCTAAAAGCTTATCTATTCCTTTTTATCCGAATAGGCGATCCTGAAAATAGTGCCCTTCAAGTCATCCGTTACATACAGGGAGCCATCTGGTGCCTGGGCTAAGCCAATTGGCCTGTGCTGGATCGGGCCGGACGGTTTGCTCAGATCCACGCCTGCAAAGTTATCTGCAAAAATTTCCCAATCACCCGAAGGTTTCCCATTTTTGAAAGGAACAAAAACTACGAGGTACCCTTTTTTCAATTGCGGAGATTGCCCATGGAAAACGATGAACGCGCCATTTTTATATCGTTCAGGAAACATATTGCCGGTATAAAACAATAGGTCATTCGGCCCAAAATGCGCTGGAAATGCTGCTACAGGATCAAGATATTTGTCTTTAACCTCTTTTTTTCCATCACCTCCATATTCTGGCGACAGCATTTTTTTCTTCTGGAACTGGTCGTAGTATACAAACGGCCAACCTGCGTCTGCTCCCCGGCGCAACTCATACATCGTTTCGGCAGGTAGTTCAGCGCTTTGTTTAGCGGTGTAATATTGCGGGAACTTATCGTCAAATTTTCCGCGGCCGTGTTGCATAGCAAAAAGGGAATTGGTACTGCTGTTCCAATTAATCCCGACAACGTTCTTTAACCCTTTTGCGTAATGAACCGCATCGCCATAGGTTTGGCCAGGTTTATCAGTTTTAAACTGCCATACCCCGCCCACCGAATCCAAAAGCGGGCAGCCGGGGATACCTTCGCCAGAGCCTTCTTTCCTGCAAGTTTCATTATAGGATCCAACAGTTACATACAGGTTATTTTTGTCGTCAATAGCAATAGATTTAGAATTATCACGCTTCCTGTCTATTAATCCTTTCACAATTACTTCTGGTTTACCGGTATCTACCACCATGCCTTTATCATCCAGTTTATACCTGAAAACACCGGTATTGGAGGATGCGTAAAGTTCGTCGTTTTTGACCAGCATGCCGGTACCGGGATAATTGCCGAAACCTATTTTCTTGTCGATCCTGCCATCTTGGTTTGTGTCGCTCAAAAAGTAGATCCCTTTTCCATCTTTCAGGGCGTTTAGTTTTACATAGATATCTCCCTGGCCTGTAATTGCCAGATGCCTCAATGGCCCCAGGGAATCGGCCACGATGGTAGCAGAAAAACCAGATGGAAGTTTGAGGTCAGCTTTGACAGCAATTGCTGCGTTGCTTTCTTCCTGTTTATTTTTACAACCCTGCAAACCGGTTAAAGCGATTGCAATAAATAACGAACAGGCTGCGCCGAAAACTGCTTTTTTCATTAGGTATAATTTAGGAGATCAACAAAGCTATTAAAATATGCTCCCCTTAAAATATGCGCATCCTTTTCTTTTTGTAAAAGAATTGATATAAACCTATCGCGGTGTAATCCTCAAATAAACCTCGAAGCCAACAGGCGTACTGCCATAAAGAGTTTTTAACACAGATGGTGACACGTTCAACGTTCCCTGCAGGCCGACTGTTAAGTTGGTGCTGGCAATGGTAGTCATTATGTGATTGACGCCCAAAGTAACCGCGTTGATGGTGAAATTGGGATTAAGCGGGTAAGTACCCGTGAGGTTCAACTCATCGGCATCCTTTTGCACATACTCATACCGGCCGTAAACGGCAGTTTTGTGCATTTGCCAACTGCTTTCCAGCAAAGCGGATGGTAGGGTTTTGCCGTTATCCGAAAAATGGTTTTGCCCGTAAACCAATGTAGTGGCGATATAGCTGTCGTCGTTAAACGTTTTTGTGTAGATAGCCGATGCGGTAAACCGGTCCACGTTTTGGAGCGGCTCAAGATCTTCAGGGCTATGTATCCATCCGTTTGAAACCTGCAAAGCCCATTCTTTGGAGGGATTGTATGACAAGCGCACGGAATAGGAATCAAACTTCGGCTTGTCAAAATTATAACGGAACTCGTCCGGCTCTCGGCCGGTAAATATGGAGCCTTCCAGTTTGATGTCTTTATACCGGAAACCTAATGTTGTAGTGCCGAAGGTGATATGTGTCGCGTCAGCATAATGGTGGGTGAGTGGTGCGTCGGGGTTGTTCATGGCAGACAGCCGGTGCATAAATACCGGAGGCCCAAGGGCAGGTTCGCCCGGGTAACCAACCGACAGCGATATATCGGTGTTTTTAGCTATCCGGTGGGTATAATTTACATCGAGTTCGGCAAACAGATCATGCGGGTGCTGGCGGTCGACCAGCTTGTTGCCTTTGTAAGATTCCCCGGTTTGATATAGCAACGGATAACCGCCTGGCCCTACTAAAAATGGATCGAACGAGAACATGGTATTGATAGAAAATAGCCCGTTTTTCCCGACCTTTCTTTGTGTCATCGCCATAAACCAATTGGGGGCGTCAACCTTACTGCCTCCACGGCTGCCGGATTTAAACAGGTCCTGGTTATTATATCGCAGGAAGATGCTTCCGTGGATCATGGTCATCCATTTTTTTCCATGGATCATATAGGCGTACATTGGCGTTTCATCCGGTACCCATGATGATCCTGAGCCATCCCGGCTCATTGGCAAGTCAAGCGAAAACTGGCTGTTCATCGACATGGATTGCATGGTATCCATTTTCATATCGCCCATGTCCATACCCTTCATCGACGTATCTTTTTTTGCCGGATGCTTTTGGGCAAGAGCGCTGAGAATGCTCAGCGATGCTATTATGTATATTGTAAGGAATTTCATAGCGTTAGCATTAAAAAACGTTAAACAAATTATATTCCAGCCGTACCAGGTAAGTGTTTTGACTGGTTCGAACCATGTCATTGTACAAAGGCGTTCGATACGAAAAATCAACCCTGAATACACTGTTAAATATCAATTGAACGGCAGGGGCAACATCCAAATAACTTTGCCCATAACCGGGATTGGCTTTGCCCAGCAGTTCGACATATATGTTGAGGTTTACCTGGTTATAGTTTTGATAGGATTTTGGGAACAACAGATATCCTGCCGACAGGGTATAGCCTACAGCATCATGTGCATTACCGATAGGTAAATTATATCCGCCCCTGTTATCCCAGCCATGCAGGTAACTTGCCGAACCCGATAATGCCAGCTTATGCAGTAGTTGTGTAAACACCACACCGGTTTGGAAGCCGCTATTATCGCCTTCCAAAGCGATTTCCTGGTTCACCAACGGATTATTAATGTCCGCAAGTTTGGCGAACACTGCTCCCCTGAAATGCTTTTGAACCGAATCGATGGACAGGAAACGGTATTTAGCATAAACACTCCCGCCCTCAAAATGCTGTTGGTTGAAATAGTAATCAGAGGCATATAGTGTACCGTGCACCATCAGGCTTTTGCTGGCGCCGTACATCACTTCAAGACTGGTGCGGGTTTTATATTTCGGATTGAAATAGCCCTGGTTCTCCAGCCTGATACCGACGGAATGCGTGGCCATATTACTGGCGGGTTCCGTGTTCACATACAACTCCTGCGAAAAGGCAGGGCATATCATCCCCGAAAGAATGATAGCCAAAAATAAAGTCTTCATACTGCTGAGTTATATAGCGATATGATAAACCCGGCCCGTTTCCGGTTTGTCGGCTGCTGTAGTGCTATATTTTTTATAAATAGCCGCAGGCGCAAAGCCTTTATCAACCAGCGTTACTGCAACAGGGCCGTTAAGCTGCTTGTCTGTTCCGTTAACAAAACGATAGGTATCCCCAGCATAGTTGAATGCGTTATCATTTACCTTGACGTTATCGAAATTGAACGTAGCTTTCAGATTGTTAACAAAGAATCCTGCCCCCTGTACTTTCTTGCTGATCTGGTCGAGGTTGACCGGTATGTCCTTTTTAAAGGTGATCACAAATACATTGCGATTCAGGTCAGCCTTGATGTCGCCGATAAAATTGAGTGTGCGCAATGATTTTTCAGTTGCCTTGGAACACATGGAGCAGGTAAGCCCGCTAACCTGTAATTCGGCTTTGGTGAATTGCGCTTTTGCCGCGCTGATGGTAGTTATTAGGAGTAGGACAAATATTTTAAGAGTTTTCATGTCGATCAAAAATTAATTGTTAAAAAATAAAACGGCGGTAGTTTTTACCGCGAATAACTAGAATCAATTAATAATGATCAGATACGGAAAGTGCAGTTTTTTAAAAAGAGGGGTGAATCCGCGGGCGTCAATGGCGGGCCGCGGTAAGACAGGTTTTCAGAAGCGATATTCTGAACGGCAGGCGTTGATTCTGCTAAAAAAGATTTCGGCACATCAAAGGCAAACACCTTTGCTAAAAAGGAGGCTGTTCCAACCTGGTGCGCGTCCTTCACTTTCACCTCAACATGTGCGTCTTTACAGCATTTCATTTTGCTGATCTTCAGAACCTTTACACAAGCATTGGCAGGAGCGTCGATATTAACCGATGAAAGCCGGTTGAAGCAATAATGCAAATTCAGCGCAAAGCCGGATACGGTAACCAGGTACAGCATCACTAAAACTATGGCGACTGATCTTTTTAGCATGGTACAAAGCTACTTGTTTACAATAGCATTACCAATCATATTTATAAGGTGTATGTAATAATTGATATATTAGTGCTGTAAAACCGTACAGCCTTGTTGTCACCCGATGGCATCAGCTTTATATTATTGGAAACCAACTTATTAAAATGAAACGAATATATTTCTACCTCGCTGCCATGCTGGTTGCATGTGCTTCGCAAAACAGTTATGCCCAGATGCTAAAAACTCCGCAGCTGAGCTCAACACAAACCATTGTGCAGGACCTGGGCCTGGGTAAAGTCACCTTAACCTACTCGCGCCCGAATGTGAAAGGCCGCAAAATATTCGGCGGTATGGAACCCTACGGTGTAGTTTGGCGCACGGGAGCCAACGCAGCAACGACCATCAAATTTACCGACGATGTAACTATCGAAGGCAACAAAGTACCCGCAGGTGAGTATGGCTTGTTCTCTATTCCTGGCGCTGATGAATGGACCATCATCTTGAATAAAACCGCTAATCAATGGGGAGCCTATACTTACAAGCAATCAGACGATTTACTGCGATTCAAAGTTAAAAACGTCCCATTAACCGAGTCTATGGAGACTTTGACGATGGAGTTTAACAACGTTGATCAAACCAAATGTATGCTTTTGCTGGAGTGGGCAAACAGTTCGTTTACATTCCATATCAGTACTGATGTGGATACTAAAGTGATGGCCAATATTGATGAGGTGATGAACACAGATAAAAAGCCGTACTTTGAATCTGCGCTTTATTATTACGAAAATAACAAGGATTTGAAAAAGGCCTTGGAATGGATAAGGATTCCGCAAAAAACCGAAAGCAAATCTCCTTTTTATAAAGTGTGGGAAGCCCGCATTTTATTAAAAATGGGCGATAAGGCCGGTGCACTTGCCGCCGCACAGGAAGGCGCAAAATATGCCAAGGAGCAAAAAGATAGCGAGTACGAACGCCTCAACCTGGCCGTAGTAGAACTGGCAAAGAAATAAATCCCCAATCATTAGAAATAAAAAAGGATACCGTTCTGGTATCCTTTTTTTGTATATTTCAGATAAGCTTACTTTTCAGCCAGCAGATCGTTGGTTAGTTTTTCAAATTCATCTACAAATTCAGTATAATATTTTCCCGTACCCGGGCCACTAAAGCCGGTGTGGATCTTACGTACATCACCTTTTTTATCAATAATGATGGTGGTAGGAAAACCTTTAAAATCAGCCAGCATCGGAAGGCTTTTTTGCGGGTCGCCACGGTTAGGGGTATAGCCTGTGATCAGCAAAGGGTATTGAATATTGAACCTCGCTTGCAGTTGTTTTAATGTTGGAACCGATTTGGCGAAATCGGTGGTACGTTCATAAGCCAGGCCAATCACTTCAACACCTTTGGGGTGATATTTCTTGTAGTAATTAATCATGTAGGAGGTTTCATCCATACAATTCGGGCACCATGAGCCTAATATCTGGACAATAACGACTTTATTTTTAAAACGGTCGTCGCTCAGCGAAACTTTCTTCCCGTTAATATCAGGGAAGGTAAAAGCGATCTTCCTAGCACCCGGTTTTAAATAAGTAAGTGAGTAAGCATCGGGCAATTTCGCTTTCGCATTTCTAAAAGCTGTCCATTTATCTAATCCGGAATAGCCCGAATAAAATTTACCGTGTATTTGAGGATTGTATGTGTAGTCGGTAATTTGTATTAAATCAGCAATGAATAGAAATGCGTGGCCGCCATCAAAGGTGGACAGGTATAGTTTATTGCCGGCAACAGTTCCTTCCAGGTAACGGTAGTCACCGGTTGTGGTTAAAAATGTTCCGGTTAGCTTAGAGCCAACCTGTTTGAATTCGCCCACCGTCGTGTCTTTTTTATCCCCGTCTCCAAAAAGGGCCGACCACCGCCCGGTAATATTAAATGCTGGCTTTTCCGCAGTCTTAAAAAAACGCCAGGACTGTCCGGGCACTGCGGTAAAGTCCATAGCGGCATCTTTATCGCCCAGGTGTTTTATCCATTTTCCTTTCAGGTCGCCCTTTTCAAGCTTTAGCTTAAATTCCGAATTGAATAAAGGCATGTGAATAAAAACGGAGTCGCCTTTTTGCTTCACGTCGGTCACCTTAAATCTTTCGGCACCGTTAATGATCGCCAATTGCTGTTTGGCACCAACCGTCGTAACTTCAAAATTGAAGGGAAGCTCATCGCCTGATGAGGTTTTTAAGGCGCCGCGCCATATACCCGCTTTTAGTTTGCTTTGGGCCGAACTTGCTTGAGTGAACAGTGCAAAAAGCGCGGCGGCTAAGAAATATTTATAACGCATTTCGAATAGTCTATTAAATTGATATACTTTTTTCAAAGTAAATGAAAACTATCCGATTATTTCAATACCTCACGCGATATGACAATCTTCTGAATTTCAGAAGTGCCTTCATAGATCTGGGTGATCTTGGCATCGCGCATTAAACGCTCTACGTGATATTCTTTTACAAATCCATATCCGCCATGGATCTGCACAGCTTCGACAGTGGTTTTCATTGCTACATCTGACGCATACAGCTTAGCCATGGAGCTGGCTTGTCCGTAGGGCATATGATGATCCTTTAACCAGGCGGCCTTTAAGCAAAGCAAACGTGCGGCTTCAATATTGGTGGCCATGTCGGCCAGTTTAAACTGGATCGCCTGCAGATCGGATATTGATTTTCCGAAAGCTTTGCGCTCTTTAGAATATTGTAAAGCCAGCTCATAAGCACCCGACGCTATTCCTAAAGCCTGTGCAGCTATACCGATACGTCCGCCCTCAAGTGTTTGCATCGCGAATTTGAATCCGAAGCCATCTTCGCCGATCCGATTTTCCTTTGGAACCTTTACATCAGTGAACATCAAGGAATGAGTATCTGATCCACGTATGCCCAATTTATTTTCTTTTGCACCGATGGTAAATCCCTCCATTCCTTTTTCGAGGATCAGCGCGTTGATGCCATGGTGCTTTTTTGCCGCGTCGGTTTGGGCGATCACGATATAAGTGGATGCCGAATTACCATTGGTGATCCAGTTTTTTGTACCGTTCACCAGGTAGTGGTCGCCCATATCAATGGCTGTTGTTTTTTGAGAAGTGGCATCGGAACCCGCCTCTGGTTCGGACAGGCAGAAAGCGCCTATTTTCTCCCCTGTTGCCAGGGGCACAAGATATTTTTCTTTTTGGGCCTCTGAACCGTACTTCTCAAGCCCAAAACACACCAGTGAGTTGTTTACTGAAACTACTACCGATGCAGAAGCATCAATCTTTGAAAGCTCTTCCATGGCCAGCACATAGGATATGGCATCCATGCCGCTGCCACCATACTGCGGCGAAACCATCATGCCCAGAAAACCCAGCTCGCCTAATTTTTTTATTTGCTCAGCAGGAAATTTCTGATGCTCATCACGTTCTATCACACCGGGTTTAAGCTCGACCTGCGCAAAGTCGCGCGCAGCCTGCCTGATCATTAGTTGCTCTTCAGTAAATTCAAAATGCATATAACAAAGGTTGACGGGTCAAAAATAATGTTATGCAAGCATAGTAAAAATATATCCATAAAAAAAGAGAACTTTTTTGAAGTTCTCTTTCCCCTAATTAATTTAAACTATTGATTAAACCCAAAACAAAGAACAAAGATACTCAGCTTGGGCGTCTGAGAATTCAAAAAAAGTTTTTCATTGGTAGATGAATTTTATTTTTTTCACAGATTGTAGTTGCAGAGCCATTGATTAATGAACAAAAGTAACGCCATATTTTTAGGGCACCAATGACTTATACGTCAGAATTTCTAAATCGGCGCCTCTCACAATTTTTACGAACGTAAAAATTAGTTTAATAATTTATTTATTAGATTGCACGTTAATACAACAGATTAACTATTATAAAATATGCTACTAACTGATTTTGAGTATCTTAACAACTCTGGAGAAGCCTTTAAAAAGAAGGTTGCTTTGCAGATAAAAACATTAAGAAGACAAAACCAGGTTACCCAGGAAAAATTTTATAGTGAAACAAATATTAATATTGCAAGGCTCGAATCGGGCAAAGTAGACATCCGCCTGGATACCTTACGGAAGGTTTGTTACTACTTTGACGTATCATTATCAGGCTTTTTTCACGGTATTTATTAGGATAATAGCCTTTTCAGAGCACTTTTTTATATAGCATTCCATTTTTGTATACAGTATTTGTATTTTATTATACACAGTTATGGTCTATATCTTCCGGTTTTGACCCTAAAAAGGGGTGAATAGCACATAAATTTTACATAACGCCAAAAACTGCGGGCAACTTTTTAATTAAGTTTGTCCGTAAATGATTTTATCATGAGTATGTTAAATAAGAAACCTGTCATCTATATCGCCGTATTTTCGGCTTTCGTATTGTGCGCCTACCAGGCAAAAAAGGCTGAACCAACCAACGATCCCGTATACCAGAATCTTGACCCATCGGTAAGTCCGGGCACCGACTTTTTTCAATATGCCAATGGTGGCTGGCTTAAACGTAATCCAATACCTCCAGCCTATTCAAACTGGGGCATCGGGAACGTGGTGCAGGAAGAGATACGCGACCGGCTGAAAAAGATCAACGAAGATGCGCTGAAAGCTAATTCAGAAAAAGGATCGGGTACCCAAAAGATCGGTGACTTTTATTTCACCGGCCTGGATAGTGCCGGCATTGAAAAGGCAGGTATCTCCCCTTTGCAGGAGCAATTGAACATCATTGACCAGGCGAAAAACGCGCATGACATATTGAATGCCGCCGCTCTATTAACTACTACCGGCACGCGTAATATCATTGGCTCAAGGGTAGGGCAGGACGATAAGAACAGCTCGAAGATGATGGTACAGTTGAATCAAACCGGCCTTGGATTACCAAACCGTGATTATTACTTTAAAACGGATGCACGTACCACCAAAATACGTACTGATTATACTACCAAATATTTGCCTACCCTGCTGGCCTTATCCGGCTGGGACGAAGCAAAGTCCGCCGCAGGGGCGAAGAGTGCTTATAATATCGAAAAGTTTTTGGCAGATAGCAGCCGTAAACTGGAAGCCTTGCGTGATCCCTACAAAAACTACAATAAAATATCTGTAGCGCAACTTAACCAATTAACGCCGGACATCGACTGGAACGACTTGTTTAAACAATTACAATTCGCTGCGGTGGATTCGGTTATTGTTGGTCAGCCAGAATATTATAAAGCTGTAAATACCGCCTTAAAGACTTTCCCGGTAGATGATTGGAAAGCTTATCTAAGATTGAAGCTGATCAGTTCATATGCTTCTTATCTAAATAATGCTTTAGTTGAAGAAAACTTCCGTTTCGGTGGCAAAGTATTGCGCGGCCAAAAAGAGCAGCTGCCCCGCTGGAAAAGGGTATTGGATAATGAAAACAGCATAATGGGCGAGTTGCTGGGCAAATTGTTTGTACAGGAATATTTCCCGCAGAAAAGCAAGGAAAGATATGTAGCGATGGTAGAAGCCATCCGCCAATCTTACCGGGAACATATCCAAAAGCTGGACTGGATGAGCCCCGAAACCAAAGTAAAGGCGCTTGAAAAATTAAACGCGATACATCCAAAAGTAGGCTACCCTGATCAATGGAAAGATTTTTCAACGCTGAACATCAGCCGCGGCTCTTACGCCGGTAACGTAATGAACGCAAGGCGCTGGTCGTACATGATCAGCGTAAATAAACTGGGTAAGCCGGTGAACCACCAGGAATGGAACATGACGCCACAAACCTACAATGCCAACTACAGCCCTTCTAACAACGAGATCACCTTGCCCGCCGCGCAGTTCCTGATACCCGGTATCAAGGACGACCAGGTAGATGACGCCGTAGCCTATGGCTATGTAGCCGCATCGACCATAGGGCATGAAATCACCCATGGCTTTGACGACGAGGGTCGCCAGTATGATGTAAAGGGAAACCTGAAAGCCTGGTGGACCCCGCAGGATTCGGTTAAGTTTACCCAGCGCGCCCAAATGCTGGTCGACCAGTTTAACAGCTACGTGGTTTTGGATAGTTTACATGTAAACGGCAAAGCTACCCTGGGCGAGAACATCGCCGACCTCGGTGGTATTGTTTTGGGCCTCGATGCCTTCAAGAAAACCGAACAATATAAACAAGGCAAAAAGATAAACGGCCTAAGCCCTTTACAGCGTTTCTTTTTGGGCTATGCTCTGGGATGGCTGGGCCACGAGCGTGACGAAGTATTGGCCAACCAGATCATCACCGACGTGCATGCCCCCGGCTTTCTGAGAGTGAACGGCCCTTTTAGTGATGTCCCTGAATTTTACAAAGCCTTCAACATTAAGAAAGGCGACAAAATGTGGCTCGACCCGGAAAAGCGGGTGAAGATATGGTAAGAGACCTTTTAAATAACAAACGCCCCGACACACCGGGGCGTTTGTTATTTCGGGGTGTTTCACGTGAAACACCCCGAAATAAGGTATTTTTATAGTTAATACTCTGTTTATCAGTTTTATAGTTATAAAAAAGATAATTTTTTAACTGTTTCAGCAAAAAAGTGAAACACTTTGAAACACCTGAAACAGTGACCCATCCTGGGAAAGTTTAGTTTTAAATTCCCCCCTTTTGCCCGATAATAGTGACAGGGAATATCAGTTTAAATGTGGTCCCCACGCCGGGTTCCGAATTGGTCTCGATACCGATGCGGTGAAAATCTGCAATTGATCTTACAATCGGCAGCCCCAGGCCGAAACTATCCTGCTGTAACGACTGGCTGAATTTTTTGAACCGGTTAAAAATGTGAGGCAAACGCTCCGGGGGGATACCGATGCCGGTATCGGTGATCTGCACAATGAACAGTTTACTTTCAACCGCCCCGGTTATGTATATTTCGCCACCCTCTTTATTGTATTTTATGGCGTTGTTGATCAGGTTAAAAAACAGGTTGAACAATAAAAATTTATTCACCTTCATTAAATACCAGTCCGGTGGAATGGCTATCTCGCAGTGAATGCTCTTTTCCTGCAGGCGGATGGATATTTCATCATAAACTTCCTGGATAAGCTCCGCCACCTGTATATTATCCTCCTTCAAGAACTGATCATTTTCAATTTGTGAGATCAGCAGCAGGGTCTTTGTAATGCTTTTTAAACGGTTCAGTATCTTCTGCATTTCCAGCAGGCGCACCTTCACATCGTCGGCGATATCTTCCTGCTCAAACATGTTTTCAATTTTCGATTGCAGGATGGATATGGGTGTCATCAGCTCATGCGAGGCATTGGAAATAAACTCACGCTCTTTTTGAAAGGTGCTTTCAATGGTTTGGATCATCTTATGAATACTGATGTCGAGGTATTCAAAATCAGAGGTATTGGTGCGCACCTTTTTGTATTGCGCGTGATTTGGAAATTTGTGACCGATGAGTTTGGTCCGTATGATCAACCCTAACGGTCTTAATACATAGGTGGAGTACACCTGGTCGGCCAGGATGGTTAAGAGTACCATGCCGAGCAGTATCTCAAAGGCGATGCTTTGCAGCGGCACGGCGGTTTCGTTTATGGTATCTACACTCTTTCCTATTTCAAGGAGGTAGCTTTGCTTACCCACTGTGAATGTATGGCTCAGTATCCGGTACTGAATGGTATCCCCTTCAACTAAGCGCTTTTCATTTTTGATCGTATTGATATTTTCTCCTGAAGAATCGACGTCAAGACTCACGTATTCTTCCTTTAGCAGCGCGTTATAACTGCCATAGCCTTCGCCATTTTGGATATAGTTTTTAATACCGGGACCTTTTACAATCTGGAGCACCTTATCCTTTTGCTTGCGCAACCAGTTATCGGTATAATTTTGATTGATATCCCTGATGAGCGTGGGCAGCAATAACACAAACAGCACCACTATTACCAGTTTTGAGATGGTATTAAACAGTGTCAGTTTGGTGCCGAGCTTCAATCCTTAGTTATTAGTTGTTATCCGGTATCCAAGGCCCCTTACCGTCTCTATCCAATCGTGCGGGCCGTAGGCGCTTAGTTTTTTCCTGATGTTTTTTATGTGGGCATCGATATAATTTGAATCATAATCATCGTTTACGATACTCCCCCAAATATGCTCACTTAGTTGCGAGCGGGTCAATGTCCTGTTTTTGTGTAAAAGCATGTAGGCCACGAGGTCGAACTCCTTTTTGGTGATCGCATTGATCAGGGTATCCGCGTGCGCAATAGTGCGATTAGTTAAATCGATCGAAAATTCACCAAGCGGCACCACGGAGTTTTTTAACCCAAATTTCCGGCGGGTGATGGCCTGCATCCGGCTTTGCAATTCCAATAAGGAGAATGGCTTGGCTAAATAGTCATCAGCGCCCAGATCGAGGCCCTTGATGCGGTCGTTAACCTCTGCACGGGCTGTTAATATAATACAGGTAGCCTCCGGGTTATATTTTTTTGCTTCTTTCAGCAGATCGAGGCCCTCGTAGTCGGGCAGGCCGAGGTCTATCAGAATAAAGTCGTACAGGTTGGTCGCGATCTTTTCGGAAGCAGACCGGCCGTCGAAACACACATCGCAAACATAGCTGCAATTGATCAGAAATATCTCCAGTTCGGCCGTAAGCGCTTTCTCGTCTTCAACAATCAGTACATTCATGCGGGGCTAATAAAAAACGTAATAAAATGTTAAATTATAAAACGACTCTCTGTGGTTTCTTAATATACCTTCCACGTTAACAGGTATCGAATATTTGTACGAGGCCTCTATGGTATAGTGCGGCCTGTTATAAGCAATGGGTATTTTAAAGCTATAATTAAGCGCTTTAAAATAGCTGTTATCAGCGGCATACTTTTGTACCGAAATGGGTGGCGGCAGGCCATCGTCAGCATCATCCAAATGAAACTTGCCGGGATGGTTGTAAGAATACTTCTGCACAAAATTTTGTGTGCCCAGTATAATGTTTATTGCTGGTGTAAACGACAGGTAATCCTTATCATCAAAAACGCTCCACTTGGTCTCGATATATTTGGAATTACTTATGGTAAAAAAGAAGTCGTTGGATTCGCCAAACAGGTAATCCATGATAACACTTGTTTTCAAAAATTTCCAATCGTATGAATTCTTGAAGTTGATATCGTTTGACGAGGCCGATTTGATGATCAACGCGTCCCTATCAAAAATAAAACGGGTGTAACTTATCGTACCCGAAATTTTCTTCGAAACGTTGTAAAAATAACCAGCGCCCAAATCGATCTCGTCCAGGGCCGGTATCGATCCAAATACTTTATATGCCGAGCCATACAGAAAAACCCCCGATTTGGCATTGTAAATTACATCTGCATTTAAAAAAGGGTACCTGTTCGGCCCTGTGCGGCCAAAAAAGCTGGCGTCGCTGCCATAGCTGATCCCGGCATAAATGGATCTCTTTTTGACAAGCGTATCAGAGTCTGCCACCATCCTTGGCGGGTGATCTGTAAAAATGCTGTCTTTGCGAATACCCGCGCCGGCATCAAAATAAATGATCAAAAAAAGCAGTGTGCAAATGTATTTCATCTAATACTCGCTATAATATAAACTGTTTTTGTTAATTCCCATTCCTCCTCGGTATTTCAGGCGGCCTGTCCATACCCGCCGGCCTGCGTTGTCTTTTTGGTTTAGCCTTCGGCTTAACGTCAGTCCCGGTTGATTCATCAACCTTCTCGGGCTTGGGTAAGCGTTTGGCTTTAGTAATCTCTTTTATCTTTTTCTTTTCATCTATCTCCTGCTGTTTCAGCTGTTTAGCTGTTTTAGGCACAGTATCGATAAGCAAAGGGTTTACAATGCGACCCTCAAAAGCACCATGACGCGGGGCGGCTTCAAGACGGGCAAATGATAAACACGGTATGAGTATCAACACTATAACGATATACGCAAACCACTTAATCATTCGTAACACAGAAACTTAAAATTTTATTCAAATCTTTTTCAATATAAAGCCTGACCATGTACCGGGCAAGCCGGCACGTATTTGTTAGTATCGTACTTGATATATCAAAAATGGAAATTTTTTAGCAGTATACCCTGCTATGGGTGAAGGAATAATATCTATCCGCTGTAACAATGGCATGATATTAAAGCAAAAATCAGCCTGACGGCTGATCTTTTATTGATTAATTTAGTTGATATAAGTTCACCATTTAGGCCAGTGCAATCATCTCTTTCGATGTATAGATGCGGTCCTGGTCATCAATTACGAAGCATGCCATCTGTTGCAGCTGGTTGATCAGGTATAGCCCGGCATTTACGCCCATCATCATTATTGGCGTCGCCATGGCATCGGCCAGCTCAGCTGTAGGGCTTACTATGCTCACGCTTTTTAGCACACTTACCGGGAAGCCATTTTTACCATCTATCTTGTGCAATAGTTTTTTATTGCTGATGGTAGCATTCTTGTCGAAATTAAACGACGTGGCTACTGCCATATTGCTGATATTAATATCCGAAAACGATTGGCTGTCGCGTTCTGTATCGGCTGTCGCGATAGTCCATGGTTGATTATCAGGCTGCAGGCCCCAGGTAAGCAGGTCACCACCGGCATTTACTACACCACTGCTCACACCCATCATTTGTAAAATATATTTTGCCCTGTCGGCAGCGTAGCCTTTGCTTATCGCGCTAAAGCCGATACGCATCCCTTTTTCTTTTAAAAGGACGGTGGTTTTTTCAGCATTTAATATAACGTGCTTGTAGTTGGTATACCTAACGGATTTGCGCTCTATTTTTTTAACCTCGATGTTCTTTTCGGCATTATAAGTAATGTCGAAGGCCCCATGAGTAAGCTCGGATATTTGTAATGAACGGTCGATCAGCCTGTAAATTTCGGCAGTAACCTTTACCGGCCTGATGCCTGCATTGCGGTTAACTTCATTGATCTGGCTATCATCGCTGAATGTGCTGAGCAATTTTTCAATGCGGCTGATCTCTTCAGCAGCGCTGTCGATGCAATTGTCGGCCCAAACCGGGTCGCTGCCTACCACACTGATTTCAAAGCGGTTTCCCATCAGGCGCATATTTCTCCTGAAAATGTTTAGATCGTTGTTGTATGTTTTTACTGCTAACATGAGCAAATGGATTACAGGTTATCACTAAGAACTGTTCGTTCAAACACGTAAATGATAATGATGCTCAATCAGGGTCAATAGGGGTACATCATTTTCTAATAACGAAAATAGCGCCCCTTTATGAAAATAAGATGAAAAAGCGGCATGGGTTGCCGTTTTAACACTTATTTAACGAAATATTTAAGAGATTATCAGTGCAATTTACAATTGGCTGACGCGATCCGATCAGGCTATTGTACCTTCCTTCAGCTTCTCAGCGTTTTCGGCAAATTGGAGGGCTTCCAATATATCCTGGATATCGCCGTTCATTACGCCAGGCAGGTTATAGCTGGTGAGGCCGATGCGGTGCTCGCTCATACGCCCCTGCGGGAAGTTATAAGTGCGCACTTTGGCTGACCTGTCGCCGGTGGAAACCATGGTTTTGCGTTTTTTAGATATTTCTTCCAGGTGCTTTTGCAGTTCCATTTCAAAAATACGCGAACGTAATACTTGCAGCGCTTTATCGTAGTTCTTTAACTGCGATTTTTGGTCCTGACATTGTGCAATTATACCGGTCGGTATGTGAGTCAGTCGCACTGCGGAGTAAGTGGTATTTACCGACTGACCGCCCGGCCCAGAAGCACAAAATAGATCCTTGCGAATATCGCTTACATTCAGATCAATATCAAATTCATCAGCTTCGGGTAATACCACCACGCTGGCTGCAGAGGTATGCACCCGGCCCTGTGTTTCGGTATCAGGCACACGTTGTACACGGTGAACGCCTGATTCGTATTTTAATGTACCATAGGCATCTTCTGCCAATACATTAAACACAATTTCTTTATATCCGCCCGCTGTACCTTCGGTATAATCAACCAATTCGGTCTTCCAGCCGCGTTTTTCGCAGTAGCGCATATACATACGGTAAAGGTCTCCGGCAAAAAGGGCAGCTTCATCACCACCGGTACCACCGCGAATTTCAACGATTGCATGCTTGGCATCCTCCGGTTCTTTCGGGATCAGCATCAGGCGTATTTCTTCTTCTTTTTCGTCTTGTTTTACCAATAGCTCATCCAATTCCATCTTAGCCATTTCGCGGAATTCCTCGTCCTTTTCAGTGGCAAGAATTTCCTTGTTGGCATCAATGTTACTCATGATGTTACGGTAGATATTATACTCGTCAACCACTTTAGCCAGGTCTTTATATTCCTTGTTGAGCTGGGCATAACGCTTCATATCCGACATTACATCCGGGTTGCTCAACTCCGCTTCCACATCCTTCCAACGCTGGTTTATCGCTTCTAACTTCTCTAACATATAATTGGCCTCCAATCAAAGAGGGCTTATTTAATTCTAAAAAATTGCACAAAAATACGGAATATTTAGCAGATTTTGAAGCAGGTATGTCGGCACAGGTAATGAAATTACACTGCAGCCACAATCGGCTTTTCGAAATATTTGAGATGGACCTCTTCGCCGTCAAATTCGGCATAGGAGCAGGCATCCAGCCATTCGCCCAGGTTAATGTAGCGGCTTTTTTCGGTGAGCTGTATGTCCATCGGCTTATGGCGGTGGCCGAATATCATGTAATCATAAAACTCGGTTTTTAGTAATTCACGGCAAAAGATGATCGTGTATTCCTGCTTTGCCAAAATAACATCGGGTACTTTGAGGTTCTCATCACGGCTATGGGTCGACCACCGATTGGCTATCCCTACACCCAGGTTAGGATGGAGACGCTCGAACAGCCATTGGCAAAACTTGCTCCTGAAAAAATTCTTTAAAAACTTATATTTCCTGTCGCCCGGCCCCAGACCGTCGCCATGATGCAGGAAGAATTTTTTGCCATTACGTTCTATTACCAGTTCGTCAGAAATAATGGTGGCGCCAAATTCTTTAGTGAAGTAATCGAACACCCACATGTCATGGTTGCCTTTGAAGATGTTGATCTTGATGCCCGCATCAGCCAGCTCAGCTAATTTACCGAAATACCGGATATAGCCTTTTGGCACAACGGTTTTATACTCGAACCAGAAATCAAAAGCATCGCCCATGATAAAAACCTCGGCGGCATCCGCCTTGATCATATCCAGCCAGCGCACCAGTTTATCTTCCCGCACACGGCTTGACGCATAGCTTGGGGAGCCTAAATGAAAATCAGAAGCGAAGTATAGTTTGTTTCGGGTTGACATGCGGCGTCAAAAGTAAGATATTGGAGGGAAATGGAGAAATGGTGAGGGATTTGGGTTTCTTTAGGAAGCCCTTGCATCAGGATAATTACAGTTTGAAACGAAACCAATGCACTTCATACAAGTTAGCTTAATGAGATTTTAAATTAATTGTATACTTCAGAATTCATTATTCGATATTTGTTCAATGAGCAGCATTCTCCACATTCTCAACGGCGATTCAACCGCATATAGTTTTAAAGATACCGGGCTTGACGGCGATGTGCTGGTCTGGCGGGAAGTACTTTCACAGGGGCCATTGATGGAAGATATTTCGTCGGCCGCGTTTTGGAATGCGCGGTCGGAGTGGATAAGCAAGGGTTTTAATGAGACGCCTGAACATTACCGGGAAACTGTAATAGAGCCACTTGAAAAACTCAGCGGACCGTATGATGAGATCAACCTTTGGTTTGAGTTCGACCTGCATTGCCAGGCCAATATGCTTGGGGTGATGGCGATGTTAAGCAGACAAACGGATCTTTCGGAACGGGCGATCTACCTGGTGTGCCCGGAGGAATATCCCGGCATCGAACATTTTATGGGGATGGGGCAATTGAACAGTGAGCAACTGGAAGACCTGTATGACGACCGCATGCGCCTGAACGAATGGGAGTTTACCCTGGCAGCACAAGCGTGGAAATTGTATGTAAGCGGCGACGACCAGGCCCTGGAAAAATGGCTGGATGAAAATACTTTTTGGGGGAACCTGCCATCACTCAAGGCCGCACTGCAGGCCCATTTGAAAAGAGTAAGGACTAATGACAAAGGACTAAACTACATTGAGCAAACACTGCTTGATATTTATAACACCGGCCTTGATACCAAACACAGCATTTACCAGGCTTTCTGGAAAAAGGAGAAGATCTACGGCATGGGGGATTTAGAGATCGATATTTACCTAAATCGCCTTGCTGAGAAAAAACTGATAGCACTTTAAAGCAAAAAGCATAAAAAAGCAATCGCCAACTTTTCATGTTCGCGATTGCTTCGTTGTTCCTCCTCGCAATGACAAAGGAGGTGAGTTAAACGTTAAATAACCCGTTTCTTTCCTGCTCCTGGTAATTCTGAACCGTTTCGATAGCGTTATCCACCACATCGCTCAGGGCTACGATGAAGGCGCCCGGTTTGGCCATGCTCATGGCATACTTAATTGCTTCGACCTCTTTTGGAACCACCTCAAATTCCTTGTTTGGATCAACAGAGTGGATACCCTGGATCAGCAGGTCGAGTATGTTTTGCTCGGTACGGCCGCGCAGGTGTTTTTCCTGCCTTAGTATTACGTAATCAAACATTTCGGCGGAGAGCTTTCCTATTTCGCGAATGTCCTCATCCCGCCTGTCGCCCGTCCCGGCAATAATACCGATCTTCAATGGCGAATCTATATGACTTAAAAACGCTTTGATCCCGTTAAAGCCATCCGGGTTGTGTGCAAAATCGATCATGAACCTGAAATCCTTGAACTCGAAAATGTTCATCCTTCCCGGTGTTTGTGCAGCCGATGGGATAAAGGTTTGCAGCGATGATTGGATGTCGTCCGTTTTAATGCCCCACAAATAGGCGGCAAGTGTAGCCGCCATTACATTTTGCACCATGAATGGCACTGTTCCACCAAAGGTCAGTGGTATTAAGATGGTACGCTGCACCCTGATTTTCCAGTCACCTTTTTTGATGGTGATAAAACCGTTCTCACAAATACAGGCGATGCCGCCTTTTTTGCAATGCGATTGTATCACCGGGTTATCCTCATGCATACTGAAATAGGCCACATTACAATCCGCTTTTTTACCGATGCGCACACAATAATCATTATCCGCATTCAATACCGCCCAGCCATCTTTTTTAACCGAATTGATCACCACGCTTTTTACACGGGCCAGGTCTTCCAGTGTATGAATATCTGCCAAACCTAAATGGTCCTCCTGTATATTGGTGATCACGCCGATATCGCAATTGCCAAAGCCCAAACCCGACCGAAGGATACCCCCGCGCGCAGTTTCAAGCACGGCAAAATCAACCGTGGGGTCCTTCAAAATAAATTCAGCGCTTACCGGGCCGGTAGTATCGCCCTTCAACATCATATTATTCTGCACATAGATACCGTCCGAGGTAGTAAAGCCTACGCGGTGCCCGTTATTTTTTACAATATGCGCGATGAGGCGGGTTGTAGTAGTTTTACCGTTGGTGCCTGTTATGGCTATGATCGGGATCAATGCTGATTTACCGGGAGGATACAGCATATCGATCACATGCCCGGCCACGTTGCGGGGCAGGCCTTCGCTTGGCGCAATGTGCATCCGGAAACCCGGCGCGGCATTTACTTCCAGTATCACGCCGCCGGTTTCGGTCAGCGGTTCGCTCAGGTTTTGCGCCATGATATCGATGCCGCAAATATCCAGGCCTATGATTTTGGAGATACGTTCGCAGATGAATATATTCTGCGGGTGCACATGGTCGGTAACATCTACGGATGTACCGCCAGTACTTAAATTGGCGGTCGATTTAACAAATAATTTTTCGCCTTTTGCCGGAACGGTTTCGAGTGTGTAACCCTTTTTATCCAGCAAGTCTAAAGTATCGCGGTCGACAGAGATCAGTGTCAGCACATTTTCATGGCCATATCCTCTTTTCGGATTGGTATTTTCCAGGTCGATCAATTGCTGAATGGTGGATTCGCCATCACCCACTACATGTGCCGGATCGCGCAGGGCTGCCGCCACCATTTTATTGTCGATCACCAACACCCGGAAATCATAGCCGGTTACAAAGCGCTCTACAATTACCCGGCGGGATATTTTGGCCGCGTGCTCATAAGCTGCTATCGCATCCTCCTTGCTGTTGATATTAATAGATATGCCACGGCCGTGATTACCATCGAGCGGTTTAAAGACCAATGGGAAGCCCACTTTGCGGATGGCCTCGTCTACTCCGGCGGTTGATGAAATGGTTATACCCTTAGCTACAGGTATGGCCTGCTCGTCTAAAAGGCGCTTGGTCTCATCCTTGTTGCTTGCGATATCCACCGCGATACTGCTGGTTTTTTCGGTCATGGTGGCGCGGAAACGTACCTGGTTTTTACCGTAGCCCAATTGCACCAACGATTCCTTGTTCAGCCTGATCCAAGGAATATTACGGTTGATGGCTTCTTCCACAATAGAGCCCGTGCTTGGCCCTAAACGTGTATTCTCACGTATTTCGCGCATTTGCTGTATGTCGTATTCCAGGTTGTAATCCTCGCCTTTGATCAGTGCTTCGACAATACGCACGGCGGCCTCTGCCGCGTAAACGCCTACTTTTTCTTCGAGGTAGGTGAATACTACATTATAAATTCCGACAGTTTTGGTCTCGCGGGTACGGCCGAAACCGGTGTCCATCCCTGCCAGGGTTTGTATCTCCAGCGCGATGTGTTCAACCACGTGCCCCATCCAGGTACCGGCTATCACCCGCTGAAAAAAACCACCCGGAACGCCCGGCGAGCAGCGGTGCTGATAAAGTGTCGGCATCATTTTCTCCAGCCTTTCTAAAAAGCCTTCTATTTTATTGGTAGGCTTGTGCTCCAGTTCTTCCAGGTTCAACCGCATCTGTATCAGTTTTTTACGGTTGCTGCTCCAGATATTCGGGCCGCGCAGTACTTGTATATTTTCGATCTTCATAATGTTCTGTGTAGTTATACCAGGGGTAGTTCAATTTATTTTTAAAGCTATAAAACTTCGCAGGCTATTAAAACTTTTCAATAAAAAACACGGAATATATTTAGATAATAGACACCTTTGTGTATCCTTTTTACTTTAATTTGCGGGTAGATTTGATGATATTGAAACTACTTTGCAGTGATTATTAACTAAATACACCGATATGATTGTCCCTAAAGGAAAACTGGTAATAATTGGCGGCGCGGTTGACATGGGAAGTAACCTAAGTTCCGAAGAGCGCGTTTTGCAGCCCCATTACATAAAATTCTTTGACCGGGGAATACTCAGGAGGATAATCACTGAATCGGCAAAACACGAAGGGTCGCATGTAGAGGTGATCACTACTGCATCGCAGATACCGGAGCTGGTAGGTAACGAATATATAAAAGCCTTTGATCATTTAAATGTGCCTAAGGTAGGCTTGCTGCATATCAAAAGCAGGGAAGATACCCTGCATAAAAGTTACCTCGACCGCATCCGAAAAGCTGATATCGTGATATTCACCGGGGGCGACCAGTTAAGGCTGAGCTCGATATTCGGCGGGACAGAGTTTTTGCAGGTGTTGAAGAACCGTTACCACAAGGAAAACTTTTTGTTAGCCGGTACTTCGGCGGGCGCGGCGGCAGCATCCACCCATATGATCTATCGCGGGCAAAGTCATGATGCATTGATCAAAGGCGAAGTACAGATCACGGCAGGACTTGGATTTATTGATTCGGTGATCATCGATACCCATTTTGTACAGCGCGGAAGGATCGGGCGTTTATTATACGCGGTTGCCAGCAATCCGGGTATTTTGGGGATCGGCCTGGGAGAGGATGCCGGTTTACTAATTACAGAGGGCAGTATGATGGAGGCCATCGGTTCGGGATTAACCATTTTGGTTGATGGAAAGAACATGGTGGAAACCAATATTTATGATGTAGAGTTAGGTTCGCCGGTATCTATTGAAAACCTTCGGCTGCATGTGATGTCTATCTATGATAAGTACGATCTGCAGCAACATCGCCTCTTTATAAAGAAGGTAGTTAAAGTGGAGGAAGGCGTTTTTATAAAAGGGCCGGACAATGAATTTATGCAATAAACCGTTACTTCTGTTATTACTTATATAGACCTAAGCCATCTGACCATTTATCTTAATTAAATACTATCAGATGAAGTTAATTATTCACGGGGGATTTTTCAGCGAGTCGAAGACTAACCAGGAGATGAAGCATGCCAAGCAAGAGGCTTTGCGGGAGATCGTTGAGCTGGGCTATAAATACCTGGAAACTCATAACGCTGTTGAAACGGTGGTGTATACCGTTTGCCTGCTGGAAGATTGCGACCTGTTTAACGCAGGCACAGGCTCACAGATACAGAGCGACGGTAAGATAAGGATGAGCGCCTCGCTGATGAACGGCAAAACCATGCAATTTTCGGGAGTAATTAATATTGAGGATGTTAAAAACCCTATCCGGGTGGCTGAAAGATTATTGATCATGGAGGATAAGGTACTTGCGGGTAAAGGCGCAATGGAATTTGCACGTGAAAATGGTTTTAAACATTATAGCCCCGAGATCCCACAACGTCGGGATGAGTATGAAAAGAAGCTGAGCGATTCCATACGCCTGGGTACAGTGGGCTGTGTGGCTTTGGATATTTATGGCGACATGGCGGCAGCTACTTCAACCGGCGGTAAAGGTTTCGAGATACCGGGCCGGGTGAGCGATTCGGCTACAGCGGCAGGTAATTATGTAAACGAATGCGCCGGGATATCGTGCACCGGTGTGGGTGAGGATATCGTGAGCGGTGCAGTGGCGCCAAAGATCGTAACGCGGGTTACCGATGGTATGAACCTGCAACTGGCTACCATGAAAACCCTGAACGAGCTAAAGCCTTTTGATGGTTTTGCCGGTGTGATCGGGCTTTCTGCCAATGGTGACATTTATCATGCCGATACACACCCCTACATGGTTTGGGCGTCCTGCGATGGCGAAGTGGAAGTGTTCTCATGACACAATGAGTTGACAATCAATTACTTCAGTTTTAAATTTTTCTTAAATGCCTGATGCTCAAAATGCAGGTTGGATTATTTAAATAAAATTTTATTATCTTCATCTTCTGAAAGGTATAACCAAATTGTGCCCTGTACCGTAAAAGAGTGCATCTAAATCAATAATATCACTATTTTTGCGTACTAATTAATTTTATAACGAAATAGATTAAATGAAATACTTTCTGCTGGCTATCTTCTGTTCTCTAGGCCTTTCAGCATCCGCCCAGTGGTGGCACATCAATATCAACTTTAAAAAACACGACGTTCTTCCTTTGATCAGGCCGGTAAAAGACCACTCTATGGCCCGCATCAAAACGATCGCTCCAAAACTGAATACACCCCAATTAGCGGTAATTGATCTTGGCCAAAGCCAATTAACATTGCAGTCGACTGAAGCTGCTATGCTGAAGATCGCGAAGCACAATATGCGTTTCAGGGTTTATCACGAAGCAAGCTACAACTTCAGCGATCTTGCCCAGTTATATGTACAGATGCACCGCCTGTCTGAGGCGAAATGGTACTTTTTGCAAAGCAATAATATCTCGCGCGAAGAAAATGACGATAAACATACAATCTCAAATTTAGTAAGCCTGGCCCTGGTGAAGACCGATATCGGTGATGTTTCATCCGCCCATGCCGACCTGGTTGAAGCCCGTGATTTGGCCCATGCAAGGGGTATGCAGGCACAATTTGAGGACATCTCCAAGAAACTCCTGTACTTAGACCAGTACAAAGTACCGGCTATTCGCCCTGAGCTGAAGTACGCCGAAAGCGCCGAAACCGGCAAAAAAATGTGGCAATAACACTTTTTAAACTATCGGCTATAATAATCATCTAAATAAAACATTATTTGTAATATTGTTATTCTAATTTGGAGACAGTATTTTACACTGTCTCTTTTTATTTACATTGCAAACTAACAATAGGCACAAGTATTGATGTTTTATTTCGATCCGAATTTAAATTCTTTTAAAGATATGTTTAAGAAAGTATATGTTTTATTGCTGCTGGGCGCTGCATTGGCGTGCAAGGCGGCTCCAAACTCCAAGCAAGTTCCAAAAGTTGACGGCTCCAATAATCTGCAGCCTGATGCGCAGCAAAGTGTAGTATGTAAAACCGTAGCCGATTTTATCAGCAACGCTAACTATAAAAAGGTACCGTTAAATGATTCGCTGTCAGGCGTGGTCTATGATCGTTATATAAAATCGCTGGATGAGAACCATAATTATTTCCTGACTTCTGACATACAGGATTTCAGCAAATACAAAACCGTGTTGGACGATGATCTGAAAGCTGGTAACCTGGCCGATGCATTTTATATTTTTAACGTTTACCAGAAAAGATACAACGACCGCATTAAATATTCGCTGGCGCAGCTGGATAAAAACTTCGATTTCACCGCCAACGACAAATTCACTTTTGATCGCGACAGCCTGCCTTATGCAGCCTCGGCCGACGAAATGGATAAGCTTTGGAGTGAGCGTGTGAAATATGACTTGCTGAATTTGAAGCTGGCCAACGCGGATATGGCGAAAAACAAGGAAACGCTGAAAAAACGTTATGAGAACTTGTTGTCGCAATCTAACAAGCTGAATAACCAGGACGTGTTCCAGATATTTATGGATGCGGTAACCCTTTCGATAGACCCGCACACCAATTACTTTAACCCGGCAAATGCCGCCAATTTTAATATTGAAATGTCGCGCTCGCTGGAAGGGATCGGTGCTACGCTGGGTGTGCAGAACGATTACGTAACCATTACGACCATTGTACCTGGCGGCCCTGCTGATAAGAGTCACCAGTTAGGCCCTGACGATCGCATTGTAGCGGTAGCGCAGGGAATTGACGGCGAGTTCCAGAATGTAGTTGGCTGGAGAGTAGAGAATGCTATCGCCCTGATCCGCGGTAAAAAAGGAACTACAGTAAAACTCCAGGTACTGACAAAAGGCAGCCCGGTTTCGGCAAAGCCAAAAACAGTAGAGCTGGTTCGCGAAAAGATCATTTTGCAGGACCAGTCGGCTAAGAAAGAAATTAAAACCTACAATTCTAACGGTAAAACGGTTAGGATTGGCGTTATCTCCTTGCCGGCATTTTATATTGATTACAACGACTATAAATCGGGCAACCCGAATTACAAAAGCACTACCCGTGATGTGAAGCTGATACTGGATACCCTGAAACGTGAAAATGTAGACGGCATCGTTATGGATCTGCGCCAGAATGGCGGTGGTTCCTTAATGGAAGCTATCGACCTGAGCGGCTTGTTTATCAAAACCGGCCCGGTAGTGCAAGTTCGCGATACCAAAAACCAGGTTGAGGTAGATGCGGACGAAGATCCTTCGATTGCCTATTCAGGCCCGATGGCAGTTTTGGTTGACCGTTTCAGCGCTTCGGCATCAGAGATATTTGCCGGCGCGATGCAGGATTATGGCCGTGCGCTTATTATCGGTACACAAACTTATGGTAAAGGTTCCGTGCAAAACGCGATCGATCTTGACCGTGTGATCTCATCGGACATGAAAGACTTATTGAATAAAATAAGCGGCAAAAAAGATGTGTCGACAGGCAGCCAAAGCAAATTTGGCCAGCTTAATTTGACTATTGCCAAGTTTTACCGCATCACCGGTTATTCTACCCAGCATAAGGGTGTAACCCCTGATGTTCAGTTCCCATCGATCATCCCGATCAACAAGTATGGTGAGGACACCGAGCCATCGGCTATGCCATTTGATATCATCGCGAAAAGCGACTACACTAAAGTTGGTGATTTTGCTACCGTGTTACCACAGTTGAATAAACTGTATCACCAGCGCATGGCGAGTAACCTGAATTTCAAATATCTTCAGGAAGATATCGACGATTTCAATAAACACGATAACGAAAAAAGCGTCACCCTGAATGAAGCGGAGCTAAAGAAACAACGCGACTCGGATGAGCAAAAATCTTTCCAGAGAGATAATGACCGCCGTGTGGCAATGGGGTTAAAACCTTTGAAGAAAGGTGAAACCAAACCAAGGAAAGAAGACCTTGACTTTTTGAAACTGGAGGCCGGACAAGTATTGACCGACTATATTACCCTGGGCAGTAAGTATACCAGCGTACCGGTAAGTTCTCCGGCAGGACAATAAATTTATTCTAATATCCAATATGAAATATCCCGGTGTTTAGCCGGGATATTTTTGTTTAAAACCAATTGCGGTGATTGAGGTTTTATAAACGATATGGCCAAAAAACCGTTGCTTGAATTTACCGACAGGGGCATTTACTGCAGTAAAGGCAAATTTTATATCGACCCCTGGAAGCCGGTTGACGATGCCGTGATCACCCATGCCCATTCTGATCATGCCTATTGGGGGCATAAGCATTACCTGGCACATCATCTGTCCAAACAGGTATTATTGTATCGTTTAGGCGAGATCAACCTCGAAACCGTAGAGTACGGCGAAAAGATCATGAAAAATGGTGTTGAAATATCGCTTTTCCCTGCCGGGCATGTCATAGGATCGGCACAGGTGAGGGTGGAATACCAGGGCGAGGTTTGGGTAGTATCGGGAGATTATAAGGTAGAGGATGACGGGATATCCACCCCATTCGAGCCGGTAAGATGCCACCACTTTATTTCGGAATGTACCTTCGGAATGCCGGTGTACCAATGGAAGCCACAGAAGCAAATATTTGATGAAGTAAACAGCTGGTGGCGGGGTAATTTGGAACGTGGTGTGGCTACGGTTCTGGTGGGTTATTCATTGGGTAAGGCCCAGCGCATCCTGCAAAACCTCGACCTGTCTAACGGCAAAGTATACACCCATGGCACCATCGAGAACACCAACCAGGCTTTGCGGAACAACGGCGTCAAACTAAACCCAACCGAACGGATCACTCCTGAAACACCGAGGGACGAGATCAGGAAAGGTATTGTGATCGCTCCGCCATCATCCGTCGGTACGCCCTGGATGCGGAAATTTGGACCGTATGATTTTGGTTACTGTTCCGGCTGGATGGCCATACGTGGTGCCAAGAGACGCCGTGCTGCTGACCGTGGTTTTATCCTGTCTGACCATGCTGACTGGGATGGCCTCATCAGCGCAATTGATGCTACGAGATGTGAGAAAGTTTACCTAACGCACGGTTATACGGCTACCTTTTCGAGATATTTAACTGAGATCGGTTTTGATGCGCATGAGGTGCATACGTTGTATGGGGGTGAGGAGGAGGAAGCCCCCGACCCCTCCAACCTCCCCGAAGGGGAGGCTTCTAACGAGAGTCAAAACGTAAGTATAAAGCAAGTCCTTCCGCCAGCTGGCGGAGAGGATTTAGGAGGGGTTTCATGAAAGCTTTTGCCCAACTTTTCCTCTCTTTAGATGAGACTAATAAGACCAACGAAAAGGTTAAGATATTAAGGGACTATTTTATTAGCGTGCCCGATTCGGATAAGATGCATATGCTGGCGCTGTTTACCGGGCGTAAACCCAAGCGGCAGATCAATGCTACGCTGATGCGCAACTGGGCCATCGAGGCATCTAAGATACCCGCCTGGCTGTTCGAGGAAAGTTATCATGTTGTGGGCGATTTGGCTGAAACGATGTCACTATTGATGCCTCAAAGCGATGCCAGTAGCAATAAGAGCCTGACCGAATGGATCGCTGAGATCAATACCCTGGGTGATAAAAGCGAAGAGGAACGCAAGCTGTGGCTGGTGGAATCATGGGCCATGCTGGACGGGCAGGAGCGCTTTGTGTTTAATAAAATACTGACCGGCGGTTTCCGGGTGGGGGTATCGCAAAATTTGGTGATCAAAGCTTTGGCCGATGTTGCCGGTTTGGAGGCCGCTACGCTTACCCACCGCATTATGGGTAGCTGGATGCCGGAGACTTATAGTTACAAGCAATTGGTTGAGGAGCAAAATGCAGGTGATGATATCTCGCGCCCTTATCCCTTCTTTCTCGCTTATCCCATACAGGAAACTTCGGAAAAGCAGCGCTCGGTGGAAGAACTGCAAGGGGCTTTGGGCGATGCCGATGAATGGCAGGCGGAATGGAAGTGGGACGGCATACGGTCGCAAATGATCAAGCGTGACGGGCAGATATTTATCTGGAGTCGGGGTGAAGATTTGGCGACGGAGAAGTTCCCGGAACTGCACCCGTTTTTAAATGCTTTACCAGACGGCACTGTTTTGGACGGCGAGATATTGAGCTTTCGCGATGGATTGCCTTTACCATTTAACATATTGCAAACGCGTATCGGCCGGAAGAACCTGAGTAAAAAGATACTGGAAGAAAGCCCGGTTGCGGTGATCGCATACGACTGCCTCGAATTTGCCGGGGTGGATATCCGCAGTAAAACACAATCGGAACGGCGAACTATTTTGGAAGGATTGCAGGCCGCTACGCTTTACTCGGATGTATTCAATATATCTGTACTGATCGATTTTAAAAGCTGGGATGAACTGGCTGCCACCCGTGAGCGCTCAAGGGAGATGATCGCCGAAGGCATTATGCTGAAACGCAAAAGCGCCACTTACCAGGTGGGCCGCCGACGTGGTGATTGGTGGAAATGGAAGATCGACCCGCTGTCTGTCGACGCGGTAATGATCTACGCCCAAAAAGGCCATGGCCGCCGCGCCGACCTGTATACTGATTATACCTTCGCTGTTTGGGATGGAGATAAACTGGTGCCCTTCGCCAAAGCGTATTCCGGATTAACGGATGTGGAGATCGGCAAGGTGGACAACTTTATCAAGCGCAATACCATTGAGAAATTCGGCCCTGTACGCACGGTAAAGCCTGAGCTGGTTTTCGAGATCGGCTTTGAGGGGATCAATAAATCGACCCGGCATAAGTCCGGCGTAGCCCTGCGGTTTCCCCGTATATTGCGCTGGCGGCATGACAAGCCGAAAGAGGAAGCGGACACCTTGGATAGTTTAAAGGCTTTGTTGGGGGAGTGAGGGGATTTCGAATTTCGGATGTTCGATTTTTTCGCTTTTTGTTGTGATTTTTTAAGGTGCTCAAGAGGGCTTCGCCGTTCGGATTTTTTTGTTCGGTAAAAATTAAACTTGAGCTTCCAATTGCCTGGCTACAAACAAATCGTATTCCATTTGCAAACCCAACCAATAGTGTGAGCTGATCCCCAATATCTTTTCAAGCCTTACAGCAAGCCGTGCTGATATATTTCTTTTTCCTGCGAAAATCTCGCTTAAATGTTGTGGTAATATGTCGAGGGCTTTAGCGATATCCTTTTTTAAAATATCCCGTGCTTCAATTTCCTCCTGTAAAAATTCACCGGGATGAAATGCTTCTATTTCAATTTCATTACCATTGTGATCTAATACCTGATTATTGTTCATAAAAGTATAACGCCTCCCGGGCGATAAATTTATGAGTAGTGATTGTTGATTTCTTCAATGCAAATTATTTCTAACCGGCTACTCTCATCATTTTCAATACGGAATATTAAACGGTAAGCGATATTCAACCTGATTGAATATTTACCTTCATATTCCTTTCCTTTCAATTTCTCGAAATGCAGGCTTTTTATATTTCTCAAATCAGCAGTATTATTTGCCTGCTTAATTTGAGATAAACGTTTTCTAAAAGCTGTCAGCACCTCGATAGGATATGGCGATTTGCCATGTGCCTTACCATAATCGGCCACTTCACCCAGAAAGCGGTCTTCAATAATTACTTGCATGGCTAAGTTTGGTTAAATACTATAGTTGTTATCATAAACAAGTTTTTAGGGAAAGCTTTATTGCTCTATCAAATATAAAAAGAATTCTTAAAATTACCAAAAAAAGGTTAGTTTATTTTTATCCTTAGAATCACCTTTTACCTTTATCCTTTCACCTTTCCGCTTCAATTCCTATCTTTAAAACCTCAACAACTGAATTTACCATGAAGAAACTTACACTATTTATACTGTCTGCTTTGCTCAGCAGCTATACCTTTGCGCAACACATGGATATTAAAACACTTCCCTACCCTAAAACTAAAAAGGTTGATACTGTAACCACTTATTTCGGCACCGCCGTTCCCGACCCTTACCGCTGGCTGGAGGATGACCGCGCCGAGGATACCAAAGCCTGGGTGAAGGACGAAAATAAAGTTACCCAGGATTATTTGGGACAGATACCTTACCGCGATGCGATACGCAAACGCCTGGAAGTTTTATGGAACTACGAAAAATACAGCGCACCTTTTAAGCAGGGCAAATACACTTATTTTTATAAGAATGACGGCCTGCAGAGCCAGGCGGTTTTGTGGAGACAGATCGGCGATAACGGTACGCCGGAGATATTCCTCGATCCAAACACTTTTTCGAAAGACGGCACCACTTCCATGCAGGGCATCGATTTCACCAAAGACGGCAGCATAGCGGCTTACCAGATATCCGAAGGCGGTTCTGACTGGCGCAAGGTAATTGTGATCAAGACGGACGATAAGAAGATCATCGGCGATACGCTGGTCGACCTGAAATTTACCGGCATTGCCTGGAAAGGTAACGAGGGGTTTTATTACAGCACCTATGATAAGCCTAAGGGCAGTCAGCTATCTGATATGACCCAGTATCACAAACTGTATTATCATGCGATGGGTACACCACAGAGCCAGGATAAAATGCTGTTTGGTGGCGAGGAAACCAAACGCAGGTACATTGGCGCCTACTTAACCGAGGACGAACGCTTCCTGGTGATCAGCGCTGCGAAGGAAACAACAGGCAACGAGCTTTACATACAGGACCTGAGTAAACCCGGCAGCGAGATCGTAAATGTGGTGGATAATTTTGATAACCAGCACAGCGTGATCGACAATGTGGGCAGCAAATTGTATATCCTGACCAACCTGTATACGCCTAACTTTAAAGTGGTGACGGTTGATGCCTCAAACCCTAAACCCACCAACTGGAAAGACCTGATACCAGCCACTAAAAACGTACTGACGGTATCGACAGGCGGCGGAAAAATGTTTGCCGAATACCTGAAGGATGCCACCTCGTTTGTGCAGCAATATGATATGGATGGTAAGCTGGAACGTACGATAGAATTACCAGGCCCAGGTACGGCAGGTGGTTTTGGCGCGAAAAAGGAAGAAAAGGAAACCTATTATACGTTTACCAATTACGTGTATCCGCCCACTATTTTTAAGTACGACATCGCTTCCGGGCAGTCGACAGTTTATAAAAAGGCTGGGGTGCAATTCGATCCGACGCAATTTGAATCGAAACAGGTATTCTATAAATCAAAGGACGGCACTAAGATCCCGATGATCATCACTTATAAAAAAGGTACGGTGATGAATGGTAAAAATCCCTTGCTGCTGTATGCCTACGGTGGTTTTGGGATCAGCCTGACACCCGCTTTCAGTACCTCGAATATTGTGCTGCTGGAACATGGCGGGATTTACGCGGTACCTAACCTGCGTGGTGGCGGAGAGTATGGTGAAACCTGGCACAAGGCGGGTATCAAAATGAAAAAGCAAAACGTGTTTGATGATTTTATCGCGGCAGCGGAGTACCTCATTAAAAATAAATACACGTCGAAGGATTACCTAGCTATTTCAGGCGGTTCCAATGGCGGCTTGCTTATTGGGGCGGTAATGGCACAGCGCCCTGATCTTTGCAAAGTGGCTTTGCCGGCGGTTGGTGTGATGGATATGCTGAGATATAATAAATTCACTGCGGGTGCAGGCTGGAGCTACGACTATGGCACTGCCGAAGACAGTAAAGAGATGTTCGATTACCTGTATAAGTATTCGCCATACCATGCTTTAAAGCCGGCCAATTACCCGGCTACGATGGTTACCACTGCCGATCATGATGACCGTGTGGTGCCGGCGCACTCCTTTAAATTTGGTTCGCGTTTGCAGGAATACCAGCAGGGGCCGGCACCGGTATTGATCCGCATTGAAACCAAGGCGGGGCATGGTGCGGGGCAATCTACTGCTCAGATCATCAGCGGGCAGGCGGATAAATGGGCCTTTATGTTCCAGAATATGGGGTTGACGTGGCAGTAAGTTTTGAGGGAGGAGGACGGATGTCGGAAGTCAGAATAAGGAGATATGTGTTTTTGGTGCTGTTGCTGTTCAGCAGTACTGTACTTTTCGCCCAAAAGAAAAGTCTGCATGTGATTTATATCGGCGACAGTATTACCGCAGGCGCGGGATTAAGCGACCCTTCTGTTGAAGCGCCGCCTGTGATCGCGAGTGATTATTTGAAGAAGCAGGCGGGGATAGATAACGTTTTATTCTCCAACCAGGGGCATAGCGGATTTACTACGGTAGATTTTTTGCCTGGTGGGAATGCTTTTAAATTAGCCGAAGTTGCTGCCAGTGGTTATGCAAATCGGCCAGGCATAATGGTATTTTCTGTCATGTTGGGTACTAATGATAGCGCCATTAAGGGGCCTAACGGATCACCTGTTGCGCCGGAGAACTATGGAAAAAACCTGAAGATCATCATCGATCAGTTATTGAAGGACTATCCGGGTTGCAAGATCATCATCAATCACCCGGTATGGTACAGTCCGAATACCTATAATGGCGCGCAATATTTGCAGGAGGGGTTAGACCGGTTGCAAAGTTATTTCCCCGTTATCAAGGGCTTGGTTAGCAGTTATGCCACAACCAATAAAGGCCAGATATTTTTGGGTGATACCAAAGCCTTTGATTTCTTTAAGAAAAACTACTTAAACAATTTCCAGTCGGAGAACGGTCACCAGGGGACATTTTACCTGCATCCCAATGCCACCGGCGCAAAGGCGTTGGGTGATTTCTGGGGTGCGGGGATCTATGCTGTTGTGAAGTAAAATTCCGGTATAAAGGCCTTTGCAAGTCCTTTCGACAAGATTTCCATGATAGTTTTTTTATAAGGACTGGGTGTCATGTTGAGGCTCTCGAAACATGCGGCAAGGCCTCTGCGCTCATACTTCGAGAGCCTCAGTATGACACCCCTACTCTTTAGAATAACACCCCTACTTTTCGTTTTTTAAATAGATAGCAAGCCTGTTCACAGCGGCGGCTACTACGGTTATTTGTTGCTGGGCCTCTGTCCAGTTGCGCTGTTCGATGGCTTCGCGGATGCCTGGGAGGGTTTTTACACCGTAACCGGTATAGAAGCCGGGTGCATAGATGGTATGCCTGTACCATGGCCTGCGCGGCAGGCCCTCATCCGATAGTAATTGCTGTTCGGCCTGGTAAAGAAACTTGTTCAGCTTTTCGTGGCTGGCATCGGTTTGCGCGGCTTGGGCCCAGGTGGTGGCTAGCGTGTTGGTGCTTTTCTTGAGGCTATCCAGGGCATTTTTTAGCGGGGTGAAATCCAATGTGGGTACTTCGGCTTTGGCTGTTAGTGAAACTTTATGTTGGGTAGGGTCGGCAGCGAGGGTGTAATCGTTGGCCTTGATGAGTTGGTTATCGATGGCCGTGTTTTCACGCATGGTGTTGTTGAGGTCGATGAGTTCGGTGGTGAAGCGGTCGATGGTGGCATACAGGTTCCTGAAATCAAAGGGGAGCAGGTCGGCATCGGCCATGCGCAATACGGCGTGCCCGGCGGTTTGCGCCAGCGTTACCCCATATTTAAAACCGGGGTCTTTAAAGCGGCTGTAATCGTCATAACTGTCGTAAATGGAATGATACTCGCCGCCGCCATCTTCGCCGCCATAGGCGAGGTCCAGCGTGGGTACACCCAGATGCTGCAGGAACGCAGAGAAATCGGAGCCGGAGCCTAAAGATTCCAACCGTCTGCCTTTACGTTCCAACAAATCCTTTTTATCCTTTGCGGAGGCTGACACCAGTTCGCTTGCTTTCGCGCGGTCGAACACACTTACGTTGGTTTGCGGGTCGGTTACATTCTGGGCTATTTCATCCATAAAAGTTTCCAAAGCCTGGGAACCGCCCTCGCTTAGAAATCCGCGACCGCTTTCATCAGAATTGATATAGATCACGGCTTTTTTCTGTAGCTCTTTTTCATGGCCTTCGGCGAATTCGGTAGAGCCTAACAAGCCGGGTTCTTCTCCATCCCAGGAGCAATAGATAATGCTGCGTTTTGGTTTCCAGCCGGTTTTGAGCAGATCGCCCAAAGCCTTTGCCTCATCCAGCATGGCGGATTGCCCGCTGATGGGGTCGCCGGCGCCATTTACCCAGGCATCATGGTGGTTACCGCGCATCACCCACTCATCAGGAAATTTAGAACCTTTGATGGTAGCGATAACGTCATAGGCGGGTACGATGTCCCAGTTAAACTCCATTTTTAAATGCACGGTAGATTTGCCCGGCCCTATGTGGTAAGTGATCGGCAGGCTTCCGCTCCAGTCGCCGGTGGCTACGGGGCCTTCCAGCGAGGCAAGCAGGGGCTGCGCATCGTGGTAACTGATGGGTAATACGGGTATCTTTAATATGGTGGTGGCATCTTTGCGATCAAGGCGTTTGGCATCTTTGGAGGCGCCGACACCGGGGGTGAGCGGGTCGCCGGGGTAGATCACCATATCCATTACCGAACCGCGCTGTACGCCGTATTCATTTTTATAAGCGCCTTTGGGGTATACTTCACCTGCGGAATAGCCGTCATCCTTCGGGTCGGAATAGATGATGCAGCCGATGGCGCCATGTTCGTAGGCTACCTTGGGCTTTATGCCCCGCCACGAGCGGCCATATTTGGCGATCACGATCTTGCCTTTTACATCAATACCCATGCTTGCCAGTTTTTCGTAATCATCCGGCAGGCCGTAGTTTACAAATACCAGCTGGCCTGTTACATCCCCGTCCGCACTCCAGGCGTTGTAGGTGGGCAGCTGATTGGTTTGTCCAGAGGTGGCATCTTCAGCCAACGCGGGTTCTTTCAATAGGGCAGTATAAGGGGTAGAGCCGGTCATCTCGAGCACGCGGGTTTTGGGCGTGGGAAACAGCACATAATAGGTTTCGATACGCGCATCCAGTCCGAAGCTTTTGTATTTCTGCAATATCTTTTCGGCCACGGCTTTGCTGCCCGGCGAACCCACATTGTGTGGGAAGGCAGAAAGCTCTTTGATGGTGGCCCCTATGCGGTCGGCACTCAGCGAGGCGTCGAACTGCTGCTCGGTTTTGACCTGTTGCGCTGCTGACGCGGAGGTGAAACCGGTGATGTTTTTTTGCTGCGCGGAGGCGATGGCGGACAGGGCCAGTAAACTTAGGGTAAGGGCTTTCTTCATGACGGATGGCGGATTTTGTGTGCAGGTGAAAATAGAGATTTTGGGGTAGAATAGCAAATGGGGAAAGCGGTGATTGTGCCGCATCCGTGTTCAAACATTTATATAACTGCCTGAACAGAAGTATTGTAATCGGAATTTTACTTGTTTAATATGAATAATGGGGGTATCTTTGTAACCCGTTCGCTAAGAGCGGGCTACATTGGAAACATTTTACCTGGTATAGTTGTTATACCCAACCTAGACGTATTGTATGCAGTTGTCCGAAAGAAATAGTGATCACGTTGCGCCTCACAACAACACTACAGAACATGATAAAAATCGTAAACGCCCCAAATTTGCCTTAATTGGGGGGATTATAGGCGCTATTGCCATTACCATATACATTGTTACAGCCATTTATCCTTCACGGTTATTTAGCCAGGTGCAGGACCAGGACCCCGTGCAGCAGCAACCCGTGCTATATAACGCGCACCCTACCGTAGCAGCGAGTCCGCTTAAAACTACGAGCATGATGTTGTATCACAATAGTAATGTGGTATGGAGCAGACTGTTTAAACAAATGGGTAAACCCTATGCCAAACCTGCATTGCAGCTTTTTGAAGATACCGTAGCGGCAGCAGGGTGCGGTTATGCCCTGCCGGTAACCGGTTGCTTTTATTGTGTAAAGGACAAAGCTATTTACCTGGACCTTGCTTTTTTTGCCGCGGCGAAGAAGAAAAGTCCCATCAGCGCCGACCTGGTGGAAGCTTACCTGGTGGGCCGGCAGGCCGCTCACCACGTGCAGGACCTGCTTGGCATAACTGCCAAAGTACAGGCACTGCGCAACAAATTAGCCCCGGCCGACTACGAGAAATTAGCCGAAAAGATGGAATACCAGGCTGACTATTATGCCGGGCTGTGGCTGAAGAATACTTATAAGCACCGGCTGGATCTATCGGATATGGAACTGGCCGTGAGCATAACTACGCAAACCAGCGCCGACCTTGCACCCCTGCAGGACCGCATGCAGCCCGAAACTTTTACCTTTAACGCCATCAGCAAACATTCCAGCTGGCTTTATGATGGCTACAGCGGTGGTAGCTTTAAGAAAGGGGATATCTTTACTGAAGGGGAGCTTCAGTAGGGTTAGTGCGGAATGCGGAGGGTGGAATGCGGAATTTTGCCACGCTGTCAATGACAAAAAGTTCACTTAAAGCCGATTGATTCCCCTTTTGAAATCGAGTACATTTGATAATGGACTTGTACCTAATGACTGACCAACCTTCCGCCTGCCCCATCTGCGGCGCACGAACGGATGTCATTTCTGACTTTTACCATACCAACCTTAGGCTATTGATCAATGAATGTTTAAATACCAATTGTAAACATGTACATTTAGAAGTAGAATCCTGAACCATAATGAAAGAAGGCCAAAGGAAAGTGATTGCAGTTACTTGTGCTTTAATTATAAATAATCAAAATGAAATTTTCAGTGCACAAAGAAGTGCTATAATGAGCTTGCCATTAAAATGGGAATTGCCGGGTGGCAAAGTTGAATCAAACGAATCTTCGGAAGAATGTTTGATTCGAGAAATTAAGGAAGAGCTCAATATTAACATAGAAATTGTTGCAAGCTTGCCCTCAAACTTGCATTCTTATCCTACCTTAACTATAAGACTAATACCTTTCATTTGTAAACATATCGATGGAAAAATAATCTTGAAAGAGCATTCTAATTTCAAATGGCTTAATACAAATGAATTATTAGATTTAGATTGGGCTGATGCTGACATACCAATTATTTACCATTACCTAAACTATATCAATGCAATTTGAACTAGGAATTTACGAACAACTCGTTAATAAGCTTATTTCTAATAGGCTTTCATTGTTCGATAGCCAGAAATTCTTTATAAAAAGCGCCACAATCGATAAAGAGGAAGCATCCAGATATCTTAGTTCCTATTTGGCCGAAACGATAAAGTTTGTGTTAAATGAGATTAAAGATGAAAATAAAACACTTCGCCAAATTGAGCTTTCAAATAAAATCATTCAACTTTTAATTGATGAACTTCCTAAGCTCGATCTTTCAGACAACATAATCGATAATGAAGGGAAAATACTCGAGGCGATTTTTTCAAAAATAGATTCTCCGTATCCTGATCTTAATGAAAGGCTTAAACAAATTACCCCATATACGCGATTAAGTCAAAGCGAGCTTTTTACAGGCAATAATGTTGGTATATCCTTAGAAAGTGAGATAAAAAAGGAAATCCTTTCTTCTGATGAAATTTGCTGGTTAGTCTCATTTATAAAATATTCTGGTATCAGAATATTTAAGGAAGAACTAGAAGAATTTACAAATAGTGGCAAGAAATTAAAGATAATTACGACCTCCTACATGGGGGCCACAGACATAAAAGCAGTTGAATTTTTATCGAAACTGAAAAACACCGAAATTAAAGTTTCATACAATGCCGATCATGAACGATTACATGCTAAGGCATATTTATTTTTACGAAATACAGGCTTCAATACGGGGTACATCGGGTCATCAAATATTTCGCGATCTGCTTTAACTAATGGGTTGGAGTGGAATCTAAAAGTTACCTCAAAAGAGATCAATCACATAATTGATAAATTCAAGAAGACATTTGATACCTATTGGGTTGACAAAGATTTTGAACTATATGAACCAGGTAAGGATGTTCAAAAACTATCATCCGCTTTAAAACAACAAAAATCATACGGCTATCAAGGTATTACTACATTTTTTGATCTTAAGCCTTTTCCATATCAAGAAGAAATTTTGGAGAAACTTCAATCTGAAAGGGTTGTTCATAATCGACATAAAAACTTAGTTGTGGCCGCAACAGGAACGGGAAAAACTGTAATATCGTCATTTGATTATAAGCAATTTAAAGAGAAATCTCCAAGAGCACGGTTATTATTTGTAGCGCACCGGAAGGAAATATTAGAACAAGCCCAACATACATTCCAACATGTACTGAGAAATTCAAATTTCGGCGAACTTTTGGTCGATGGGCAAGAGCCGGATAAATATGAATATGTGTTTGCTTCTGTGCAGACCCTTATTAACCGAATAAACCAATTATCTCTTTCTGAAGATTTTTTTGATTTTATAATAATTGATGAAGTGCATCACATTGCGGCTGCAAGTTATCGACCGATTCTACAAAAATTTAAACCTAAAGTACTATTGGGGTTAACCGCTACGCCAGAGCGGGGTGATGGGGAAGATATCTTAAAAGATTTTTGCAATGTAATTGCCGCTGAAATTAGGTTGCCAGAGGCTCTAAATAGAAAATTATTATCCCCATTTCAATATTTTGCTCTATCTGATAATATTGATCTATCTAAAATATCTTGGAAAAACGGCAGATATGAGATCAACGAATTATCAAAGCTTTACACTGAAGATGACAGACGAATTAGTGATATACTGACTAACTGCGAAAAATATTTAACTGATGTGAACGATGTAATGGCACTCGGCTTTTGTGTAAGTCAAGATCATGCCCGTTACATGGCTGAGAAATTTACTCTTGCTGGTTTGAAAGCTGATTATCTGACAAGTGAAAGTTCGGGAAATAGAGAAGAGTTAAGAGAACGTCTCCGTTCTAAAAAAATTAATTATTTGTTTGTGCGAGATATTTTTAACGAGGGGGTAGATATTCCCGAAATTGATACCGTACTCTTTCTTAGACCAACTGAAAGTTTAACAATATTTCTTCAACAACTCGGCAGAGGTTTGCGACTTGCACCTAACAAGGATTGTTTAACTGTTTTGGATTTTGTAGGTAATGCTCGGGCGGAATATGATTTCGAACATAAATTCAGAGCGTTAGTCGGCAAAACGCATACTTCAATTATAAAGGAAATTGAAGATGAATTTCCACATTTACCATTAGGGTGCTCAATAGTCTTAGAAAAAAAGGCAAGAGAAATAATCTTGAAAAATATTCGGGAGGCGATAGGTTTTAACAGAAAACAGTTGCTTATAAAAATTCAAAATTTTAAATATCAATCAACTCTACCGCTCACAATTCAAAATTTCTTAGAATTTCAACATATCGATATACAACTGATTTATAAAAAAGATAGTTGGAAACAGCTTTGTGCGGAGGCAGGAATAATTATAGATTTCAATGAATCGGAAAGGCAAGAGATAACTAAATGTATTAAAAGACTGTTGCAATGTAATTCGATAAGCTATCTGACATTCATAAAAAAATTAATTAAAAGAAATTTTATTGCTGATGTCCAAAATGAGGAAGAAAGACTTATGCTTTTGATGTTCCATTATGACATATGGCAAATGGATGGCACTAAGGCAGGATTCAAATCGATTCAAGAAAGTGTTTTACGTATGGCTGAAAACCCTGTTATGATTCAAGAGTTAAATGAGGTAATTGATTATTTAATAAATAAAATAGATTTTGTTGAAAAGGAGATAAATCTTAGCTATCCATTCCCTCTGAGAATCCATAGCCGGTATAATCGTGATCAAATACTTGTAGCACTTAGGCTTCATCAATTTGATAAAGCTTCGTCTAATCGAGAAGGTGTGGCTTTAAACAAACAGTTAAATACAGAAGCGCTGTTTGTCACACTTAAAAAATCAGAAAAAGAATATTCGCCAACTACGCTATATGACGATTATGCAATAAATGAATTTTTATTTCATTGGCAGTCACAAAATGCAACATCCCCGGAGTCGCCAAAAGGATTATCTTATATCAATCAAGAAGATCAGGAAAAGAAGATATTGATATTTGTGAGAGAACAAAATGATGATGAGTATGGCTTTACTATGTCTTATGTGTTTTTAGGGGATGCAAATTTTATTAAGTCAAATGGATCAAAGCCAATGAATGTAGAGTGGAAATTGAATGAACCCATGCCAGCGTATATCTGGAAGGAAAGTGGCAAGCTTGCAATAGGTTAAGTTCACTTATATCCGATTGACAACAACCGACCATCGCCTTATCTTGGCGAATGCCAAATATCCAATTCAATTATCGATATCGTGACGGGGCCAATTATAAAAACCACGGCTTGGTTATTTTTGAGAATAGTCCATCCATCAGCATAGACGAATTAGAAACGCTCATCAAATCAAAACTGATCTATGGTGAATGGTTTTATGCAGAGGAATGGAAACTGCCGGAACTATTTACCGATTTCTTCGACTTTAAAATGGACCCTACATGGCACGAGTTTGAAAGTGTTGAATACACGGATGAAGCCGCGAATTCAACACTTAGCTTGGGTGAGTTTGTAACGTTGATCCAACAAACGAAGCGGGTTTATTAAGCCTGTTAAGGCTTCCAAGATTTCAAAGAACGATTTGAATTAGGGAACTTTCCGCTATTTCAGTTGAAAACTGTTGCCAGTTTGAACCACAAGCTGAAAGCTTGCGGGAACGCATTTTTCTTTTCGCTATCGCTGCATACAAAGTTACGGGTAGGGTTTGGATAAGTTCGTGACAGTGGTTTGTCACACGTGCGGATTCGGCTCCTGGTGAGTGTTTCGGGGCGCTATATACAAAGTTACGGAGATGGTTTGGTTAAAGTACTGACAGTGTTTTGACAGTAGGTTTTGGTGGGGGAGCTTTGTTTCCGGGTTAACCCCTACCTTCCCTTCCCCAGGGAAGGAATCGCACAGGCCGGGGCTTTTTTTAATCGAGACCCTGCGGGGACGTGAAACCATAACTATTTTGTAATTCCGCGTCAAGAATGCCAGCTGCTATTTCAGTGGAATGGTCATTATTTATGGTTTACACTTTTTGCCGCGTTTTTTTGTTAACTTATTGATAATAAGTGTATTAATTACAAAATCCAGGAAATTGTGTAAACCATGGTAACCATGATTTGTGGTAGCCGTATTTCGCGTTAAGTATAGGAGCGGATACCGGCCTGGTACAGTTGCAGTTAGGAGTGGGCAGCCTGCCTGCCGGCAGGCAGGTTTGCAGGTAGCATAAATAATGTAGAAAGCACTAAGAGCCTAAGGCCTGCAGGCGTATGTATTCTAGGTTTACTATATTTCCAAATTTAATTTCAAAAAGGCTTTTCCTA
>Ga0105237_10000784_pt1 | contig 43457 bp, 42 predicted proteins | sample KBSC24metaG_FD_81520 | JGI IMG/M metagenome (GOLD analysis project Ga0105237, IMG submission 81520) | Corn rhizosphere microbial communities from Kellogg Biological Station, Michigan, USA - KBS C2-4 metaG | ecosystem: Host-associated > Plants > Roots > Rhizosphere > Soil | place: Michigan, USA...
CCGAAGCCGCGCTCGCCGGCCGGCAGGTCGAGGTCAGCGGCTATCTGATCGGCAGCGAATTGCGTTTCACGCGGATCGATCCGATCTGATCCGGCGGTCTTACTTCGCCTTCCTCTGGGCGATGAAATTCGCCATGCCCTCGACGATTTCCTGCTTGGCAGCGTCCGGGCCTTCCCAGCCCTGGATCTTGACCCACTTGTTCGGCTCCAGATCCTTGTAGTGCTCGAAGAAATGCTGGATCTGCTGCAGCCGCAGGTTGTTCATGTCCTCGGGCTTCTGCCAGTGCTTGTAGAAGGGCAGGATCTTGTCGATCGGCACCGCGAGCAGCTTGGCATCGATGCCGGCCTCGTCCTCCATCTTCAGCGCGCCGATCGCACGGCAGGTCACGACCACGCCGGGGATCAGCGGGAACGGCGTGATCACCAGCACGTCGACCGGATCGCCGTCGTCCGACAGGGTCTGCGGGATGTAGCCGTAATTGCAGGGATAGTGCATGGCCGTGCTCATGAAGCGATCGACGAAGAGCGCGCCGGAAGCCTTGTCGACCTCGTACTTGATCGGGTCGGCGGCCATCGGGATCTCGATGATCACGTTGAACTCTTCGGGCGCTTTCGCACCCGGGGTGACGTCATGCAAGCTCATGCGGGCATCTCGGTGAGGCGCGGTGTCGCGCGGGAGACGCGGATTCTAGAGGGCCAATCCCCGCAGTTTCCTGACGCCTGGCGCTGGAAAACACCGTGCCCCTGCGCGTTGCCTTGTCATAGGCCTTCCCGTAGCATGCGTCCGGCTCGCCGGCCCCCAGAGGCGTTCAGCGCGTGCACCCTTTCGTTCCGTGCAAGAGAACACTACAGGAGACCGATTGATGTCCACTTCGATGGCGCTCTACCTCGCGCTGGCCTGCGGACTCGCCGCAGTCGTCTATGGCTTCGTGCAGCGAAGCTGGATCTTGTCGCAGGATGCGGGCAATGCCCGCATGCAGGAGATCTCGGCAGCGATCCAGCAGGGCGCGGCCGCCTATCTTGCGCGGCAGTACAAGACCATCGCGATCGTCGGCGTGGTGCTGGCCATCCTCATCGGCATCTTCCTCGACCTGACCTCGGCCATCGGCTTCGTCATCGGCGCGGTGCTCTCGGGCGCCTGCGGCTTCATCGGCATGAACGTCTCGGTGCGCGCCAACGTGCGCACCGCGCAGGCCGCGACCAAGGGCATCGGCCCGGCGCTGGCGGTCGCCTTCAAGGGCGGCGCGATCACCGGCATGCTGGTCGTAGGCCTCGGGCTGCTCGGCGTCACGCTGTTCTTCTACGTCGTCACCGGCGGCACCAACGTCAGCCCGGCGGCCTTGAAGCCGATGCTGGGCTTCGCCTTCGGCTCATCGCTGATCTCGATCTTCGCGCGGCTCGGCGGCGGCATCTTCACGAAGGGTGCGGACGTCGGCGCCGACCTCGTCGGCAAGGTCGAGGCCGGCATTCCGGAGGACGATCCGCGCAACCCCGCGGTCATCGCCGACAACGTGGGCGACAACGTCGGCGATTGCGCCGGCATGGCCGCCGACCTCTTCGAGACCTATGCGGTGACCTTGATCGCGACGATGGCGCTCGGTGCGCTGATGCTGAAGGACTCGGCCCTGCACGCGGTTTTGTACCCGCTGGTCTTGGGCGCCGTCTCGATCATCGCGTCGATCATCGGCTGCAGCTTCGTCAAGGCCTCGCCCGGCATGAAGAACGTGATGCCGGCCCTGTACAAGGGGCTGATCGTCGCCGGCGTGCTGTCGCTGATCGCGTTCTGGTTCGTCACCGCGTGGCTGTTCCCCGCGCCGGTCGCGCTGGTCGACGGCCGCATGCTGACCTCGATGTCGCTGTTCGGCGCCTGCGTCGTCGGCCTGGTGCTGACCGCGGCGATGGTCTGGATCACCGAGTACTACACCGGCACGCAGTACAAGCCGGTGCAGCACGTGGCCCAGGCCTCGACCACCGGCCACGGCACGAACATCATCGCCGGCCTCGGCGTCTCGATGCGCTCGACCGCCTGGCCGGTGCTCTTCGTCTGCATCGCGATCCTGGTCTCTTATCAGCTGGCGGGCCTGTTCGGCATTGCCACCGCGGCGACCTCGATGCTCAGCATGGCCGGCATCATCGTTGCGCTCGACGCCTACGGGCCGATCACCGACAACGCCGGCGGCATCGCCGAGATGGCCGAGCTGCCGAAGAGCGTGCGCGACATCACCGACCCGCTGGACGCGGTCGGCAACACCACGAAGGCGGTGACCAAGGGCTATGCGATCGGCTCGGCGGGCCTGGCCGCGCTGGTGCTCTTCGCCGACTACACGCACGCGCTCGAAGCGCGCGGGCTGCATGTCAGCTTCGACCTGTCGAACCACATGGTGATCGTCGGGCTCTTCATCGGCGGGCTGATTCCCTACCTCTTCGGCGCGATGGCGATGGAAGCGGTGGGCCGCGCCGCGGGCAGCGTGGTGGTCGAGGTGCGGCGCCAGTTCAAGGAGATCAAGGGCATCATGGACGGCAGCGGCAAGCCGCAGTACGGGCAAGCCGTGGACATGCTGACCTCGGCCGCGATCAAGGAGATGGTGATCCCCAGCCTGCTGCCGGTGGTGGTGCCGATCCTCGTCGGCCTGCTGCTCGGGCCGGCGGCGCTCGGCGGCCTGCTGATGGGCACGATCGTCACCGGCCTCTTCGTCGCGATCTCGATGTGCACCGGCGGCGGCGCCTGGGACAACGCGAAGAAGTACATCGAGGACGGGCATCACGGCGGCAAGGGCTCCGAGGCGCACAAGGCGGCCGTGACCGGCGACACCGTCGGCGACCCGTACAAGGACACCGCCGGCCCGGCAGTGAATCCGCTGATCAAGATCATCAACATCGTCGCGCTGCTGATCGTGCCTTTGCTACCGGCCGGTATGAACGCCTCGCATGCAGCGGCAGAGCCGGCTGCGGCGGCGACGGCCGTGGCCAGCGCCGATGGCGCGAGCATCCGCGTCGAGAACGGCGTCGTGAAGTTCTATTTCGCGAGCGGCCAGGCCGCGCTGGCGGAAGGCGCCGCCGCGGCGCTGGCCGATGTCGCCAAGGGTGTCGCCGACGGCAAGAAGGCGCTGGTCAGCGGCTACACCGACGCAACCGGCGATGCGGCGAAGAACGAAGAACTCGCGAAGCAGCGTGCCACCGCAGTCAGCGATGCGCTGAAGGCCGCCGGCGTGGCGGAGGACAAGATCGAACTGAAGAAGCCGGAGGCGGTGACCGGTACCGGCAACAACGCCGAGGCACGGCGTGTCGAGGTGACGCTGCAGTAAGCCGCTGCGCCGGCCAGCAGCGCCCGGCCGCTCCGAAGCGGCCGGCGACCCGCTCGGCAGGTGGGGCCGGTACTCCGGCGCGGGGTGCCCCATCCATTCAACGCTGCTTGCGCGGGCGCTCCAGATCCTCCTTCTTCGGCGGACGCTGGAAGGATTTCGGCCGGTAGACGTTGCCGGTCCATTCGCCGCCGCCATCGCGTGCACGGCGAATCGCTTCATCCGCCATGCGATGCGCGCTGCGCTTCAGGCGCCAGGCGCGGTACGGCTCGACCACCATGGCGCGGGCTTTGCGCGCCGCCCTGCGGGCGCCGTATGTCGCGCTGCGAGCGGCGCCATCGAAACGCCGGCGCTGCGTGGCAGGCAGCAACAGCCGCAGCAGCAACACGACACAGACCACCAGGGTGGCACCCGCCAGGTACTTTTCGATCACGGAAGTCATCGCTGGGCGACAGCGATTCGCTGAAAAGGGTGTTCGGACTCGTGATAGTAGCCAAGATCGACCGGGCTGATGCGGTGCATTGCACTGCGGCCGGCGGGGTTCGCCCCGGCGAGGAGAAAGGAGTCGTTTCAGGTCGCCCAAGAGCTCGCCATAATTTTCCGATCAACGCGCTTCTTCAGGTGAGCTAGAGGAAAAAATCTCGCCATAATTCACGCCATAATGCGTCCCCGGCAATCCGCTCCGCGACTGTCGCTGCCGACCGCCCTGCGGCGCGGCCCGATGAGCGCGACCGCCCTCGCCGCGGCGATCGGCGCCTCGCCGCGCAGCAGCCTGCGCATGCTGGGTGAAGCGCAGGCGAACATCGTCTCCTTCGGCGCCGCCGGCCGCACGCGCTACGCCTGGCGCCATCCGCTGCGCGGCGAAACCGGGCCGCTGCCGCTGTTCAGCGTCGACGCCCAGGGCCGCGTCGCCGAAGTCGCCGCGCTGAGCCTGATCGAACCCGCCGGCAGCCACTGCGCGCTCGGCGCCGCCGGCTGGCCGGTCGACGCCGCCTCGCGCGATGGCCTGTGGGACGGCCTGCCCTATCCGCTCTACGACATGCAGCCGCAAGGCTTCCTCGGCCGCAGCTTCGCGCGCCGCGAGCACCGCAGCCTCGAGGTGGCGAGCGATCCGCGCGAGTGGAGCGATGACGACGTCACCTTCGTGCTGAGCCGCCGCGGCGCGGATACCGGCGGCAACCTGATCCTCGGCGAGCTGGCGCTGCAGGGCTTCCAGCATGAGCTCGCGCGGCCGGCCGAAGCGCTGCCGGCCACCGCAACAGCGGCGGCCTACCTGCAAATGGCCGAAGCCACGGTGGCACAAGGCCTCGCCGGCAGCAGCGCCGCGGGCGAATTTCCCAAGTTCACCGCGCTGCGCGAGCTGCCCGGCGCGGCGAGCCCGCATGTCATTGTCAAGTTCTCCGGCCCGCTGGATGCGCCCGCGACACGACGCTGGGGCGACCTGCTGGTCTGCGAACACCTGGCCGGCACGGCAGTCGCCGGCCTGCCCGGCCTGGCCGCCGCGCGCAGCCGGGTGCTGCAGTCGGGCGAGCGGCTGTTCCTGGAGTCCGAACGCTTCGACCGGCCGGGCCGCTTCGGCCGCTCGGCGCTGGTCAGCCTGCAGGCGATCGACGGCCATCTGTTCGGCCTGTCGACCCAGGACTGGCGCGTGCATGCCCGCACCCTCGCCGGGCACGCCCTGCTGAGCGCCGAGGACGCGCTCGCGGTGCAGCGGCTGTGGTGGTTCGGCCGGTTGATCGCCAACAGCGACATGCACCTCGGCAACCTGTCCTTCGTGCCGCAGGCCGGCCGCCTCGTGCTGGCGCCGAGCTACGACATGCTGCCGATGGCTTTTGCGCCGCTGCCCGGCGGCGAGGTGCCGGCGCTGCACTGGGCACCCGAACTACCGCCGCCGGCTCAGGCCGCCGTCTGGCAGGAGGCCGCCGCGGCGGCACTGGCGTTCTGGCAGCAGGCGGCGGCGGATGGCCGCATCTCCGCAGGCTTCCGCGCACAGTGCGCAACGCAGGCGGCCGGCCTGCAGACGCTGATCGGGCGGGTCTGAAGCGGCAGCCCGGCGGCCCGGCTTCAGCCGCCGGCCGCCATTGCCTTGCCGACCTCGTTCACGACCTGCGCGCTGCCGCTCTCCGGCACGCTTTCGTCGCCGCGGTCGGAGATGGTCTCGAACTGCGCCGCGACCTGCTCCGCCGCCTGCGGCCCGCTGCCGATGTAGAGGCCGCCGCTCATCGTCACGTAGGCGCGCGCGAAGGTACCGGCACCGGCACAGAGGATCACGCGGGTCGGCGCGTCTTCGGAAACCAGGTGCAACAGCCCCGGCGTCACTGCCGCGGGCACCAGGCGCTCGAACACCGCCGCGGGCAGGACGCCCTCGGTCATGCGCGTCGCGGCGGTGGGCGCAAGGCAGTTGACGCGGATGCCGTCCCTCGCGCCTTCGATCGACAGAGTCTGCATCAGCCCGACCAGGCCCATCTTCGCGGCGCCGTAGTTGGCCTGGCCGAAGTTGCCGTAGAGGCCGGAGGACGAGGTCGTCATCACGATGCGGCCGTACTTCTGTGCCCGCATGATGTTCCACACCGCCTGCGTGCAGATCGCGGCGCCGATCAGGTGCACCTCGACCACCAGGCGGAAGTCGGCGAGCGGCATCTTCGCGAAGCTCTTGTCGCGCAGGATGCCGGCGTTGTTGACGAGGATGTCGATGCGGCCCCAGCGGTCCATCACCTGCTGCACCATCGCGCCGACCGCCGCCTCGTCGCTGACCGATGCGTGGATCGCGATCGCCTCGCCGCCGGCCGCGACGATTTCGTCCACCACCGCCTCGGCGGCGGATCCCGTGCCGGACGCCGGCGCGATGTCGTTGACGACCACGCGAGCCCCGCGCGCAGCCAGCGCCAGCGCATGTTCACGGCCCAGGCCGCCGCCGGCACCTGTCACGACCGCGACACGGCCTTTGAATTCGATACCCATGGTGTAGCTCTGCTTCCTTGTGCGAGTTCGGGGATCGGACGGTACCAGGGGGCGGCCGGATCAGCCGTCGGACTCGGCCCGCGGATGCGGTTCGCCGGCGGTCGAGAACACCGCGCTGGCGCGCAACACCACCCGTTCGCCGGCCTTCAGCAGACACTCGCCGAAGGCCAATCGGCGGCCCTGCTTGCGCACCGTCACGTGGGCCTCCAACCAGTCGCCGAGGCGCGCCGCGTCGAGGTAGTCGCAGTTCAGGCTGACCGTGACGATGGGCTGCGGCGGCCGGCGGGCGCGGCCGATGTTCATGCCGAGCGCGATGTCGGTCAGCGTCGCCAGCATGCCGCCGTGGGCAATGCCGCGCAGGTTCAGATGGTGCCGGCCGATGCGCACGCCAAGCACCACGCCGCTGCCCGCAACGGCGCGCAGATAGATCGGCGCGAGATGGCTCGCGAAACCGCTGCCGCCGCTCATCGGCAGGAAGCCTTCGGGCGGGTCATCGGGCGCGTCGGGTGCGCCATCGGTCGAACTGTCGCTTGTCATGTCACGCCGCGTCGCCTTCGATCGGTGGAAACCAGCGTCCGATTCTGTACCCCAAGCGACTTCCAAGGGATCGGCCGGCGGCTATCCTGCGAACGCCCCTGCCGAGCGCGAGACAACGCCATGCCGAACCTTCACGATCCCCACTGGCCGCCGGGCCTGCCGAAGCACATGACGGTGCAGGCAACCCACCTGTTCCACAACGCCGAGGTCTCGGCCGCGCGCTACCCCGACAAGCCCTTCCTCGTCTTCTACGACAGCAGCGTCAGCTTCGCCGAGTTCAGGCACGAGGCCGAATGCATCGCCGGCTACCTGCAGCATCGATGCGGCGTGAAGGCCGGCGACCGGGTGCTGCTCTACATGCAGAACAGCCCGCAATGGGTGCTGGCGTTCTACGCGATCCTGCGCGCCGATGCGGTGGTGGTGCCGGTCAATCCGATGAACCGCCTCGACGAGCTGCGCCACTATGTCGCCGACAGCGGCGCGACCACCGCCTTCGTGCCGCAGGACCTGTACGCCGAGATGCAGCCGCTGCTGAATGAAGGCCTGCAGCACCTGATCGTCGCGACCTACGCCGACTACCTGAAGCGCCCGACCGACCTGCCGCTGCCGGCTTTCGTCGCCGCACCGCGCCAGCGTTTCGACGACACCGGCGCGGTCGCCTGGGCCGATGTGCTGGCGAGCGAGCTGCGGCCCGGCCCCATCACCGCCGGCGCCGATGCGCTCGCGGTGATGCCCTACACCTCGGGCACTACCGGCCAGCCCAAGGGCTGCATGCACACGCACCGCAGCGTGATGAGCACGCTGGTCGGCGGCATCAACTGGTTTGCACGCACGCAGGACGCGACCTACCTCGCGGTGCTGCCGTTCTTCCACGTCACCGGCATGTCCGGCAGCATGAACGGGCCGCTGTATGCCGGCGCCACGATCGTCGTGCTGCCGCGCTGGGACCGCGACGCCGCAGCGCTGCTGATGCAGCACTACAAGGTCACGGTATGGCAGGTGATCTCGACGATGATGGTCGACTTCCTCTCGAATCCGCGGCTCGACGAATACGACATCTCCAGCCTGCAGGTGGTCCGCGGCGGCGGCGCGGCGATGCCGGCCGCGGTGGCCGCGAAGCTGCTGGCGCTGACCGGGCAGCCCTACATCGAGGGCTACGGCATGTCGGAGGCGATGGCCGCGACGCACATCAACCCGCCGCACCGGCCCAAGCCCCAATGCCTGGGCATCCCGGTGTTCGACGTCGATTCGCGCGTGGTCGACCCGTCGACCTTGCAGCAGGTGCCGCGCGGCGAGACCGGCGAGATCATCGTGCACGCGCCGCAGGTGATGCTCGGCTACTGGAACAACCCCGAGGCCACGGCCGAGGCCTTCGTCGAGATCGACGGCAAGCGCTTCCTGCGCACCGGCGACCTGGCCCAGGTCGACGAGGACGGCTACTACTTCATGGTCGACAGGCTGAAGCGCATGATCAACGCCTCGGGCTTCAAGGTCTGGCCGGCCGAGGTCGAGGCGCTGATGTACCGGCACCCGGCGATCCTCGAGGCCTGCGTGATCGCGGCGCGCGACACGAAGCGCGGCGAGACGGTGAAGGCCCTGGTGGTGCTGCGCGACGAGCATCGCGGCACGGTCAGCGAGCAGCAGATCATCGACTGGTCGCGCGAACACATGGCCGCGTACAAGAGCCCGCGCATCGTCGAATTCGTCGCCTCGCTGCCGAAGTCCGGCACGGGCAAGGTGCAATGGCGCGAGCTGCAGGAGCGCGAAGCGGGGTCCTGACGATGGATTTCTTCGACAAGGATTTCGGCGTGATCGCCGATGCGGTCCGCCTGCATGCGCAGGCCGAGCCGGCGCGCCCTGCCCTGGTCTGCGGCGACGAGCGACTCGACTACGCCGGGCTCGACGCGCTGATGGACCGCATCGCCGCCGGCCTGCAGCGCGACGGCCTGAAGCCCGGCGATGCGATCGCACTGTGCGCGACGATGTCGATGCCCTACGCCGCGGTCTTCCTCGGGGCGCTGCGTGCGGGCGTGGTCGTTGCGCCGCTCGCGCCCGGGTCCACCGCGGCCAGCCTCGCCGGCATGCTGAAGGATGCCGAGGCGCGCCTCTTCTTCATCGACGCCGGCGTGGCGGCCGGCCTCGCACCACCCGATGACGATGCGCCGCCCCGCATCGCGCTGGACGATTCGGTCGCGGGCCGCGCCCTGGCCGACTGGCTTGCGCCGATCGGCGCCCGGCCCCGGCCCGTCACGCCCGGCCCGCTGTGGCCCTTCAACATCATCTATTCCTCCGGCACCACCGGCGAGCCCAAGGGCATCGTGCAGGGCCACGGCATGCGCTGGGCCCATGTGCGGCGCGGCGCTTCCTACGGCTATGGCCCGCGCGCGGTGGCCTTGCTGTCCACGCCGCTCTACTCCAACACCACGCTGACGGTCTTCTTCCCCGCGATCGCCTGGGGCGGCTGCGTGGTGCTGATGCCCAAGTTCGACGTGCTCGGCTACCTCGGCCTCGCCCAGTTGCACCGCGTCACGCACACGATGCTGGTGCCGGTGCAGTACCAGCGGCTGATGGCACATCCGCGTTTCGGCGAGTTCGACCTGTCGAGCTACCGGTTCAAGTTCAGCACCAGCGCGCCGTTCGGCGCCGCGCTGAAGGCCGACGTGCTGCAGCGCTGGCCCGGAGGCCTGGTCGAGTTCTACGGCATGACCGAAGGCGGCGGCACCTGCATCCTCGAAGCGCACGAACATCCGGACAAGCTGCACACCGTCGGCCGGCCCGCGCCGGGGCACGACATCCGGCTGATCGACGAGGCCGGCCGGGAGGTCGCCGCGGGCGAGGCCGGCGAAGTCGTCGGCCACTCACCCGGCATGATGATCGGCTACCACCACCAGCCGCAGAAGACACGCGAGGCCGAGTGGTACGACACCGCGGGCAAGCGCTTCATCCGCACCGGCGACGTCGGCCGTTTCGACGAGCAAGGCTTTCTGACGCTGTTCGACCGCAAGAAGGACTTGGTGATCAGCGGCGGCTTCAACATCTACCCGAGCGATCTCGAAGCGGTGCTGAAGCAGCACCCCGCGGTGGCGGATGCGGCCGTGGTCGGCGTGCCTTCCGAACAATGGGGCGAAACGCCGGTGGCCTTCGTGGTGATCGCCGCGGGCGCGGCGATCGATGCGGCCGGCTTGCTGCCCTGGGCCAATGCGCAGCTCGGCAAGACGCAGCGCCTGCAGGACTTGCGCTTCATCGACGAGCTGCCGCGCAGCGCCATCGGCAAGGTGCTGAAGCGCGAGCTACGGCAGCTGTACCTGGCACAACGCTGAACGGCGAAGCGGCGGGCCGGCAGCGCTGCCTGGCGGACGCGGAAAGCCGCCTCGCGGCGGCGTGGTACCGTCCAAGGCTGAGCCGCAGGCCCCGCGCGCACGAAGCGCCGCCCGACCAAGTCGTTGATGAGTTCCTTTACCGTTCCCTCCGCCGCCAACACCGTCGATTTCCGCTGGGCCGGCCTGGCCGCTGCCGTGCTCGCCGCACTGTGGTTCGCGGCGCTCGGCCAGCGCGCGCTGATCAACCCGGATGAAGGCCGCTACGCGACGATCGCGCTGCAGATGGCGACGAGCGGCGACTGGGTCACGCCGCGCCTGAACGGCTTCCTCTACTTCGAGAAGCCGCCGCTGCAGTACTGGATCGGCGCGCTGGCGTTCAAGGCTTTCGGCGTCAGCGAGTTCAGCGCGCGCTTCTGGCCCGGGCTCGCCGGCTTCCTGACCGTGCTGGCCATCGGCTTCAGCGCGGCGCGGCGCTGGGGGCGGGAGGTCGGCGCGCAGTCGTTCGCGATCGCCGGCTCGACCGTCTGGATCGCCCTGAACAGCCATTTCCTCTCGCTCGATGCCGGCTTGACGCTCTTCCTCGCGCTGAGCCTGTGCGCGGTGCTGCTGGCGCAACAGCCGGGCCTCGCGCCGGCGCAGCGCCGCCGCTGGATCTGGCTCGCCTGGGCCGCCATGGCCGGCGCCACCTTGAGCAAGGGGCTGATCGGCATCCTGATCCCGGGCACGGTGCTGGTGCTCTACAGCCTGTGGCAGCGCGACCTCTCGGTGTGGCGGCTGCATTGGCTGTCCGGCCTCGCGATCTTCTTCGCGCTGACCGCGCCATGGTTCGTGCTGGTCGAGATGCGCAACCCGGGCTTTGCCCAGTTCTTCTTCATCCACGAGCATTTCGAGCGCTACCTGACGACCGAGCACCGCCGCGAAGGCGCCTGGTGGTACTTCGTGCCCTATCTCGTCGTCGGCCTGCTGCCGTGGACAACTTCGCTGCCCTGGCTGCTGCGCGGCACCGGCCGCGCCGAGGACAAGCGCCCGCGCGCGCTGCTGGTCACCTGGATCGTTTTCATCTTCGTCTTCTTCAGCATCTCGGGCTCGAAGCTGCCGTCCTACATCCTGCCGATCTTCCCGGCGCTGGCGATGCTGATCGCGCTGGCGATCGCGCGAACCTCGGCCGCCGCGCTGCGCCGCCACCTGCTGCTGCCGGCCGCCATCTGGCTGGTGATCGGCGCGGCCGCGACACAATCACGGCGCTTCGCTTCCGACGGCACGCCGGCCGAGGTGGTCAGCGCGATGGGCAGCGTGCTGCTGCCGGCCGCGCTGATCTTCCTCGCCGGCGCCGCGTTGGCCTGGTGGCTGCTCGGGCGCGGCCGCAGCAGCGCCGCGGTGTACAGCGTGGCCGGCGCCCACCTGATCTCACTGCTGATGCTGATGTATGCCTACGATCACTACGGCCAGCTGCGCAGCAGCGTGGCGATCGCGCCGGTGCTGCAGGCCCGGCTGCCGGCCGACGCGCCGGTCTTCAGTCTGCGCGGCTACGACCAGACGCTGCCGTTCTACCTGCGCCGCAACGTCGTGCTGGTCGACTATGTCGACGAGTTCGCCTACGGCGAGGAGCACGAACCCGGCCGCATCGTGCCGACGCTGGCCGCCTTCAGCGAGCGCTGGCGCGGCCTGCCGGCGGCCGGCGCGATGATGGACGCCAACACCTATCGGTCGCTGCAGGCCGAGGGTCTGCCGATGACGGTGGTCTTCGAAGACGTGCGGCGCATCGCGGTGGTCAAGCCATGAAGCGGGTCGACGCGCGCATCGTGTATCCGATGCCGTCGATCGGCTACGTCGTCAACGCACGCAGCGCAGGACAAGCATGAGTTCATCCCTTCCATTCCTCCCCTTCACCCGCCCGTCGATCGACGAAGCGACCATCAACTCCGTCGCCGAGACCCTGCGCTCCGGCTGGATCACCACCGGCCCGAAATGCCGCGAGCTGGAGGCAGCGCTCTCGGCGCGCTTCGGCGGCCGGCCGGTGCGGCTCGTCAGCTCGGCCACCGCGGCGATGGAAATGGCGCTGCGCCTCGCCGGCATCGGCCCGGGCGACGAGGTCATCACGACGCCGATGAGCTGGGTCGCGACCGCCAACGTGGTGCTGACGGTCGGCGCGACGCCGGTCTTCGTCGATGCCGACGCGGCCACGCGCAACATCGATCTCGACCGGATGGAAGCCGCGATCACGCCGCGCACCAAGGCCCTGCTGCCGGTCGACCTGGCCGGCGCGCCGGTGGACCGCGACCGCCTCTACGCGATCGCGAAGAAACACCAGCTGCGCGTGATCGAGGATGCCGCGCAATCGATCGGCGCAAATTGGGGCGGCCGCGAGATCGGCAGCTTCGGCGACCTGGTCTCGATCAGCTTCCACGCCAACAAGAACCTGACCACCGCCGAAGGCGGCTGCCTGGTGATGAACACCGAGGCCGAGGCGCGCACCTTCGAGAAGCTGCGGCTGCAGGGCGTGACCCGTTTCCCCGACGGCACGATGGATGTCGACCTGCTCGGCGGCAAGGCCAATCTGACCGACGTGGCGGCGGCGATCGGCCTCGGCCAGCTGAAGTCGCTCGACGGCTTCACCGCACGGCGGCGCGAACTGGCGCGGCTCTACTTCCAGCATTTCGATACCCGCCTGGGCTGCGAGCTGCCGGCGGCCGAATTCGAGCGCGCCAACTGGCACATGTTCCAGCCGCTGCTGCCGCTGGAGCGCCTCGCCGGCGGCCGGCCGCGTTTCATCGAGGCGATGAAGCAGGGGGGCATCGGCGTCGGCGTGCACTATCCTGCGATGCATCTTTTCACGCTCTTTCGCCAGCGCGGCTGCCGGCCCGGCGACTTCCCGGTCTCCGAGCACATCGGCGCACGCACCGTGACCTTGCCGCTGTTCCCGGCGATGCGGGACGAGGACGTGAAGCGTGTCTGCGAGGCCGTCGCGCAGGCCATCGGCAGCGACGCCGTCCGCTGAGCCGCCGCCATGCTCGCATTGCACGAAGCCTTCGATCTGACCCGCATGCCGGCGAAGCCGAGCGCGGAGGACGGCGTCGCCCTCAGTGTCGTGATCCCGGTCTACAACGAAGAGGACGGGCTCAGCGCCCTCTTCACCCGCCTCTATGCGGCGCTCGACGCGCTCGGCCTGCGCTACGAGGTCGTCTTCATCAACGACGGCAGCCGCGACCGCTCGGCCGCGATGCTGGCCGAGCAGTTCGAGCGCCGGCCCGACGTCACCCGCGTGATCCTCTTCAACGGCAATTTCGGCCAGCACCGCGCGATCCTCGCGGGTTTCGAACACTGCCGCGGCGAGCGCGTCGTGACGCTCGATGCCGACCTGCAGAACCCGCCGGAAGACATCCGCCTGTTGCTCGAACAGATGGACGCCGGCCACGACTACGTCGGCTCGATCCGCCGCATGCGGCAGGACTCGGCCTGGCGGCGCTACGCCTCGAAGGCGATGAACCGTTTGCGCGGCGCCCTGACGCACATCGAGATGACCGACCAGGGCTGCATGATGCGCGCCTACAGCCGCAACGTGGTCGCGCTGATCAACCAGTGCAACGAGATGAACACCTTCATCCCGGCGCTCGCCTATCAGTTCGCGCGCAACCCGACCGAGGTGGTGGTCGGCCATGAAGAGCGCCATGCGGGCGAATCGAAGTACTCGCTCTACAGCCTGATCCGCCTGAACTTCGACCTGGTCACCGGCTTCTCGGTCGTGCCGCTGCAGTTCTTCTCGATGCTCGGGCTGGTCGTCTCGCTCGGCGCCGGCGTGCTGTTCGTCTACATGGCCGGGCGGCGGCTGATCCTCGGGCCGGAAGAGGGCGGGCTGTTCACCTTGTTCGCGATCGCCTTCCTGCTGATCGGCCTGGCCTTGTTCGGCATCGGGCTGCTCGGCGAATACGTCGGGCGCATCTATCACGAGGTGCGGCCCAGGCCGCGCTACGTGATCAGCGCGATCCTGGAGAAGAAGGCATGAGCCTGAGCGCAGGGCCGTCCCAAGCCAGGCTCGTCCCCTCGGGGGACCGGCTGCGGTACTCCGCCGACGAGGGGCTCACATGACCAGGGCGGTGGTCTTCGCCTATCACAACGTCGGCGTGCGTTGCCTGAAAGTCCTTCTGAGCGCCGGTGTCGAGGTGCCGCTGGTCGTCACGCATTGCGACAACCCGAGCGAGCTGATCTGGTTCGACAGCGTCGCTGCGGTCTGCGAGGACCACGGCATCCCGTACATCACGCCCGACGACCCGAACACCGGCGAGGTGCTCGCGCAGATGCAGTCCGCGAGCCCGGACTTCCTGTTCTCGTTCTACTACCGCCACATGCTGAAGGCGCCCTTGCTCGACGCGGTGCCGCGCGGCGCCTACAACCTGCACGGCTCGCTCCTGCCGCGCTACCGCGGCCGGGTGCCGATCAACTGGGCGATCATCCGCGGCGAGACCGAGACCGGCGCGACCCTGCACGTGATGAACGTCAAGCCCGACAACGGCGCGATCGTCGACCAGTGCGCGGTGCCGATCCTGATCGACGATACCGCCGGGGAAGTCTTCGGCAAGGTCGTCGTCGCGGCCGAGATCGTGCTCGCGCGCAGCCTGCCGAAGCTGATCGACGGCACGGCGAGCTTCAGGCCGCAGGTGCTTTCCGACGGCGCCTACTTCGGCGGCCGCAAGGCGGAGGACGGCCGCATCCCGGCCGATGCCGGCGCCAAGGCGGTGCACGATCTGGTGCGCGCGCTCGCGCCGCCCTATCCCGGCGCCTTCATCGACCTGCGCGGCCGCCGCATTGTGATCGAACGTACCCGGCTGATCGACGCGCCGCCCTCCGCGCTGCCCGGCCAGCCGCTGCGCCTCGCGGCCGACGGCGATGCGCTGCAGTTCTTCTGCGCCGACGGCTGCAGCCTGCAGGTGCTCGCCGCGACGATGGACGGCCAGCCGCTGACCGCCGCTCGCCTGCGCACGCTGAGCACCGACAATTGACCCCGCCCCTCGCCCCGCGAGACGAACCACGAGAGCCACCCGCCATGCTCAAAGTCCTCATCCTCGGCGTCAACGGCTTCATCGGCCATCACCTGACGCGTCGCATCATCGAGACCACCGATTGGGAAGTGCACGGCATGGACATGCAGTCCGACCGCATCGCGCCCTGGCTGGACCATCCGCGCTTCAAGTTCTTCGAAGGCGACATCACGATCAACAAGGAGTGGATCGAGTACCACGTGAAGAAGTGCGACGTGGTGCTGCCGCTGGTCGCGATCGCGACGCCGGCGACCTACGTGCGCGAGCCGCTGCGCGTCTTCGAGCTCGACTTCGAGGCCAACCTGCCGATCGTCCGCCAATGCGTCAAGTACGGCAAGCGCGTGATCTTCCCGTCGACCAGCGAGGTGTACGGCATGTCGCAGGACGCCGAGTTCGACCCCGACGCGTCGGACCTGGTCTACGGCCCGATCAACAAGCCGCGCTGGATCTATGCCTGCTCGAAGCAGCTGATGGACCGCGTGATCCACGCCTACGGCATGCAGGAGGGGCTGGATTACACGCTGTTCCGCCCGTTCAACTGGATCGGCCCCGGACTCGACAGCCTGCACACCGCGAAGGAAGGCTCGAGCCGCGTGATCACGCAGTTCCTGGGCCACATCGTGCGCGGCGAGCCGATCCACCTGGTCGACGGCGGCGCGCAGCAGCGCTGCTTCACCTATGTCGACGACGGCATCTCCGCGCTGGTGAAGATCCTCGCCAATGCCGGCGGCAAGGCGACGCGCCAGATCTACAACATCGGCAATCCGGCGAACGACTACTCGGTGCGCGCACTCGCCGAGATGATGCTGTCGCTCGCGGCGACGCTGCCGGAATACCGCGACAGCGCGGCCGAGGTGAAGCTGCTCGAGACTTCGTCTGGCACCTACTTCGGCACCGGCTACCAGGACGTGCTGCATCGCGTGCCGAAAATCGCCAACACGATGGCCGATCTGGACTGGGCGCCGACCGTGACGATGAAGGAAGCGCTGGCGCGGCTGTTCGAACACTATCGTCACGAGATCGCCAGCGCCCGTTCTCTGAACGACTGACATGGCGCCCCCAAGCTCACTGCGTTCGCGTCCCCCCGAGGGGGAGCAGGCCTCCCTAGGGGCGGCCCGGCGGGAGGCCTGATGGCTTCGGTCGCGCTGAAGATCGACGTCGACACCTGGCGCGGCACGCGCGAAGGTGTCCCGGAGCTGATGCGCCTGCTGAAGCGCCACGACGCGCAGGCGAGCTTCCTTTTCAGCCTCGGCCCGGACCACACCGGCCGCGCGGTGCGGCGCGCCTTCCGTCCCGGTTTTTTCAACAAGGTGTCGCGCACCTCGGTGCTGGAGCACTACGGCCTGCGCACCCTGCTCTACGGCACCGTGCTGCCCGGCCCGGACATCGGCCGCCGCGAAGCCGTGACCTTGCGCTCGGTGCGCGACGCGGGTTATGAAGTCGGCGTGCACACCTGGGATCATGTGCGCTGGCAGGATCATGTCGCGCTGAAGGACGAAGCCTGGACGCGGGCCGAGATGCAACGCGCCGTCTCCCGCTTCGCCGAGATATTCGGCCAGGCACCGACGGTGCACGGCGCGGCCGGCTGGCAGATGAACGAGGCAGCCTATCGGCTGGAAGCCGAGCTGGGCATCACGGTCGCATCGGACACCCGCGGCGACTCGCCCTTCATGCCGATGGATGCCAGCGGCAAGCCGCTCGGGCCGGCGCAATGGCCGACCACCTTGCCGACACTCGACGAATTGATCGGCCTCGACGGTCTCGACGAAAGCAACGTGCACCTGCGCCTGCTGAAACTGACCGAGGATCGCCGGCGCGATCAGGTCTACACGCTGCATGCCGAACTCGAAGGCATGAAGCTCGCGCCGGTGTTTGACCGGCTGCTGGCCGGCTGGCGCGCGCAAGGTCACCGGCTGGTCTCGCTCGGCATGCTGCAAGCCGGCGCGGATCTCTCTGCATTGCCGAGACGCCGTGTCGGGCTCGGCGAAATCCCTGGCCGCAGCGGCACCTTGGCGGTGCCGCTCTGATCCTCCTCTCCAGGGCCGAGTCAGGGCCTAGCGCCTGATGCGCTCCCAGGCGTGGCGCACCGCGTCCTTGAAGTGCTGCCAGGAGCTGTCGGGATGCTTGGCTTCCCAGGCGCTGCGCACGTCTTCTTCCGCATCGCTCCAGCCGCGTCCGGCGTAGCGCTCGTCACCGGCCGCTTCGTGGCCGTGCATGTACGCCGGCAGGTAGTCGTCGAAACTGCGGTCAAGCGCCGCGAAGCGCTCTTCGTAGTCGTCACGGAAGCGTTGCTCGTCTTCTTCCAACAGGCCGTTCGCCGGGGTCACCGGAAGCATGCTGCTCATGTCGATCTCCTTGTCGCGTGAGAACGCCTTAGAACCTTAGGCGATCGGCTCAGCGGGCACCACCGCGCCGGGACGAAATCAGATTCGTCCTACACGCCAGTGCGGCGCGCGCTCACCGCCACTTCAGTCTAGGGGCCGGATGGAAAGCAGATTGCGGTATCCGGTGTGTGTCGCTTAGATTGCTCGAAGCCTCTGTCGCCTACGTCATTCGACGCCCGGCCGGAGCCCAGCCCGATCCCCGACCTCATTCGGAGCCGTACGACAGATGAGAGCCCTCGCACGCTGGATCGCCTGCGCCGCCGTTTTGCTCGGACTCGGCGGCCTCCCCCACGCAGGGGCTGCCGCGCCGCTCTATGCGATCGGTTCGGACTCGAACGGCGTCGGCCGTGTCTTCACCCCGATCCTCCCGTCCGGCGCCGCGACGGCGCTCGGCGACGGCAGCACCGCCTTCAACGGCGGGCTCGCCTACCTGCCCTCGGACGGCCGCTTCTACGCGATCGAGAACGACGCGCTCGGCCAATCCGCGCTGACCTCGTTCCTCGCCGCGACGCCGTCGCTGCTGTCCACGCCAATCGCTCTCGGCAGCGGCTTCTACGGCGGCCTGGCGGCGGATCCGGCGAGTGCGCGGCTCTATGCGATTGCGTCCGACTCGTTCGGTCAATCGACACTCTACCGGGTCGGCAGCAGCGGCGCGACGGCGCTCGGTGCGATCGGCAACGGCTATTACGGCGGCATGAGCTTCGACACGCAGGACGGCAACCTGTATGCGGTCTCCGGCGACGACTTCGGCGTGCAGCGCCGGCTCTCGCGCATCCAGCTCGGCAGCAGCGGCACGCCGACCGCGACGACGCTGTTCGACCTCGGTGACGGCAGTCTCGCCTTCCAGGGCGGACTCGCGTTCGACGCGGCGCTGAAGCGTTTCGTCGTGATCGGCAACGACTCGGGCGGCAACTCGTCGCTCTATGCCTTTTCGCTGAGCGGCGCGGCCTCGCTGACCGACCTCGGCACGCCGCTCGGCACCGGCTTCCTGAATGCAGGCCTGGCTTATGCCATCGCACCCGTGCCCGAGCCTTCGACCACTCTGCTGTTCGGTGTGGCCGGGCTGCCGCTGCTGTGGTGGGTGCGCCGCCGGCGCCCGCGCGTCCCTTCGATCCCCGAGGAGTGAGCCGATGATCTGCAAACGTCTCGTGTTTCCGGCCATCACGGCGCTGCTGGCGCTGGCCGCCCTGCCCGCAGGGGCCCAGTACTCGACGCCGATGCGCGATGTCGAGAATCCCGACCGGTCACCGTACATGGCCTCGACCTCCGGGAACCTCGAGGCGCCGTTCGTCAACGGCTTCCTGTTCTTCCCGACCGCGAGCGGCAAGCGCTACTTCATCAACTACGTCTCGCTGACCTGCACCACGCCCAATGCCGGCGACAGCTTCACGCAGGTGCTCCTCGGCACGCGCCAGAACATCACCAACGGCAGCCTCGGCTACGCGACGCCGGCGATCGTGCTGGAGCGCCGCGGGCCGGCGCCGTTCGGCGGCACCATCTGGTCCGGCAGCGCGAACCTGACGATGTTCTCCGACCCCGACAACTTTACCCCTGGCGGCGGCACGAGCATCTCGATGAACATCTTCCACACCGACCCGTCGTCGCGCGCGCTCTGCAGCGGCTTCGTCTCCGGTCATTCGCTGCCGCTGTGAACACCCGGCTCGACGTAGCTCCGCGACGCGGCCGGGGCTGGCCGCATCGGCTGCTGACCGCCTGCCTGCTCGGCGCCGGTCTGCTGGCCGCAGCAGGCGCGGAGACGACCGCGGCCCCGGCGCCGGGGCCGTCGCTGCGCACGACCTCGACTCCCGCCGGGCTGATGCTGACGCTGGACGACCCTCACGTGGTGCCGGCCGCCGACCACAAGGCGGCATCGACGCCCGCCCTCGCGACCGCGACGATCGAAGGCCGGCAGGTGCGCGTCTTGCGCGAACCCGCGGCTCCCAGCGCGCTCGCGCGCAGTGTCGCGGCACCGGCCGCCGCCCCGCCCGAGTTGCAGGCCCACGCAATGCCGAACGGCAGCCAGATGCTGGTGCTGCCCTCCGCCGCGGCGGCGCCTGCCCCGGCGCCGGCCCAGGCCCTGCTCATCGTCGACATCGATCCTGCCCGCCCGGGCACGCGTGTCGGCGACCCGTTGCAGCCCGGCACGCTGTATCGCAAGCCGGCAGCTGCGGCGAAGAACACGCGCTGACGCAGCCGCGGGGCGACGAGCCCGGCCCGCGGGCCGGGATCGTCCTAGCCCTCGTGGCGAAGCAGCGGGAAATCGCCGCCCGACTGCAGCGCCGCGATCGTGTCGCGGATCAAATGCCCGGCGATGCTGAAGCGCGGCGGAATGCCGGGCAAGGCATCAATGGCGAACCAGCCCGCGGTCTCGATCTCGTCGGCCTGCGGCACGATCTCGCCGCTGACCCATTCGGCGCTGAAGGCCACCATCAGGCTGTGCGGAAACGGCCAGCTCTGGCTGCCGTAGTAGCGCAGATGGCGGACCTGCACGCCGACCTCTTCCTCGACCTCGCGCACCACGCAATCCTCGAGCGATTCGCCCGGTTCGACGAAGCCGGCCAGCGCGCTGTACATGCCGGGCTGGAAGTGCGGCGCACGCGCCAGCAGCAGCTCCTTGTCACGCCAGATCAGCGCCATCATCGCCGGGCTGAGGCGCGGGTAGGCGACGTGCCCGCAGTTCGGGCAGCGGCGCGCGCGCTCGCGCGGCTGCAGCTCGGTGGGCGTGCCGCAGACGCCGCAGTGGCGGTGCGTGCGATCCCATTCCAGCACCTGCGAGGCGCGGCTGGCGACGCCGATCAGGGGCTCGGGGAACTGCATCATCGCGGCACGCAGCGCCACGCGGCGCCAGCCCGCGGGCTGCTCGCCGAGCACCATCGCCCAGCAGTCCAGCTGGTCGAGCCGTCCGAGGTAGTGGCGCCTTTGCAGCAAGGGTTCGAAGAGCTGCAGCGGCTGCGGCGACAAGGCGGCGCCATCGCTTTCAGGCAGCAGCAGCTGGCCCTCGACAAAAGCGAAACACCAGGCCATCGGCGTGGCGGGCAGGACGGGCTGCACGGCAGGCAGGAAGATCATCTGGGGGGCGGCGAGATGCGCGGTCGCAAAGGCGGGACCCCGACTTTACGTGGGCTGCGCCTGGCTTGCTCGCACTGGCCCAGCTCGGTCTGCAAGGCCGGGCCGGCAGTCCGCAAGCGAGGGCACCGTCTACTCGCGTTTGCGCCCATGCAGCATCGCGCCGACCAGGTTCTCGCGATGGACCCAGCTCATCAGCAGCGCCCCCGCGACGTGCAGCGGCACGAGGATCATCAGCCCGTCGGCGAGGCGGCCATGCAGGTCGGTCACCCAGTCCTCGCCCCAGAACCTGTCGAGGCGAGACATCCAGCCCGTCAGCGCGAGCAGCAGGATCAAGGACCAGAGCGCGAGCATCATCAGCGCCCCCAGCGGGTTGTGGCCGAGATGGCGGTGCGGCGGGCGCCTCAGGTTCGCCGACAGGTAGCGGCGCATCCTGCCGAGTGTCGGCCACCAGGCCTCGAAGCGCGCCTCGCCGGGCCCGACGGCAGCCCAGACGAGCCGCAGCAGCACCAACCCCGCCGCCGCGTAGCCGAGATTGCGATGCAGCGGCCCGCCCGAGTCTTCCCACAGGTCCCACAACACCAGGGCCGCGACGCACCAGTGCGTGATGCGCACGACGGGATCCCAGACCCGCACCTCGCCGCCGCCCGGTGCCGGAGTCTGCAACATGGCCTACGCCTCCCGGTCGCGGGCCTACTTCTCGATTTCGGATTTCACGACTTCGAGCGTCTTCGTGTCGTAATAGATCTCGGCCTTCTTGCCGTCCTTGGTGGTGCCGTAGATCTCGTAGCAGTCGCCATCGACCTTGAACTTCTTGATGACGTAGCCCTGGGCCTCGATGCGCGACTTCGCATCGGCCTCGGAGAGCCATTCGTTCTTCGGATGCTTGCTGCACTTGGCGCCCGCGAGCGCGCTGGTCGAAAGGCAGATGGCGCACAGGGCCAACAGGATCTTGGACATGAGGTCTCCGAAGTGGATGTCATTTATTGTCATGGCGCGAGGCGGCAGCACGCACCAAACCCCTCTGCGGCGCCGGGTCACACAATCGCGCTCCGTGAATCGAGATCCCTTGCCCGCCGACACCCTGCCCGTCGCCGACCGCTTCCAGCCGCGCCTGAGCCTGCAGAGCCTCGGGCGCGGCGACGGCCTGCTCGGCATGAAGCCGGACGGCCCCTTCGGCCCGCGCGGCGGCACGGTCACGGTGGCCCGTGTCGAATGGCGCTATCACGGGCCTGGCGGCCTCGTCTGGCGCGGCGATGCGCCGACCAGCGCCCTCGGCCGGCGCGAAGCCGCGGCCCGCACCGTGGAAGACGAGCGCGGCCGCCGCATGCGCCTGCAGCGCAACCCGCTGGCCGAGGCCGAGGCGCTGGAGGAACTGCGTGCCAGCGGCCTGCGGCCCTTGCCGGCGGAGCTGCTGCAGTGGCGCGGCCCGGGTCTCTCGGCCGGCGCGGCGCCGTTGTGGAGCCTGGTGCAGGAGGAGTTCTTCGCCGACTTCTGGGCCGAGCAGGTGCCCGCGCTGCGCGAGCGCGGCTGGAGCATCGTCGTGCTGCCCGGCTTCGCGCACGAGAGCGCGCCAGTGGAGGCCTGGTCGTTGGTGCTGAGGCCGCTGACCGGCGAAACGCTGGGCCGCGAGGTCGTCGGCGCGGTGCTTCGGCCTGCCCCCACGGTGGCCGCACTGCGCAACCCGCCACGTGAAGGCTCTTGGCTGCTGAGCCTCGGCATCGAGGTCGACGGGCAGCAGCTCGACCTCGCGCCGCTGCTCGCCGATCTGCTGAAGCACGATCGCCGCTGGCTCGATGCGGCACAGCTCGCCGCGATCGACGACGCGGCCGTGATCACGCTGCGTGCGCCCGGCGGCAGGCGCATCGACGCCCCGGCCGCGCCGCTGAAAGCCATCGTCGGCGCGATGCTGGATCTGTTGACGGACCCGCATCACGGCGACGGTCCGCTGCGGCTTTCGGCATGGGACACTTCGCGCCTTGAAGCCCTGCGCCAGGGGCTGCTCGACACCCAGGCGCAACGCGCCGGGCCGCACGGCGCCTGGCAGCTGCAGGGCCAGGCCGGGCTCGAGGCCTTGGCGCGGCGCCTGCATGGCAGCGGCGGCCCGCAGCCGGTCGAAGCGCCGCCCGGCCTCGGCATCCATCTGCGGCCCTACCAGCTGCACGGCGTGGCCTGGCTGCAGTACCTGCGCGAACACCGGCTCGCCGGCATCCTCGCCGACGACATGGGCCTCGGCAAGACGGCGCAGGCACTGGCTCATCTGCTGATCGAGCAGCAGGCCGGCCGGCTCGATGCTCCCGCGCTGGTGGTGCTGCCGACCACGCTGATCTTCAACTGGCAGGCCGAAGCGCGCCGCATCGCGCCGGCGCTGCGCCTGCTCGTGCTGCACGGCCCGTCACGCCGCGACAACTTCGCCCGCATGCCGCAGCACGACCTGGTGCTGACCACCTTCCCCTTGGTCTGGCGCGACATCGACGCACTCGCCGTGCAGCCCTTCCATTTGCTGATCCTCGACGAAGCGCAGCTGGTGAAAAACGCGCACAGCCGCAGCGCCGCCGCGGTGCGCAAGCTGGACGCGCGACACCGCCTGTGCCTGACCGGCACGCCGCTGGAGAACCACCTGGGCGACCTGTGGGCGCAGTTCGATTTCCTGATGCCCGGCTTCCTCGGCGATGCCCGCAGCTTCCATCGCCAGTGGCGCAAGCCGATCGAGGAGAACGGCGAGACCGTGCGCGCGCAGCTGCTGGCGCAGCGCGTGCGGCCCTTCATCCTGCGCCGCCGCAAGGCGGAAGTCGCGAGCGAGCTGCCGCCGAAGACGGAGGTGATCAAGCGCGTGCGGCTGCAGGGCCGGCAGCGCGATCTCTACGAAAGCGTGCGCGTCGCGGCCGACAAGCAGGTGCGCCGTGCGCTCGCGGCGCATGGCTTCGCCGGTGCGCAGATCAGCGTGCTCGATGCCTTGCTGAAACTGCGCCAGGTGTGCTGCGACCCGCGCCTGGTGCGCGGCCACGAAGCCGAGGTCTCATCGCAGACGATGCCTCGCGCCAAGCTCGAACTGCTGTGCGACATGCTGCCCGCGCTCGTCGCCGAGGGCCGGCGCATGCTGGTCTTCTCGCAGTTCACGACGATGCTCGGCCTGATCGAAAGCGAGCTCGAACGGCTGCAGCTGCCCTGGCTCGCGCTGACCGGCGACACGCCCTCGCGCGAGCGCGGCACGCTGGTGCGGCGCTTCCAGCAGAAGGCCGTGCCGATCCTGCTGGTCAGCCTGAAAGCCGGCGGCGTAGGCCTCAATCTGAGTGCGGCCGATACCGTGATCCACGTCGATCCGTGGTGGAACCCTGCAGTCGAACGACAGGCGACCGATCGCGCCCATCGCATCGGGCAGGATCAGCCGGTGTTCGTCTACAAGCTGGTGGCCGAAGGCAGCATCGAGGAGCGCATCCTCGCGCTGCAGGCACGCAAGAGCGGACTGGCCGAGAGCGTGCTCGGCCGCGACGACGCGCTCTCGGCGAAATTCAGCGCCGAGGATCTGCAGGCGCTGCTGGCGCCGATCGACCCTGTCCCCTGATCAGGACACCTTGTGCAGCTTCGCGCCGGTGCGCACCACCAGCAGCGAACCGTCGATCAGCATGTCGACCAGGTTGCCGTTTTCGAGCGCATACGAGCGGCGCCCCGGGACCCATTCATCGCCCTTGCCGGCCACGTGGGTCTGGATGTATTCCTGCAGTTCCAGGACGGTGCAACGTGCGCCGCGTGCATCGGCGGCGGTGAAGAGACCAACTCGTTGAGATTTCGTGATTCGCATGTCGAAGTGCTCCGGCGGCTCGAGGCCTGGCGTCCCAAAGGGCTTGACGGTGCCCTGTACTGCGGTTGTCGGCGTTGCGCCGTGCGACTGGAGGCCGGCGCCGGCGGCATTCGTGAAACGCGCACGGCTCTTTGCGCTTCGTGCACAGGCCGAAGGGGTTTGGCGTGGGCGCTGCCGAATCGACGGCGAGCCGCTACGATGCCGCTTTCCTGTTGGAGAGCCCCCCAGATGACAACGCTGCATGCAACGGTCAACGGCAAGCCGGTGGAAGTCCCGATCGAGCCCCAGGTGCTCCTGGTCGACCTGTTACGCGGCCCGCTGCGGCTGACCGGCACGCATGTCGGCTGCGACACCACGCAGTGCGGCGCCTGCACCGTGCTGGTCGACGGCGAATCGGTGAAGAGCTGCACGATGCTCGCGATCCAGGCCGAAGGCCGCGCGATCACGACAATCGAAGGCCTGGCCCAGGACGGTGCGATGCATCCGGTGCAGGAGGCCTTCATCGCCTGCCACGGCCTGCAATGCGGCTTCTGTACGCCGGGCATGATCATGGCGGCGACCTGCCTGCTGTCGAAGAACCCCAAGCCGAGTGAGGCGCAGATCGTGCACGGGCTGGAGGGCAACATCTGCCGCTGTACCGGCTACGTCAACATCGTCGAATCGGTGCGCACCGCGGCGGCGGCGATGGCCAAGGAGGCCGCATGAGTTCTGTTCTGGAAGCCAGCCGCTTCGGCAGCGGCAAGACGGTGCGGCGCATCGAGGACCCGGCGCTCGTCGCCGGCAAGGGCCAGTTCACCGATGACCTGAACCGGCCCGACCAGACCCACCTGGTCTTCCTGCGTTCGCCCTACGCCCATGCGCGCATCGTCTCGGTCGATGCCTCGGCCGCGCTGGCGATGCCGGGCGTGCTGGCGGTCTACAGCGGGGCCGATCTGGTGCAGGCCGGGGTCAAGCCGATCGCCGCGCCGATCCCCTTCCCGCGCCCCGACGGCAAGCCCGCGGCGACCGAGCTGCGCCATGGCCTCGCGCCCGAAGTGGCGCGCTACGTCGGCGAGGCGGTGGCCGCGGTGGTGGCCGAGACGCTCGAGCAGGCGCGCGCCGCGGTCGACGCGGTGATGATCGACTACGAAGACCTGGGCTCGGTGATCGACCCGGTGCGCGCGATCGCTCCCGGCGCCCCGGTGATCTGCCCGGCCGCGCCGGACAACATCGCCGCGCAGATGCGCCACGGCGATGCCGCCGCGGCCGATGCCGCCTTCGCCCGCGCCGCTCATACCGTGGCGCTGGACATCGTCAACCAGCGCCTCGCGCCCAGCCCGATGGAGCCGCGGGTGGCGTTGATGGAAGTCAACGCGGAAGGCCGGCTGATCGTGCAGATCAGCAACCAGATGCCGACCGCGGTGCGCGACACGCTCGCCGCCTGCGTCCCCGGCCCGAGCCAGGAAAACATCCGCGTGCTGGTCGGCGACGTCGGCGGCGGCTTCGGCATGAAGGGCGGCCCGCATCCGGAAGACATCGTGCTCGCCCACGCCGCGCTGTCGCTGAAGCGGCCGGTCAAGTGGTGCGCGCAGCGCATCGAGGAGTTCCTCTCCGCGGCGGCCGGGCGCGACCAGGTGACCCACTGCCAGATGGCACTGGACGCCGATGGCAAGGTGCTGGCGCTGCGCGTGAAGACGCTCGCCAATGTCGGTGCCTACGGCACGATGGCGGGCGTGCTGATCCCGCTGCTCGTCGGCCCCTGGGTCACGACCAGCATCTACGACATCCCGACGATCGACCTGCACCTCAGCGCGGTGCTGTGCAACACCGCGCCGACCGGCGCCTACCGCGGCGCAGGCCGGCCCGAGGCGATCTACATCGTCGAGCGGCTGATGGATGCGGCGGCGCGCGAGATGAAGCTCGACCCGGCCGAGCTGCGCCGTCGCAACATGATCCGCCCGGAGCAGATGCCCTACACCAACCCGATGGCGCAGGTCTACGACACCGGGCAGTTCGAGAAGATGCTCGACCAGGGCCTGGCCCTGGCCGACTGGAACGGCTTCGACGCACGCCGCGCCGAGACCGAGAAGAAGGGCCTGTTGCGCGGCCGCGGCATCGCCACCTTCCTCGAATGGACCGGTGGCGGTGCGCTGCAGGAATCGGTGACGGTCGACATCAAGCCCGACGGCTTCATCGACTTGATCTGCGCGACCCAGGGCATGGGCCAGGGCATCGCGACCAGCTATGCACAGCTCGCAGTCGACACCTTCGGCGTGCCGATCGAACGCATTCGCGTGCTGCTCGGCGACACCGACCGGGCGAACGGCTTCGGCAGCGCCGGTTCGCGCTCGCTCTTCACCGCCGGCGCCGCGGTGAAGATCGCTTCCGACAAGACCATCGAACACGCCAAGGGCCTCGCCGCCGAGGCGCTGGAAGCGCCGGCGGCCGACATCGAATACGTCGCCGGCCGCTTCAGCGTGGCCGGCACCGACCTCGGCATCGGCTTGTTCGAACTGGCCGGCAAGCAGGCCGGCGCGCACATCGCGGTGAGCGGCGATTCGACCGCCGCGGCACCGAGCTGGCCGAACGCCTGCCACGTCTGCGAGGTCGAGATCGACCCGGGGACCGGCGGCGTCGAGATCGTCGCCTATGCCTCGGTGAACGACATCGGACGTGTCGTCAGCCCGACCATCGTGCGCGGCCAGATCGAAGGCGGCGCGGTGCAAGGCATCGGCCAGGCCTTGTGCGAGAACGTCGTCTACGACCCGGAGACCGGCCAGCTGCTGACCGCCAGCTTCATGGACTACGCGATGCCGCGAGCCGATGTGTTCAAGGGCTTCAAGACGGTGTTCGACACCTCGGTGCCGTGCCTGACGAACGCGCTGGGCGCGAAGGGCGTCGGCGAGCTGGGCACGATCGGCGCGACGCCGGCGGTGGTCAATGCGGTGGTCGACGCGCTGGCCCACGCCGGGCTCGGGCGGGATGCGGAGCGGGTGCAGATGCCGCTGACCGGCGAGCGAGTCTGGCGGGCGCTGAAGGGGGAATTTGCGGGGCCGGTGTTCGGCTAGGCCGCACTGCAGGGAGTCAGGAACTCACCATTGGAGCCTTCGATGTCTGACCGTACGACCGCATTCCGCCAACTGCACACCCGGCCGCAGCCGCTTCGCCTGCCCAACGCCTGGGACGCCGGAAGCGCCCGGCTTTTCGAGAGCCTCGGCGCCCCGGCGATCGCGACGACCAGCGCCGGCGTCGCCTGGGCGCTCGGTTATCCCGATGGCTACAAGCTGCCGGTCGATGTGGTGATCGGCCTGGCCGAAAACATCGCGAGAGTGCTGACGGTGCCGCTGTCGATCGATATCGAGAACGGCTATTCCGACAATCCGGATGTGGTCGCCGAGACGGCTTTGCGGCTGGTCGATGCCGGGGTCGTCGGCATCAACATCGAAGACGGCACGGAGTCTCCGGCGCGGCTCGCGGCGAAGATCGAGAAGATCAAGGCTGCGACTTCGAAGCGGGGCGTGGATCTCTTCGTCAATGCACGGACCGACGTCTTCCTCGCCGGCCTGGCCGAGAGCTCGAAGCGGGTCGAGGAGACGCTGGCGCGCGCAGCGCTTTATCGCGCCGCCGGCGCCGATGGCTTGTTCGTGCCCGCGCTGCTGCAGCCCGCGCAGATCCAGGCGATCGTCGCCGGCGTCGAACTGCCGCTCAACGTGATGGCATGGCCGGGTCTGCCGAGCGCCGCGGAGCTCGGCCAGCTGGGGGTGAGCCGGTTGAGCGCGGGCTCCGGCATTGCGCAGGCGCTGTGGGGCCAGGCCGAAAGACTGGCGCGGGACTTCCTCGAGACGGGCCGGTCGGACCCGCTGGGCGAAGGCCAGATGCCGTATCCGCAGTTGCAGGGCCTGTTCGCCCGGGCAGGCACCAAAGGCTGAAGCATGAGCCCGACACCTGCCCAGATCGCCGACCGCCGGCGCAGCTTCCGGCAACTGCACGAAGCCGGCTGTTTCGTGATTCCGAACCCGTGGGACACCGGCAGCGCCCGCCTGCTGCAAGGCCTCGGCTTCAAGGCGCTCGCCACCACCAGTTCCGGCCACGCGTGGTCGCTCGGGCAATCGGATGGCGCGGTCTCGCGCGCGACGGTCCTCGGCCACCTGCGCAACATCGTCGCGGCGACCGAGCTGCCGGTGAACGCCGATTTCGAATCCGGCTTCGCCGCCGATCCCGAAGGCGTCGCCGAGAGCGTGCGCATGGCAATCGATACCGGCGTGGCCGGCCTGTCGATCGAGGATTCGACCGGCAATCCGGAGCAGCCGCTGCACGACATCGATGTCGCGGTCGCCCGGCTGCGTGCGGCACGCGCCGCGATCGATGGAACCGGCGGCGACACCTTGCTGGTGGGCCGCGCGGAGAACTTCTTCGCCGGGCGCCCCGACCTGGATGACACGATCGCCCGGCTGAAGGCTTATGCCGAGGCCGGCGCCGACTGCCTCTACGCGCCCGGCATCCGCACCCGCGAACAGATCGCGGCGGTGGTCGCGGCCGTTGCGCCGAAGCCGGTCAACCTGCTGGTCGGGTCGGCGAGCGAGCTGACGCTGCAGGACATCGCAGCGCTCGGCGTGCGCCGCGTCAGCGTCGGCGGCGCGTTGGCGCGTGCGGCCTGGGGCGCATTCTTGCGCGCCGCGCGTTCCATCGCCGACGAGGGGCGCTTCGGCGGCTTCGCCGATGCCGCCACGGGCGATGAGCTGAACGGGTTCTTCCGCATGACGGTCGAACAGAGCCGGGGTGACGACTTGACCGGCACCGGGGAGCGCTGAAACATCGCGCAGCTACCCCTGCCAAACCCCATACCCCTCTTCCCTCAAGCCAATCGCCAACTCCACTTCCATCTCCCGCGCGCCCTCGTACGGCATCGGATTGAATACCGCATACAACCGGGGCACCAGCCGCACGCCGTACTCGCGCACGAACCGATTCGCCTGGATCCCCGCCTTGTGTTTGTCGAAGCGAATATCGGGATCGAGCCCGGTCATGCCGACATACACGAACGGCTTGCCGATCACGTAATCGGGATTCGCCTTTCGAAACCGCGCCTCGTTCCACACCGCCGCGGCCAGTTCGACCACGTAGACGCTGTAGTGATGCCCGCGGAAGCGGCCTCGCGCATTCACGATCTCCACCCCCGCTCCGGTTACGCCCGCCGCCGTCAATCGCCCTCGGCTGAAGATCGATCCGCGGATATGGCGTGGATTTTGCTGTCGTTTCTCCACGATGCCGCGGCGCCATTCGGCGCACGCTGCAGCAGTCGGCCGTCAGCCGCGCTGTGTTTCCTCCCCTTGAATGAGGAAGACAGCCGGCGCCGTACGCGCCACGATCAGGCCGGCTTCGCGCACGACGCTACGGGTTCATGCGAGGGAGTGCACATGAAAACCCATGCCCTGTTGTTGATACTGTCATTGCTGGCGGCACCCGCCTGGCCCGAAGACATCGCTAGCGTGCTCGAACGCTCGCAGGCCGGCCGGCTCGATACCCTCGCCCCCTCCACCGCGCCCGGCGCGCTCGCGCTGCAGCAGAGCTTCGACCGCCTGCTGAAGGAGCTGCACCCGGCCATGCCGGCGGAGCTGAAGGTGGTCGACGTCGGCGTGATCGCCGAGACGCTGCGCGGCCGCACGATCGTGCTCAATGCGGCCCTCGGCGACCTGCCCGAGGTCTGCCGCCTCTTCCTGCTGGCGCATGAGCTCGGCCACATCCAGGCCGGCCACTGGGCGCAGCGCATCGCGCTTTATCGCCGCTACATCCCCGGCGAGGTGGTGCAGGAGCAGACCGATGCGATCGCGCCGCAGCTCGGCCGCGAAGCCTCGATGCAGGCGCATCAACAGGAGTTCGACGCCGATGCCTACGCGATGCGCACGATGCTGGACATGGGCTACACGCGCGACGAGCTGCTCGACATGTTCATGCACCTCGGCAACTACGGCCAGACCGCGACCCATCCGTCGAGCGCGAAGCGCATGGCGCAGCTGCGCATGATCGATGAAGAGCGGCGCATGGCGAAGGCATCGAGCGGCGAAGCGGCGCATTGACCGCGCGGCGGCGCCTCGGCCGGAGCGGGTTCTACAATCCGCGCCCCGCCACCTGCCGTCCGCCATGTTCAAGAACGCCCTTCTCTACCGCATCGCCCAGTGGGAGCAGCCCGAGCTGACCGAGATCGAGGACAAGCTCGGCGCCGCCCGTTTCGCCGCCTGCGGCGCAACGCAGGCGGAATCGGCCGGCTGGGTCGAGCCGCGCGGCGAGAAACACGGCGCGCTGGCGGAGAGCGTCGGCCAGCAATGGATCCTGCGGCTCTGCGTCGAGCGCAAGGCGGTGCCGAGCTCGGCGGTGAAGGATCAGCTCGAAGCGCTGCTCGACAAGGCCGAGGCCGACACCGGCCGCCGCCCCAAGGGCAAGGCCGCCAAGGAGCTGAAGGAGCAGGTGCTGCACAGCCTGCTGCCGCGCGCCTTCCCGAAGCGCTCGAACACGCTGGTCTGGATCGACCGCACGGCCGGCTTCGTGCTGGTCGATGCCGGCAGCATCGCGCGCGCCGACAAGATCGCGACGATGCTGGTGGAGCTGCTCGGCGGCGGCATCCAGCTGCGGCTGCTGCAGACCAAGACCTCGCCGGCGATCGCGATGTCCGAATGGCTGAAGACCAAGGAAGCGCCGCCCGGCTTCAGCATCGACCGCGAATGCGAGCTGAAGCAGCCCGACAGCGAAAAATCCACGGTGCGCTACTCGCGCCACGGGCTGGACATCGACGAGGTCGGCGAACACATCCAGCAAGGCAAGCTGCCGACGCAGCTGGCGATGACCTGGGATGGCCGCGTCTCCTTCGTGCTGACCGAAGCGGGCGCGATCAGGAAGATCAAGCTGCTCGACGTGGTGCTGGAGAACAGTGCGTCGAAAGGCGGCGGCAAGGACGACGGCGGCTTCGATACCGATGTCGCGATCATCACCGGCGAGCTCGGCAGGCTGCTGCCGGACCTGATCGATGCGCTGGGCGGCGAAATGACGCTGGGTGACGCGGCCGCTCCGCCGGCGGCATCGCCCTCGCCCGAACCGGCGCCTGCGGCCGAACCCGCCGCGGCTTGAGGCGTTTCTTCGGCAAGCAAACGTAAAGGTCGGGCCGCGCAGGGTTCAGTTCTCTGCGGAAAGCACCGAAACGGGATCGTGGGCATTTGAGGCCACGACCCCATGAAAAAAACGCTGATCTCGACCTCCAAGAAGTTCCTGCATGCGAACCTGCGGCGCGTCGTCTCGCAGCTGCCGCGCAGCACGCGCTTCTCGATCTTCCGATCCATGGTCGATTGCGACCCGCAGCCGCATCCGCGATTGCAGCTGAAGATCGCCGACACGCAGGAAGAGCTCGAGGCCTGTTTCAGCATCCTGCACGACGCCTACGTCAGCAGCGGCTTCATGAAGCCCGACCCGTCCGGCCTGCGCGTGACGATCTATCACGCGCTGCCCACCACCACCACCTTGTGCGCCAAGGTCGACGGGCAGGTGGTCGGCACGATGTCCCTGATCCGCGACGGGGTCTTCGGCTTTCCGCTGCAGTCGGTCTTCGACCTGACCCAGGTGCGCGAGAAGACCGGCAACATCGCTGAGATCTCGGCGCTCGCGGTGCACCCGGCATTCCGGCAGACCGGCGGCGCGATCCTGTTCCCGCTGATGAAGTTCATGTACGAGTACTGCACGACGTACTTCGACACCCGGCACCTCGTGATCGCGGTGAATCCGAACCGTATCGAGATGTACGAATCGCTGCTGCACTTCGAGCGGCTGCAGGCGAACGCGGTGGACAGCTACGACTTCGCGAACGGCGCGCCGGCGGTCGGCGCGACGCTCGATCTGCAGCGCGCACCCGAGCAGATGCGCGCGACCTACGGCGGCAAGCCTGCGCGCAAGAACCTGCACGACTACTTCATCAACGTCAAGCTGCCGAACATCCAGCTGCCCACCCGGCGCTACTTCACCACCAACGATCCGGTGATGACGCCGCAGATGCTGGATCACTTCTTCAACCGCCGCTGCCAGGTGTTCGAATCGCTGGAAGACCGCAAGAAGCTGCTGCTGCACTCGATCTACGACCTCCGCGAATACCGCAGCGCATTGCCGCGCATGCCGGCCAACCCGGGCAATGTGCACCCGCTGCGCAAACACCAGCGCTACTCGCTGAAGTGCCCGGGCGTGCTCCAGCTGAGGGCCGGCGACCCGGGCGAGGCGTTTCGCCTGCGCGTGATCGAAGTGTCGCTGCACGGCTTCAAGGCCGAGTCCGACCGGCCGCTGCCGCTGCACTGGCGCGGCCAGGCGAAGATCGAACTCGGGGCCGGCGATCGTTCTTCGGTCGATGCCGAAGCCGTGCGCCTGGACCACAGCGAAGCGGCGCGCTTCTACGGCTTCAAGGTGACCGAGCCGGATGACGCCTGGCGCAATTGCGTGCAGGCGCTGGAGCAAGGCCAGACGCACTTCGACCTGCAGGCGGCGTGACCCGGCAAGCCGGCCGGCCGCGAGGTTGAACCCCGATCAGCCTTCTTCTTCCGCGACGATCGTCAGCCGCAGGCGCGCGGCACGATGCACCTGCGCGATCGCCGTGAGCCGCAGCGGCTGACCGCTCGGCACGACGCGGCGGAACTGCAGGTCGAGCGAATCACGGGGGCCCGGATGCGTCGCCGCGCGCCGCGACCATTGCTGCGCGCCGTCGACCAGCACCTTCAGCGCATGCCAGGCCGGGTCGTTGTCATCGCCGCCGCGCTGCGCGACGACGAGGCTGCAGCTGATCTCGAAGCTGCGTTCGCGCTGCGCGTCGGGCGGGATGTCGAGGTGGGCGACATCGCCGTCGCCGGCGTCCACCGACCAGTGTTCGAGCGAGCGGGAGGAGCGCGCCGCGGCGGCGCGACGGGATGAATTGGAGGCTGTCATGCGGATATCGGCAAGGGCTGGCCATGATTCTGACCGCGCCGCCCGGCCGCTGCAGCGCCGGCGCCGCATCCCCTACCATGCGATCGAGAGCCGAAGCCGCGATGCCATCCCTTCCTCCCGACCCTGCCGCCTCGAACGCGCCGCGCCTGCCGGGCGACGGGCCATCGGAAGCCGACCTGCTCGGCCGGCCCGCCGGTGGCTGGCGCCTGCGGCTCTTCGCAGTGATCTTCGAATCCGATACCCGCGCCGGCCGGCTCTTCGACCTGGCGCTGATCGCTGTCATCCTGACCAGCGTGCTCGTCGTGATGCTCGACAGCGTGCAGCCGATCGCGCGGCGCTGGGGCTCGGTCTTCACGCTGATGGAGTGGAGCTTCACCGCGATCTTCACGCTCGAATACCTGGCGCGGCTGGCCTGCGTGCGCCGGCCGCTGCGCTACATGCGCAGCTTCTACGGCGTGATCGACCTGATGGCCTTGCTGCCCACCTTCCTGGCGGCGCTCGAGCCGTCGCTCGCCTTGCTGATCGACGTGCGCATCCTGCGGCTGCTGCGCGTGTTCCGCATCTTCAAGCTCTCGCACTACGCCGTTGAATACCGCAGCCTGAGCACCGCGCTGCATGCCAGCCGCCGCAAGATCATGGTCTTCCTCGGCTTCGTCGTGATGGTGGTGCTGGTGGCCGGCACCTTGATGTACGTCGTCGAAGGTTCGGCCAACGGCTTCACCAGCATCCCGGTCTCGGTCTACTGGGCGATCTCCACGATGACCACGGTCGGCTTCGGCGACATCGCGCCGAAGACCGACCTCGGCCGGCTGATCGCCTCGATGATGATGCTCGTCGGCTGGGGCATCCTGGCGGTGCCGACCGGCATCGTCACCGCGGAGATCGCGCGTCAGCGCAACGTGCTGGCCGAGGCGATGCCCGCGGTCGCCGCCGCGCTCGGCAGCGACACGCCGAAGCCGGACGGCCCCGCCGCCGGGCCGTGCCCGCGCTGTGCCGCGACGGGCCATGCCGACGATGCGGCGTTCTGCCGGCGCTGCGGTGCGCGGCTGGGGCGCTGAGCAGGTCTCGCGCCGGCATCGCAGCTCAGAGCAGCTGGCGCTTCGGGATCGAATAGGTCCCGACCGCATGCGCGACCGGCTCGTCGCTGCCTTCCGAATACAGGCTGACCTCGCCCACCGCGAGGCTCTTGCCCACCTTCAGCATCGTGCAGACGCCGACGATGCGGCGGTCGGCCGAAGGCTTGCGCAGGAAGTTGATGTTCAGGCTGGTCGTCACCGCGAGCGGCACGATGCCGATCCTGCCGAGCAGCGCGACATAGAGCGCGACGTCGGCCACCGCCATCAGCACCGGCCCGGAGACGGTGCCGCCGGGGCGCAGTTCGTCGAAGCCGATCGGATGGCTGATCGTCGCCGTGCCGTCGCCGACCGCTTCGACGACGCACCGGGTCTGCGGAAAGGACTCGGCGATGAAGGCCGCGATCTCGGCCCGCGTCGTCACGCGCCCTTCTCCTTCTTGATCTGAAAGCCGATGCGCGGGAAGTGAACGTGCAGGATGCCGGCACGTTCGTCGACCCGGCGGATCACCACCTCGTCGTTCGTCAGGCCGACCAGGCTGCCGGGCGACGGGTCGCGGCCGGTATCGATCGGCATCACGGTGACCGCATCGCCGGCCTCGAAGCCGAGACCGGTGTCGATCCGCACCGGCGCGTGCCCCGTGGCGGCCGCTGCGACCGCCAGGGCCTCGGTACTCGTCATCGGTATCGCGTCGCCATGGCCGAAGGCCTGCACACGCGCGTGCCAGGCCGCCACCTTCGGATAGCCGTCGACGATGCGAGCCAGTTCGGGCGCGCGCTTGACGAACCACAGGCAGTGGCCGACCGAGAAGTCGGCGATGCTGGGCTCGCCGCCGACCAGGTAGTCGCGCCCGTCGGCCAGATGCGTTTCGAGCCAGCCGAGGTAGGCGTGCAGGCTGGCCGTCGCATCGGCCGGCGTCTGCCGCACCATGCCGGCACTGAACGGCGCACGGTCCGCGGCGAAGGCCTTGACCATCTCGGGCGGCGCGTTGCCGAACAGGCTGGGCAAACCGGCGGGCTGCAAGGTGTACGGGATGATGGTCCAGAACAGTGTGGTGTCGGCCCACTGGGCCAGCAGCTGCGCGGTGCCGGCGGCCGCGGCCGGATACAGCGTCGGCGTCGGCTGGCGGGCTTCGATCAGCCTGGCGATCAGCGCGGTATCGCAATAGACGTCGGCACCGACCTGCACGATCGGCGTCTTGCGGTAGCCGCCGGTCAGCGCGATCACGTCCGGCTTCGGCAGGATCTGCGGGATATGCACCGAGCGCCACGCAAGCTGCTTGAAGCCGAAGATCAGGCGCAGCTTCTCCGAGAACGGCGAGGTGGGGTAATGGTGCAGGATCAGATCGTCCAAGCGCGGTCTCCGGTGGTTGTCGGTGTTGTCGTCTATCGAGGCATCGCCCGCGCGATCAGCGGGTCGAGATCGATGCCCGCCGGTAGCGTGCCGAAGACCTGACCGCTCGTCGCCAGCCGCGAGCGGCAGAAGGCCTGGAAGACTTCGGGCGGCGATTGCTGCTTCAACAGCGCCGCCTGCAGTGCGAGCGCCACGTCGCGGGCGAGGCGGCGTGCATCGGTCTCGGCGCTGGCTTCGTCGATGCGCTCGGGCAGCGTGGCAATGAAGCCGTCGAAGGCGGCATCGACCCCACGTGCCGGCGCCAGCTCCGCGGCAAGTGCATCCGCCATCTCGCCGCCCTTGCGCAAGGCACGCAGCAGGTCGAGCGCCATGATGTTGCCGGCGCCCTCCCAGATCGAATTCAGCGGCATCTCGCGGTAGATGCGCGCCATCACGCCTTCGCCGCCCTCTTCGACGTAGCCGTTGCCGCCGAGGCATTCCATGGTTTCCTGCGCGAAGGCGCTGCCGCGCTTGCAGATCCAGAACTTCGCGACCGGCGTCAGCAGGCGGCGCATCAGGGCCTCGTGCCGGTCGTCGCGGCGATCGAAGGCACGCGCCAGGCGCAGCGCGAGCGCGGTCGCAGCTTCGCTCTCCAGCGCCAGGTCGGCGAGCACGTTGCGCATCAGCGGCTGGTCGATCAGCGCCTTGCCGAAGGCACGCCGCTGCGCGGTGTGATCCAGCGCCAGCGCCAGCGCCTGGCGCATCAGGCCGCTGGTACCGAGCGCGCAGTCGAGCCGGGTCATCGTGCCCATCTCGAGGATCTGCGGCACGCCGCGCCCTTCTTCGCCGACCAGCCAGGCGGTCGCGCCGTGGAACTCGACTTCGGAGCTGGCGTTGGCCTTGTTGCCGAGCTTGTCCTTCAGGCGCTGGATGCGGATCGCGTTGACCTCGCCGCCGGGCAGCACCCGCGGCAGGAAGAAACAGCTGAGCCCGGCCGGCGCCTGGGCGAGCACGAGGAAGGCATCGCACATCGGCGCCGAGAAGAACCATTTGTGGCCGACCAGCGAGTAGCGTGCACCCCACTCGTCGTGGCCGTCGGGCACGGCCTGCGTGGTATTGGCGCGCACGTCCGAGCCGCCCTGCTTCTCGGTCATGCCCATGCCCATCGTCGCGCCGGCCTTGCCGGCGATCGGCAGGAAGCGCGGGTCATAGGCACGCGCCGCGAGCTTGGGCGCCCACGCGGCGGCGATGGCGGCATTGCCCTGCAGCGCCGGGGCCACCGCATAGCTCATCGAGATCGGGCACAGGATCGACGGCTCCAGCTCGGTGAAGAGCATGAAGCCGGCCGCGCGCGCCAGGTGCGCGTTCTCGCCCTCGGCCCAGGGCGCGCCGTGCAGCCCCGATTCGGCGGCGAGCGACATCAGCGCGTGATAACTCGGATGGAACTCGACCTGATCGATGCGCCGGCCGAAGCGGTCATGCGTATGCAGCTGCGGCGGATTGACGTTGGCGAGGCGCGCATGCGTCTGCATCCCGGCCGCGCCGAGCACGGCGCCGAGCCGGTCGAGTGCCGCGGTATCGAGCCCCGGCGCATTGAAGCGCAAGGCGTCGCGCAGAGCCTGGTTGCCCGCGAAGAGGTTGTAGCCGGCGAGCGCTGCGGGCTGGTTGCTCACCTCGTGCGTGGCATCCATGGCGTCGACAAGCCTAGTTCAGCTTGACCAGCTGCTTGCCGAAGTTGCGGCCCTTCAGCAAGCCGAGGAAGGCCTCGGGCGCGTTCTCGACGCCGTCGGCAATCGTCTCGCGGTACTTCATCTTGCCGCTCGCGACCAGCCCGCCGAGCTCGGCCAGCGCTTCGGGCCAGACCTCCATGTGCTCGCTGACGATGAAGCCTTCCAGCTTCAGCCGCGAGCGCAGCAGGATCCACGGTGCGGCCATCGGCAGCTGCGCGCCGTCGTAGCCGGCGATCAGCCCGCACAACGCGATGCGGCCGAAGTCGTTCATGTGGATCATCGCGGCATCGAGCACGATGCCGCCGACGTTCTCGAAGATGCCGTCGATGCCGTCCGGGCACGCGCGCTTGATCGCGGCGGCGAGCGAGGCCACGTCCCGATGCTCCTTGTAGTCGACCGCGGCATCGAAGCCGAATTGCTCGACCAGCGCGCTGCACTTCTCGACCCCGCCGGCGATGCCCACCGCGCGGCAGCCACGCACCTTCGCGAGCTGGCCGACGGTGGCGCCGACCGCCCCGCTCGCGGCGCTGACGACGATGGTGTCGCCGGCCTTCGGCGCGATGATCTTCACCAGCCCGTACCACGCGGTGACCCCCGGCATGCCGACGCAGCCGAGGTAGGCCGACAGCGGCACCTTGCTCGCATCGACCTTGCGCAGCACGCCCGGCGTGTTCGCGTCGACGACGCTGTACTGCTGCCATCCGCCCATGCCGACGACCTTGTCGCCGGCCGCGAACTTCGGGTGCTTGGAATCCACCACTTCGCCGGCGGTGCCGCCGCCCATCACCTCGTTCAGCACCTGCGGCTTGGCGTAGCTCTTCGCGTCGTTCATGCGGCCGCGCATGTACGGATCGAGGCTCAGGTAATGGTTGCGCACCAGCACCTGGCCATCCTTCAGTGCCGGCACCTCGGCCTCGACGACGCGGAAGTTCTCGGCCACCGCTTCGGCGGTCGGGCGCGAGGCGAGCAGGATCTGCTTGTTCATCATGTCGTTGTCATCCTTTTCAGTCGGAGCCATTGAGGGCGTTGATCTTTCGGCCGGTGACCGGCAGCGCGCGCACGTACTTGAAGGTACCGGTCGCATGCGCCGCGAGCTTGCCGCCCGCATCGAAGACGGTGCCTTCGCAGAAGGCCATCGACGCGGTGCGGTGCTTCAGCTGCCCGTGCGCCACCAGCCGGCCGAGGCCGGGGCGCATGAAGCTGGTCTTCATCTCGATCGTGACCACGCCGCGGGCTTCGTCGGCGGCGATGCCGGGCTGGTTCGGGCTGCGCGCCGCATGCGCCATCACCACGTCGAGCAGGCTCATGATCACGCCGCCGTGCGCGACCATGAAGGAATTGCAGAGTTCTTCGCGCAGGTCGATCTCGATGCGAGCCCGGCCTGCGTCGAACTCGATCAGCTCGAAGCCGAGATGCTCGACGAAGGGGATGAGGCGGGGGAACTTCATCGCGGCGGCCGGCTTCGGTCTATTGCTTGTTCAACTCGTCGTAGAACGCCTTGCTGTCCAGCGGACGGCCGAGGAAGCGCGTGATCAGCTCGGCCGGCGGCACCTGGCCGCCGTTCGCGAGCACGCTGTCGCGATAGCGCTTGCCGACCGCAGGGTCGAGCTTGTGACCGGCAAACGCGGTGCGCAGATCGTCCGCCACCACCAGGCTCCACAGGTAGCTGTAGTAGCCCGCGGCATAGTTGGCCGCGATGTGGTTGAAGCTGGCCGGGAACATCGAGCCCTTGACATGGCCGATCGGCGTCGCGCCTTCCATACGCGCCCACAGCGCCATCGGCTCCTCCGGCTTCTTGCCGTACAGCGCAAGGTCGTAGCTGGCGTAGAGATACTGGCGCGCGGTGGTGATGCCCTTGCCGAAATGGCGTGCGCGGCTGGCCTTGTCGAGCAGCGCCGCGGGCACCGGCTTGCAGCTCGCGCAGACCTGCTGGAACAGCGCCAGCACCTGCGGGTCGTAGACCCAGTCCTCCAGCATCTGCGAGGGCGCCTCGACGAAGTCGGTCTGCACCGCGGTGCCGCCTTCGCCGAGGTAGCGTGTCTGCGACAGCAGGCCGTGCAGGCCGTGGCCGAACTCGTGCAGCAGCGTCTCCAGCTCCTCGATCGTCAAGCCCTTGCGATCGAAGTTGACCGCGAGCGCGGCGGCCGGCGTGCGCTCGGCCAGGGTCGAGACATTGCGCACCTGCCACATCGCGGCGTGGCTGTACTTGTCGGCGCGCGGGTACATGTCGACGTAGAAGTTGCCGAGCGTCTTGCCGCTGGCCGAATCGACGACGATGAAGGCACGCGCCTCCGGGTACCACAGCGTCTGCTGCACCGGCTTGAAGTCCACGCCGAAGAGCCGGTTCGCGACCGCGAAGACGAACTTCAGGCTGGCCTCCGGCGGGAAGTACTGGCGGAACTGTTCCTGGTCGACGTTGTACTTGGCGATGCGCGCCCGCTCCATGTAGTAGTTGACGTCCCAGCGGTTCAGCGGCGGCAGCTCGTCGCCCTTGATCTTCAGCTGCTGCGCCTTGGCACGGCGCAGCAGCTCGACGTCGCTCCGCTCGCGCGCGTCGACTGCGTCGTGGACGTTCGCGAGCAGCTTCTGCACCTCGGCTTCGCTGCGCGCCATGCGCCGGCGTAGGATGAAGTCGGCATACGAATCGAAGCCGAACAGGCCCGCATACTCGCGCCTCAGCTGAGCCAGCGAGGCGAGGTCGGTCAGGTTGGCCTCGCCGCCGCGGGCATACAGCGCACGCCACATGCGCTCGCGCGCCTTCGGGTCGTTCGCGTGTTCGATCACCGGGCCCGAGGTCGGGTAGTCGAGGCCGAGCAGGTAGCGGCCCTTCGGGTCGCGCTTGGCCTTCTGCCATACGCCGCGCGGCACGCCGCCAAGCTCCTTCGCGGTGAACGGCACCAGGGTCTTGTCTTCCTGCACGCGGCGCTGGAAGTCCTGCGAGAGCTTGGTGATCTGCTGGTTCAGGTCCTTCGCGCGCTGCTGCTTGTCCGCGGGCAGCCCGACGCCGGAATCCTCGAACTGATCGAGCAGGTCGCGCTGGTATTGCCGGTCGATGTCGTCCGTCGGCTGCGCCTCCTTCAGCAGCTTGTAGATGCGCTCGTTCTGCAGGAAGGCGGCGTAGAAGGCCTGGTACTTCAACCCGCAAGCGTCGCCTGCGTCGCGCACCGCCTTGTCGGGATGGACCGCGGTGAGATAGTCGATCGGCGAACTGGTGTCGTCGCCACGGCGGGCGATCGCGTCCAGCGCACCGAGCACGGTGGCGGCATTCGCCTCCGGCACGGCCTGCAGCTTGTCGGCCTGGCTCTGCATGTCGGTGAGCATCGCGCTGCAGGCGGCCTCGACCTGCGAACCACTTGCATAGACAGGAAAGACAAAGGCATCCGCCGCGAAGGACGGCGTGCTGAACGCGGCCGCGGCAGCGACGAGGAAAGGCGCGACGAAGCGCGAACGGGCAGGAAGGGTCATGGTGTTTCAGCCAGGGTTCAGGCGACGCCCGAGGGATCGGGCGCCGGGCAATCGAGCACCGAGCGCGCTTGGCGCAAGGGGCCCAGTTGGGCACTCACCGCTTTGTGATGCGGATGGTGCTGATAGGCATCGAGCGCCGCGGCGTCGACGAAGAGCGAAACCAGCAGCACGTCGGCGTTTGCATCGAGCCCCTCCGTGCGCAGGCCGACCTCGAACTGCAGCATGCCCGGCACCAAGCCGATGCAGCTGTCGAGCAAGGCCTTGAAGCGCGGCGCATCCCCCGGATCGTTGAGCTTCCACATCACGACGTGACGAATCGCCATTTCATTTCCCCATGCGCGAGCGCACGACGATCAGCACCGCGCCGACCACCGCGGCGGCCACGCCGACACCCATCAAGGTGCCGCCCAGCAGGTTGCTGTCGGACGGGTCCTGCCGCGCGACGAAGAGGCCGAGCGAAGCGACCAGCAGGCCGCCGAAGATCAATATCCAGATCAGCTTCTCGATGAATTCGGTGGTCATCGTCGTCAGAACCATGTGTCTTGCATCTCGCGGCAGGTGGCATCACGGGCCGCGACGACGGCCAGCCAGGGGCCGGTCTTCGGCAGCTCGTAATGGAAGAAGTAGCGTGCAGCCGCGAGTTTGCCCTGATGGAAGTCCGAGGCCGGCGCGGCGGCCGAGACCAGCGCCAGCTCGAGCCAGATCCATGCCAGCACGACGTGGCCGAAAGCCTGCAGGTACGGCGTGGCATTGGCCAGCGCCTCTTCCGGCTGCGCGGTGGCCCAGGCGGACTTGGTCGCGGCGCCGAGCTTCTGCAGCGCCCCGGCCAAGGCGTTGCCCTGTTCGGCCAGCGCCGCCACCTGCCCTGCGCGCTGGATCGTCCGGCTGATGCGCGTGGCCAGCAGCTTCAGGCCGGCGCCGCCATCCATCACGACCTTGCGGCCGAGCAGGTCCATGCCCTGGATGCCGTGCGTGCCTTCGTGGATCATGTTCAGCCGGTTGTCGCGCCAGTATTGCTCGACCGGGAAATCGCGCGTGTAGCCGTAGCCGCCGAGGATCTGGATCGCGAGGCTGTTGGCTTCGAGGCACCATTCGCTCGGCCAGCTCTTGGCGATCGGGGTCAGCATCTCGAGCAGCAGCCGCGCGTCGTCGGCGGCACCGGTTTCGCCGGTGTGCAGTTCGTCGACCAGGCGCGCGCAGTACAGCTCCAGCGCCAGCGCGCCTTCGCAATAACTCTTCTGCGCCAGCAGCATGCGCTTGATGTCGGCATGCTGCACGATGGCCACCGGCGGCGCCGAGGCATCCTTGCCGCCGGGCCCGACCGGACGGCCCTGCGGGCGCTGGCGTGCGTAGTCGAGCGAGGCCTCGTAGCCGGCGAAACCGAGCATCGTCGCGCCCAGGCCGACGCCGATGCGCGCCTCGTTCATCATGTGGAACATGCAGCGCAGGCCGTCGCCGGGGCGGCCAACGAGGTAGCCGACGGCGCCGGCGCCATCGCGCACCGGGAACCTGCCTTCGCCGAAGTTCAGCAAGGTGTTGGTCGTGCCGCGGTAGCCGAGCTTGTGGTTCAGGCCGGCGAGCGCGACGTCGTTGCGTTCGCCGGTCAGCTCCCCTTCGCTCGTCACCAGCTTCTTCGGCACGATGAAGAGCGAAATGCCCTTGACGCCCGGGATCAGCTTGCCGTCCGCGCCGGGGATCTTCGCCAGCACCAGGTGGATGATGTTCTCGGTGATCTCGTGCTCGCCGGCCGAGATCCACATCTTGTTGCCCTTCAGGCGATAGCGCGGGCCGAGCGGATCGCGCTCGAAGCCTTCGCCATCCTGCACCGCGCGGGTCGCGATGTCCGACAGGCTGGAGCCCGCCTGCGGCTCGCTCAGGCACATCGTGCCGAACCAGCGGCCTGCGAACTCGTTCTTCGCGAAGACCTCGCGCTGCAGCGGCGTGCCGTGGGCCATCAGCAGGCTGGCGTTGCCGCTGGTCAGCATCGCGTAGCCGCCCATCGCGATGCTGGCCTTCGAGAAGAAGCTGTTCGCCGCCATCTCGACCGCGCAGGGCAGTTGCATGCCGCCGACCTCGTAGTCCTGCGCGGCGGCGAGCATGCCGCTGCCGGCGTAGGCCAGCGCCGCATCGTGCGTGGCCTGCGGCAAGGTCACGCGCTTGCCGTCGAAGTGCGGCTCCTGCGTGTCGGCCAGGCGATTGAAGGGTGCGAACTTCTCCGCGGCGATGCGTTCGCAGGTGTCGAGCACCGAACCGAAGGTCTCGCGGCCGTGGTCGGCAAAACGCTCACGGGCCGACAGCGACTCGACGTCGAGCCAGTCGTAGAGCAGGTAGTCGATCAAGGCGCGGGTCATGGATTTCCTTGGATTCAATCGCTCGAGAGGCGGGCTTACAAGACTTCGAACACGCCGGCCGCGCCCATGCCGCCGCCGATGCACATCGTCACGACGACCTTCTTCGCGCCGCGCCGCCGGCCTTCGATCAGGGCGTGGCCGGTCAGGCGCTGGCCGCTGACGCCGTAG
>Ga0105237_10000785_pt1 | contig 43426 bp, 69 predicted proteins | sample KBSC24metaG_FD_81520 | JGI IMG/M metagenome (GOLD analysis project Ga0105237, IMG submission 81520) | Corn rhizosphere microbial communities from Kellogg Biological Station, Michigan, USA - KBS C2-4 metaG | ecosystem: Host-associated > Plants > Roots > Rhizosphere > Soil | place: Michigan, USA...
GTACGGGGCAGCTTTACCTACGCTAACTATTACTTATTCCGGGCTTACCAACGGGGACACGCCAGCCAGTTTAACAACACAACCTGTACCTGCTACCACAGCAACCAATAGTTCAGCTGCCGGCAGTTACCCGATTACCGTAGGCGGAGGAGTAGCTTCTAACTACTCTTTCAGTTATACTGCAGGTTCACTTACAGTGAGCCAGGCTTCCCTTACAATTACAGCCGATAATAAAACCAAGGCACAGAATGCCGCTAACCCTACTTTAACAGCTAGCTATGCTGGCCTGGTAAACGGAGATACACCTACTACTTTTGGGACGGCACCAACTCTGGCTACTACAGCAGTCACTGGGTCTCTCCCGGGGAATTATCCTATCACGATAACAGGAGCCAGTTCTGCCAACTATACCATCACACAGGTTCCCGGGATACTGACTATATCTTCTAATGCTATCGTCTTTCCCAGTATCCTACCAAAGACTTACGGGAGTGCAGATTTTGATCCTGGTGCTACTTCTGCTGGGAATACTATCACTTATTCTAGTGATAACCCTGCGGTAGCAACTATCGTTAGTAACCTGGTTCATATCGTAGGTGCCGGGAGCTGTAACATTACAGCCAATAATGGTTCTATTACTTCCTCACAGCCGCTAACTGTAGCTAAGGCTAACCTGTCCGTTACTCCGGATAATCATGTGATTATCCTGGGCGCAGATATTCCAGCACTTACAATCAGTTATTCTGGTTTTATAGGTACAGAGAGTATTTCTAATTTAACTACGCAGCCTACTGCTACTACTACGGCTACCTCAAGCTCTCCTGTAGGAAGCTACCCGGTGACGGCATCAGGAGGTGTGGCAGCAAATTACAACTTTGTTTACACCGATGGTTCGATTAATATTATCACGAACAATACCATTATTTTCCATATACCTATCGTTGTAAAAGTATCCTTGTAACAATTTTAACAAACTAATATGAGCAAAAACCTGAACAAAAAAGAAGCACCTCTGGCTATGCCTGCAGAGGGCAAAGTAGAATTTTCTTTCCGTGCGTCCGAGCTGGTAAATATCAAACAAGCTTGCCAGGCCTTGAGAGACTTCCGTCATTGTGGTATTGATACTATGCGTAAGTTCCACGCCAATAATAAGCTGCTAGCTACAGCTCTGGAGGAAGTATCAGATGAAGAAGAAGTACTTCGTGATCTTCATACCATTATTTACGGCCCTGAAGCCAGTAAACTTTCTCCTGAGGAACTTGCTGCCAGAACCAAAGAGTTCAAGAAGGCCAATAAAGAGTATGGGGTAAGAGAATATTCTATACATCTGTACACTGTACCTAACAGTGTCTTTGAGCCACACCTTGCTGACGAGTCTAAGTTCCCAAAGAAGACTATCAACAATACAGAGATAGATACGTTAGTTGCTTATCTGGATCTCTGTTCAGAAGGAATTATCACATGAACTACTTTAAAGAAGCAAAGCTAAGGTGGAGACAAGGTACTCCGCCTTGGTTCGAAAAGACCCAGAAGATCTGTGGCGCCCTGGTTGCATTAGGAGCTACTACAATGGGAGTTAGTTATCCGGCTAAGTTATCCTGGCTGGCAATCGTAGGCGGAGTAATATTTGGTGCAGGTACCTTTGGCGGCGCAATATGCCAGTTTGTAGTTACTACAGCCGGGATTATTATACAGCCAGGAGAGAGTATTGAGAATAAGACCTCCGAGCCTATAGAAGTGAAGCCGGCCACAGACGGCGTTCCTGCAGAAAACGCACCACCTGTAAACCCACAGCCATGAGAACGTACCTGATCATTATACTGGCTCTATTCTGTTTTAGCTGCAAAGTAAGGCAGGTGGCAAAAACTTCCTCTCACCTGGTCAAAGATTCCTCCAGAACCATAGTGAAGGACTCCAGCGGAGCAAAGACTGTCCACACTATTGATACTTCTAAGAAGTCGGTTACTATAAAAACAGTAGATAAAGATAGTTCTGAAACGACTACCACGATCATCCCGGACTCAGGGAGTACAGTAGTTATTGACAAGAATGGATCTGTCTCTGGTAAGATCAAATCGATCACTACCCATAAGGTGGATCATTCTTCCAGAACCAGAGAGAAGAACGAGCAGCAGCGAGTGGGCAGGGATTCCACCAGTACCCAGCAATCCCACACTACAGTTCTGGACTCTGGGCATACCTATCTTGTCAGGGATACCAGCTCTAAACAGATTAAGTCGGATAGTACAGTGGCAGCCAATTTCCCCTGGAAATGGGTCCTGATCATCCTGGCCGGGCTCCTTATTCTGGGTGGTTTATTTTGGAAATTTCGTAAATTCTTTGGATTATGATAGGTAGAGCAGCAATGAATATTGCCGGCACCCAAGTAGGTGTACGGGAAGCAACAGGCCATAACGATGGTACTGCAGTTGAAGGTTATTTAGCATCAGTAGGCCTGGGTAAAGGCTACTCCTGGTGTATGGCATTTGTATACTGGTGTGTGAAACAAGCAGCACTCGCGGCTGGAATTCCCAACCCACTGGAGCAGACTGGCGGCGTACTGGAAGAATGGAACTCAGGCAGAGGCCAGCATATCGAGAAACATTCCATACAGGCTGGAGATATTGGTATCCTGGATCTGGGTAGCGGGCACGGCCATACCTTCTTTATAACAGGGGCCTGGCCCGAACAGGATCTGATCCATACCATAGAGGGCAATACCAATGATGACGGCTCAGCAGATGGTATCGGTGTCTTCCGTAGACAGCGCAGAATATCCGATCCTCACTTCGTTGGAGCTATCCGTATCTAGTCTCCCCTTGCAAAAAATAGGCATGAAATTTGCTGATATTATTAGAATGATGTATATTAGCATTCACACACATCATTAGGAAATTTAAAGGGCAAATGAAGCCAGGTATAAAAGCCTGGCTTCTTTGTTATACAGCAGACATAATTGATATACTGATATCCCGTTTGCCCTTCTTTGGCGCATACATTCTTAAGGCCCTGAACAGGGTAACCTTAGGTACCCCATATAACTTTATGATCTGGGTTGGGCTTAGTCCCTGCCCATACCTGAGTTCTAGTATCAACCCCATCCTTTCTCTTGAATCCCGATCAAACCCCACAGCATACACTTCGAACTGGTTACCATCTTTTCTCTTAGGTATTGCCATGTGCAGTTTCTTCTTTATGTTTTCTCTTAAGATGAGCTGGTAATCCTAATAACTTCTTACCACAGTAGGGGCATAGAACTTTTTTAAGTTCTCTATTCTCATACTGAAGCTGCGTAGCCCAGGATATCTCATTATCAAGTCGCTTCTTAGTAGTATCTAATTCTTTCTTAATCTCTTCAATCTTAATCTGTAGAGTAGATTTCCTATAGCTTTGTGCATGGCCGTTAGGGCAGTAAAAAGTATCTTTGGTCTCTCGAAGCTTATTAAGCTGAGGCTTATAGATCATAAATGGTACTCCACAATTAGCACAATCAACTCTCTCGAAGGCTACTAACTCGTTTTCTAACTGATACATTATACTCCTTTCTTTAAAAAGAGTAAGGGTAGTTAACCCTTACTCTCAGCAATAAAACTAATGTCGGAGTCTACATTTAACAGGATATCCTGCTCTCTTAGCTTAGGCTCCAGTTCATCCTCAGGACCAAGCTTCTCTCCCAGAACTTCGTTGAGCTGCTCTCTCAGCTGTTCATCCCGTTCAAGTACCAGGACTAACCTGGATGTAAAGAAAGTCTTGTCTTTCCTTGGGAAATTCCTGTGCAAACCAGAGAACTGGTATATCAACTGTTTAGCTTCATCTGACATTCTTGAAAACTTACTATCAAGGAATAATGCGATATCGTCCTGGAACCGGGCCGGGCAATTATACAGGATACAAGTCCCTTCCCCTGCATCCAGATCGGTGAGGTAGTTGGGATGTTTCCAGTAATCTATTCCGAAGTCCCTATTCTGAACTACTACCGCTATTTTTCCATTGACAGTAACATAGGCATTGACCAGGTTATCCTTGTCTCCATAACTAAACCTGCTCAGCCCCAGCAGGGGTAAGATAAGGTAGTTTGCATAGTTCTCCTTATCAGAGACGCTGCGTAAGTGGAATTGTTGTTTCTCCATACCTTGTAATTTAGTAGGAGACAAGAATTATACCGAGAAGTCAGGGACATCCTCAGGAGCCTGGTCGGCTGCTTTATTGTAATCTGCATAAGCTTCCAGATCGTAGCCCCGGATAGCATCTTCATCGACCTCATCCAGTGATAAGTCAGTAACGAGTTTACAGAGCTGGTAATTCTCCCAGAACTTGGAGATAGCGGTGGTCATGCCATGCTTTTCATAGGCCTGGGCATAAGCAGCCATACAGCGGAGCATAAAACTACGTTCCCAGGACCCTGGCAGAATAGGATCAATCTCCTTAGCTGCAGCTACAGGCCCAAATCCGGGAATACCTTCCACGTTGTCTGTGCTATCACCTTCGATAATCTGTTTGTATAAGAATGCCCAAGCTTGGTGCTGAGACATGGTATAGAGCATCTTGGTCTTAGGATTAAAGTGATCTCCGGGGATCTGCTTCAGATCCTTATCCGTATGCACTATAATCCGGTTCTGGATATGAGTTGCCATCGTCGCACAGAGATCATCCGCTTCATACCCTTCCGGTGTCCGGATAAATCCCCAGGCATCCATCAGGTACTGCTCGATAATCGGGCATAACCGCTCGTACCACTCCGGCTTTTCCTTTCGCTGCCCTTTATAAGGCCTGGATACTGCAATAGCAATCCGGAAGTTTGGCTTAGCGAGGTCATGGTACTTATACTCCTCTGGCTCCAGATCATAAGCGTCAGGGCCTTCTGCCCATATATCTCTTTCTATCCTGGGAGCAGGGCTTAGTATTCCTACGTAATGTCTGGCTCCGACCCCCTGGAGCGTGTCATGCATGAACTGATCTACTTCTCGCAGTACCGGCTCATTCAGGAAGTCGTCCTTATGGTTCCAGCCAATGGCATAGGCAATCCCATCTCCATCAATGATAGCTGTTCTGGTGCCTAAAAAGTGCCCCTCATTGAAGGGGATATGTTTGATATCTGTCATAATCCTAATGCTGTTAATTGTTGTGCCACCTTAGCTTTATCCTCCTCAGGCAGGGAATCGAAATAGTTGTTTAGCAGCTCAAATCCCTTCTTCAGGTTCTGGATCTGCTGTATCATCCTGAAGAGATCTTCCATCTTCATTACTGCATACTGTCCCTTAGTCAGGAACCGGTTACCTGCCGTCTTTACTGTCCGGTTATGGAGTACGATATTGATTTCAGAACCAGAGGGCATTTCGTCCAGTAGTTTGTAGTACTCCAGCTTGGTCTTGGCTGTCAGGTTCTTGCACTGAAAGTTATAAGGCAACCTGCCATTCTTATGCTCCTCGGAGTTCATAATATCTACCTTCTTTCCATCCCTTGACCGGCTCTCTGCCCTGGAGGTAGCTGCGAAGGCAAAGCCTATATCCTTAAGGATCTTTACTACTTCCCGTTCAAAACTATGACCTGCTACTCGATTTCTTACTCCGTTAGTTTTGCTTGCTAGCTTATTGGGCTTTAACTCTGGTGTATTTTTTAATCTGTCCATAGTCCAAATATAAAAAGAGTATCCCTTCTCGGAGATACTCTTTTGGTAGATAATCAGTTACAGCGCATTCTGCTCTTCAACCAGTGATTGAGCTTCTTTGGCTTTCTCCTCGGCTGCTTCAATAGCTGCCTTACGGAACTCTGTCCATTCAGCATCAGTCATTGAAGAGAAGTGACTGGAATGGTAGATACTGCGGTTAATACCAGCATTTGAACTATGCACATAGTACCTGCGTACACGCAGGGCACCTGAACCATCATCAGTAATGGCACCTATGTCAGAGGGGTCAATAAAGATATTATGAGTAACAGTACCTGCAGTTTGATAACCTTTAACATAATCTCTGTTACCTGCATGGAGTCCCGGTACACAAGAGATACGGTCGTCGGTATTCACCTGCTCCCATTTCTCCAGTTCTATTACCCGGCCAACTTTGATAAAGTGCTTCAGTTCACCTTTCTTTAGTTCCTCGCCCTTCTTTAGCTTGGTTAGCTCATAGCAGTAGAATGGATCTCCACCATTCAAACCTTGTACTGCAGGATAGAAGATACGGTCCTCTACATGCTCAGGCAAAGCTGCAGGAAGCTTTTCACCAGTATCCTCATCGAAGCCGGCGCCATAACGGTCTGCCTCTTTACCGGTTTCCTTATCAAACTTCTTCAGGAGTTCCTTAGATACTTTATAGGTACAAAGTAATCCCTCCATCGTGATCGGGGTCTGGAATACGGTAGCTCGTTGTATAGCTACTTCTGAAGTTACACCTTTCTTGGTTTCCAACTCGGCTTTCAGACCCCAGTCAATAGTAGTCTTATTGACATAGTTGGCCAAGCGCCGTGCTTTGGCATCTGAATAATGCGGATTACGCAGGAAACGGGTCCAGAACTTAACGATTGGAAGGAAGTCTATCCCTTTCTCTACCGAGGTCAGGATACGGTCAACCAAGGGTTGTGGTACAGGACGAGAAGAGATCGTTACCCCATCAGTAGTTTTCAGGTAGAACTTCCCGGTAGCCTCGTTAACTACCAGGTTAGGACAGGCTGTTTCCACTATGTCCTTATAGCCTTCTTCGGTAAGTAACAGGAACTGGTCTACTATAGCCTGAAGAGCAGTCATGGAGACAGCCTGGTTAGCTTCTACTTCCAGACGCTTCATCTCCTTGTACTTCTCCTCAGAGTAGTTCACTCCAAAGCTCTTACCGTTTACAGAGCCGGTGATTGCATTGTCAATGCGATTTACTGTAATCATCATTTTGATTTAAAGGGTTACGCCTCAATTATTACTCCAGGATCAGCTACCTGAGGCACTGGCTGCTGAGCTGGTATACAAATATAACCTTTAAGGTCCAGGTACTCACGTATTTCCTGTTCCACAGCATGGGTTATTTCACGCTTTTCTACCAGGCAATTCACCTGGTTTAGTAATGGCTGGACATGTTCAGTAACTTCCAGGAGCATTTGTAGTTTTTCATAGATCTCCAGTTCCACACCTAAGGCATCCTCGAAAGAGTTTTCCTCATTGGTCTCGAACAGGGCCTTACTCTTAGCTGCAATAGCCTGTAAGTTACCAGGGTTCTTGGTAACGAATAGCTGAAGCTCAGTTACTTTATCTGCAAATAGCTCCAGGTTCTGGATCAGCTCTGTCCCGCTACCATCCTTATGGTTGGCCATTTCCCCCTTCAGGTCTTTATAGTTTACCCGGACATACTCAACCAGTTCTTGCCAGGTATTACTGGCTATCGGGTCAAATATTCCGAAGTTCTTCAAGAACTGGAGTGAAGAGAGGCGCTGCTGGATCTTTCGGGCAGTCTGCCATTTTACTAATTTGTTGTGCATAGATATAGTCTTTGTTTCAGGGTTAAAACTCATGAAGAAATCATCGATAAACAGGTGAGGCTTCAGATACTTGGCATTGGACTGGGAAACCAGCATGATCTTCAGGTCATCATTCCAGAGAGAATCTTCGGAGATATACTTACCACCATCTGGATGATTCTGTATGAGCTCTCCTAGTAATTCACCAGCCAGGCTTAAATTTGCTTCATCCTCCTGGAAGCCATAAATAATTAGCCCTTTATCCTGAAGAACTTCTTTGATCTTAGGTTCTCTCTTCCTACGATAAGCCGGTGCTCCTCTATAGTTCCATGGATCTCCATAAAACCCAGTAGCGACCATCCGGTTCTCCAGTGCTCTTAGCTCAGCAGGAGTCAGATTAGACTTCACCTCTTCAATTGCAGCCTCCGTATCCTCGTCTTCTTCTTTTTCGTTAGCACGGAAGTCTTCTGGCACTACGATACTCTCATAGAACTCAGTGAACTTGCTATCCCGAAGAAGCTGATCTACTAATTCCTGGTCCTGTTTGAACTTCTTAAACTGCAGATCGAATGCCTTATCTCTGCCTTCCTGGTCAAGCTTCTTCCATTCATCATAGCTCATTTCTACCAGTTCCAGCTCTTCTTTGCTTAGCTTCTCCGGATCCTTGAATACGGCTCTTCCTTTAGGGATAACCTTGATAAAGCCATGAGGGTAGATCGTGAGCATAAACATCTCCTGACGGAAATGAGTATCCCCTTCCTGGTAGAAGATCTGCTTACCATTAACCTGTCCCCAGTTATGTACCATGTTCCTGGATAGGGAATTAATATTCACTCCCTTAGCCTTGGAATACTTGACAGTCTTAGTCACCTCTACCACGTCGTACCCCGTAAACAGCTCACTTGGGTTCTGGGAGAACTTAATCTTAGGCAGTGGCTTGAACTTTGGCTTGATAGACTTCAGTTCTACGATATTACTGAACCTGCCGATTACTGAACCTTTATCCATCCCGCCTACGGCAGTAGCAGATTTAAGCGCCCAGTCGATTAAGTCATCGGATACCAGGGCAGCATTCAGTAGCTTCTCAGCTGTATGCTCCCCTTCTTTAAAAGTGGAATGGATAGCTTCCCTGGTCTTCTCAGTCCATCTCACAGACTCCCGGTTCATAGTGATATCTACCAGGGATGGATTGATCTTCATCCCGATATTACCCACCCGCTCTTCTTCTTCCAGCATCAGAAAATTTACATACCCATAACAGATCCCATTCAGGATCAGATGTGGCTTGGAATAGTAAGTACTCTCCTTGGTTGGCATCACAAAGATATCATCTTCATACTCGATCTTAGCCTTTACCTCTTGTTCCAGAACCTGGCCATCCTCGTGGATCTCGAATTTGATCCCATCTAGGTAAAGCAGCTGACTCTTTACAGCCTCAATGAAGTCCTTCTTCAAGCCCTTCTTGGCCTGCAAGATCACTTCTACTCCATTTGGTTCTGTGGTAGGATAGTAATGGACCTTCAGGTTCTCCTGGGTGACCATCTCATAGAAAGGATTCTCCTCTCCGGTAATCAGGTTAAACCTGGGAACGATAGAATCCACCTTGTAGCCATAAACATTGAAGTGAAACTCCATCCCGTTATACCGGGTAATCAGGCCATAGTAAGGGATATCCAGTGCTAGCCCTGCTTTAGAGCCTACTCCAAACTTACCCAGGTCATCCTTGGAATTCCGCTTGGTAGAATAGAGCGGATTAAAGTGCTTTTCTAATCTCAGCCCTCCCAAACCTACACCGGTATCGATAATATGGAAGGTATCCCGCTGAGCATTATTATTTACCCTATAGATTAGCTGGATCTCATTCCTGGTCTTACTGAGCCACTTCTCGTCATAGTAGGACGGGTCATACTTGCTATCCTTGAATAGCTCTCCGTCCCGGTCAATATAGAAATCTTCCACTTTGGCCTTACCTGAGTTGATCAGGAAGAAGCGTTGCTTCTCATTAATACTATCCCTGCAATTGGAGACAAGCTCCCGGATAGCTGAGGGTATCGGGTATTGATACTGGGTACCCTGAATGAAATCGAACAGGATAGCCTCGGTACCTTCCTCAAACTTCTTCTTGAAGCCTGATTCCCCTTCTGTTTTTGGTTGTTCAAGTATTGCCATCTGGACCTTCCTGATTTAGTTTGTTAATTCTATTAATATTATCATGGTACTCTTTTAGCCAGTAAGAGGGAACTATAAGTTCAGCTTCCATATATCTGGCTACAGCCTCCGTGATTCTTTCATTACGATTCCTAAGATAACTCATCTCTGATATTAACCTGGGAGTTAATCCTAATGGAGGCTTCTTTACTTCGTCTGCCATATCTTTACTTCTTTAATAGTCGTGGATCTCTTCGGTTCTCGTTCTCGAACATCTTGCGGTATTGGATAAAGCCTCGGAAGTTTCCATACCAGCCAAAGTTTAATCCTTTACCTCTATTCTCTTCCTTACGATTAATTGACTCCTCAGTCATTTCCCATCTTTTAGAGTTTAAAAACTCAAACTCTGACATAGCTCTAGCACAATGCTCAAATGCTGAATAGTGCCCGGCTTTCTCTAGCCTATCATGTAGCTCTAAGTCAGCTGCATAGTTAATCTTCTGTTCAGAACCTGGAGTAACGTAGGAGATACGAGCACAGCGAACTGTAGCAAGTTTAACCTTAGTCATATCCAGAACTACATCTTCTACTACACTACTAAACATCCCCTGAGGTCTAAATTTCTTATCTTCAGGAATCACAGAGAGGAGAGATGGAGTATCAAACTGATCCCCAAATGGAATATGCCATTCCCCAGCTTTCAGTAGCTTTGGTTCAGAAGCATTACAGGCATCTAGATACTTATAAGCCAGCTCCTGTAGATGTACTTCGGCCATACCTTCAGCTCGGAGAGCAAAGAAGTTCTCTAATTCTGTAGCTGTGATTAAGGCTGTGTGATACATAAATGGTTCCAGTAACCTATTACAAAGCTGTTTGGTTACACCAAGTTGTTCGTTTAGGTAAGTAGCATGTGCAATAGCCTGATCTCTAGCTTCTAACCAAGTATCTCTAGCAGCTAAAGCATGTACAGAAGATATAAGTTCTTTCCCTTGCATACCGGCATGATCTAATTGCCATTCTTTAGGTATGAATGGATTCTTCTGAACTGATTCTACCATCTTCTCGAACCGGATAGCTCTACTGGAAGCTGAGTTCCTGGAGAGCATCCTGTGAGTGTTGACCTCAGCTAATAGGTAGCGAGGGAAGGTACAGATAGCGGAGATGATTCTCTGACCCCATTCATTTTTGCTGTCACAAATTATTTTTACGTCCGTCATCGTTTAAGTTTTTAATAAGTTATCTTCTTTGAGTGCTTCCAGAACCTTAGAGAGAAGCTCCTCTAAGCTGCTATTATTCTCTATGGTTCTATCAAATGGCCAGTTATCTAATGAAGTCTCGGAGCTATGTGGTATTGGAGCAGTATATACTTTTCCCCCTTTAAGCCATTCAGGATCTTCCCAATACTTAATACTTCGGTTAATTCTCCAGATTACTCCACCTCTATCCTTGATAGCCTGTGCCTCATTTTCGAATCTACAGTCTGAGATGATCCAATTAGGATACTCACCATATATAGGTGTAGTCACCTCTTGTACTGGGCCATCATTAGAGAAATCTACTAGTACAGTTCTTCCAGATACTCTAGGAGTATATTCTGACATCAGGGCATTTACCCATGCGTTAGGATGTACCTTATCCCGGACTGCATCTGTACCCAGCTTCTGGAGGAGTTCTCGGACAGTCATAGCATGTACTTGCATATCATGGTATTCCCTCTCTTCTAAACTGGCTCTTTCATAAGATCCTAATGAAAGTCGGTTTCTTTCTCCGGTTCTATCTCTGGGAGTACCTGGAGACTTATAGCTTCCAGTATGAATAGCATAATCGTACCAGTTCCACTCAGGCCCAAGTTCTCTACTCTTCACTTCTTGCTTCTCTAGGTCTTCAACTGGAATACCAGTAAGTAGGGAGACCATCTGCTTTAGCTTGTAGGCGAACTTCTTAATATGCCATCCAGAACCAGAGTAATCTCTGGAGCTGTTATTCCTGTAACCATCAGGATCAGTTCTACCCAGCATGTGATACTGTATCATCTTGGCTACCGTGTCTTTTCCGACACCTATATAGCCTGATAGCCCGATAATCATCTCTGTAACCTCCCAAAATTTGGTATAGTTTCGATATAGCCTTGAACTTTCTCACACTTTATCTCCTTTATACTATCTAGAACTAAGTCAGATATCTGTAGTTTCTGCTTTACACGGGTCAGCATCATCTCTACATCAGCTATCTCCGCCAGAAACTCATTATAGAGTCCTGGATCTAGACCTTTGGTAAAGAGTTGAGTAATAGCTACAGATAGTTCTGAGCATTCCTCAGCTAACTTTAACAAACAATAATCCTTCTCAAATCTACCCGTAGTAATTTCTATAAATTTCTCATGAAACTTCATGTTGTCAGTGTTTGTATAAGATTAATAAATTCTTTTGCTCCATACCTGGCCCGGAACTCAGCTGGATCTTTACAGCCTGTGGACTGGGGGATCTCCCGCTGATCATATGGGTAGAAGTCAGCCCGGTGCTTCCCATCATTGTCAAACAGGACGAAGATCTGGTCATACTTTCCTTCCAGGTACCTGAGATATTCCGGTACAATAGGTGTATTCTCAGACCTGGGAGCTACGGCATTAAACCCATGAGCAGTAAGGCACATCACATCCTTACGGGCCTTGGTAATGATCAGCTTTCGGTCTGAATACTCTAACTGGTGAAACCCATGCAGGTCCTTGTCGGTCAGGCTCTGGCGAAACTTCTTATCCGGTGGTGCAAAAGGTTGATAAATTTGATAACGGTTCAGTATTTGATAGGCGAAGCATAAGCCATGCCGGGGAGTACTCCCACCAGGCTGATCTTTTCTTAACCAGTAGAGTTCTACAGCTTTAGTATTGAACCTTTGTAGCAGCTCCTGATCTACTCCGAACTGTAACCAGTAATCCAGTTCTACCTGTTTGAAAGGTCTGGACTTGATCCTGATTTCAGCCGGAACAGCAATAGGGGCTACATAGTTAACGATCTTTTCCTTAGGCGGTTCCTTAGAACCAAAGCCTAGCTGAAAGTCGAAGTCAATTTTCTGCAGTACCTTCTGGTAAGCATCAGCTCCCTGATAGCCCATCAGTTTCTTGATAAGCTGGAAGATATCTCCTGATAAGCCTCTGCCTCCTGAGTCCTTCCACATATACTCCCTATGGGAATAGTGGGACTCAAATATCGAGAAGGATGGGAACTCATCAGAGTTCCCTGTCCGTATTCTCGACCTGTACTTAGTCCTGAGTTCTGGCTCGAAGCCTAAGTACTTGCAGTATAACGTATACTCGCTGACCCGTTCCAGGATGGCTTCATCACTCAGGATGAATCTCCTGGCTGCATCTTCGAGTGAGGCCATACTTATTCTCCTTCCGGTTCTGCAAATTGTGAAAGATCGGTAGCTAACGGAGCAGCTTCTTCACTTTTCTCTGGTTCTGGGGTAACTTCCACAGCAGGAGCTGAGAAATCCACCGGAGCCTCAGGTTGCTGGCCAAATAAACCTTCTACTTTTGCTACTTCTTCAGGAGCAGGAGCAGAATCATCTGATGCAGTAGCAGACTGGATAGGATTATCCAGACCTTTGCTGATCTCATAATCAGTGAACTTTGGCACATAGCCATCAGCATCTGCCTCGAACAGCGTGGTAGCACCTTTAGTGCCGGCTTTAATATACAGTTTGGATTTATCCTTAGGGATCATTACATCCTCCAGGAATGGTTGCTCTTCCAGGAACTTGTCACGGAAGCGACCAAAGTGTTTCTCCTTACTCTGGCGAACCAATAGCAAACGGGATAATTTGGCAGGATCAGTGATCTTAAACTGGGCTCCCATAGTCAGGAACTGATCTACGATATTAGCATAGATCTGGCTGTACTTGGTTTCATCCTCAACAGCTTTCAGTACATCCTCATCTGTCTTGATCATTCCAATACCTTTCAGCACATCCCAGCGGATCTGGTTAGAGGTAACGAAACGTTTCAGGATATGGTGCAGCTGGTTCTTGAAGTTCATCAGGTTAGATAATAACTTCTCAGGAGCCTGTAACTCATTCTGATATTCCCTGCTTGGAGGAAACATCAGGAAAGTAGTAGCACCTGCAGAACTACCTGAAGCATCTGAACTCTCATTCATCTGCTCCAGTAAAGAAAGCTTCTTTTTAGTCTCACCACCTGCTTCCTTGAAGGTTACAGCCAGCGTACCTTTTTCATTCTTCTCGGCTTTTTCAATAAATACCGGTTCATTAACACCTACTTTTATCATGGTTTTTATAATTTTCTGTTTACGGAATAAGGATATCCCCCGAAAGGGATATCCTGGTTATATAGATGGTTGATGTGTGTGCTTATTTTGCAGCCCCGGGAGCTACTGTCACAGAACCACGGGTAGTTGCATCATCTTCTTCAGGAGCAATAGGTGCAGCCTCTTTCTCCGGTTCTGAAGCAACTTCTTCCTCATTAACCCAGCTTACCGGAATTAAAGGGAATAAGGTCAGGTTCTCCCTGGTCACTACGGTAGATTCACCTTTGCTATCGCCACGGCTCACTACTTTAGGGATGTAATATTTCCCGTTATCGGTATTAAAGCTGTTGTCACGGGCGATTACCAGGTCGATAAAGCCATGTTCGTTTGGCTCCTCCCCATACACTTCTTTGATGTGCTCCAACAGAACCTTACCAAAAGTAGTCGCACCTTGGGTCAGTACGTCAGAAGCAGCACCAGTCTCATCATAAGTAGTACGGCCAAACAGGTCCAGCTTACCTTCTGCTTTATCTACAGCAGCGATAAAGATAATACGGTTATCTTTCGGCCAGTGCTGGGTATTCGGGAAGTCAGTTGACTTGAACACATCGAAGCCATTACCTTTAGGTTCTACATCCTTAGCGCGATACTGGAGATCAAACTCCTTGATCAGGGCTACAGACGGGAACACGGATCCGTCTTTGAATACACGGATATCTGCTGTTTCAGGAGTACGGGCTTTAGCCGTAGTAGTCCTGGCTGTAGCAGGTTTAACAACTTCATTGGCAGCTAAGCTTGCCTTCTTCAGGAAATCTAATCCTTTCATCAGTTTGAAATTTAAGTTATTGAATCATTTACATCTACCCTATCAAGCCGGGCAAACTTAGGCTATTTTGTTTTTGCGGCCTCTTCTGCCTCGAAATCTATCTCCCCTGCATTATACTTGTGGATCCTGTCCAGAACCAAAGCATAGTCGTTATCGATAAATAGGGGAAACATCTTCTCAGGCGTCTTGGCTAGTCTCCGGTCGTCCCGGTTAGTTTGGAATTGATAAATAGGCTGCTCTCCGCTGCTATAGTCAATCACGGTGTGAAGGATATAGGTAAAGTAGCTCGGGATCTTGACTACCTGGTCAAGAAGCTTACCTGCAGTTTGCAGGCCAATCTCTACGTTACCAGCAGCATCCTGGGTAGCAGTAACATGGCCGATCAGGATAATATCCAGGGTAGGCCTTACCAGTGCTTCCAATTGGATGATGTTATTAAATACCTTTACCCCCATCTCAGTCCACTTCTGGTAGCCGGTGATATTAGCATCATCAATTACCTTCTTGGTCATATAGTGGGTAAAGTCCTCAATCACCACCGTAGTGATCTGCGGAGCATCATTGATCCCTTTCCCGGTCTTCTTCTTTTCCTTTGGATCCCAGCCAATGATCAGGTTATACACACCTTCGAAGGTCTGCATCATGAACATATTGGTTGGCCCATAGTTCTTTTGCCATCCCGGGAATGGTAACGGCTTATTATTCGGCTTAATGATCACTGTTTTCTTGGGGTCCAGGTTCTTGATAGCCCGCGATTTCCCGCTTCCGGGTTCCCCTAATACAAGGATTGCACTCATGCGCTTAATTGTTTAATTGGCACCTGATCAGAGAAGTCTGTTTTATCCAGCTCATCCCTAAACTGCTTCGCCAGTTCAAAATAATCGTTAATTCTGCCATTCAGATCAAACTTGAGGCTTGGCAATACCTCGAAGTGATGGGCTACAGCATCCATAAAGAATGGATAGCTCATATTAGGCGGGCCATCCCGATTCTTCATCAGAAAGCCATGGATATAGCTCGGTCCCAGCTTCTCTACATTATAGCCCTGGAACTCCTGGAAGCTGAACTGGGCAGGAGAAACCAGTCCCCATACCACATCTGCATCCCTGAAAGTATAGGTGGAATCTCCAAAGTCACCTCTTACAGGAATAATATTGGACTTATCCAGCTTACGCCTCTCCGTACTTTGCAGGTTATTATTGAACTGCTGGATAAAAGTAAAGCTCCAGCCACAACGGTTGCGGAAATAGACCCCCTGTTGAGAGATCCGGTCCATTGTCTGCTTCAGGCTCATCCCGGAGTCAGCATCGGCCAGGCCCAGGTGGTCAAAGATAACCTCGATCACCAGGTTAGGATCGTGAGGAATGTACCCTGTGATCTCTTCATGCTGTTCCCCGTCAGCGCCTATAGTAGTTCTTTTGGTAAACGTACCATAAGTCTCTGCTACCTTGGTCAGTAACCTGAGCACAGTTCTGCTGTTACAAGGTTCATCGATCATCTCGATATCATTAAAGATCTCCTCTACCTGTGGTTCTATCGCCTTACAGAGTTCCCAATGAGAGGCACTGCAGCGGTACTTACCTTTACCTAATATATAGGCTACCGGTAAGCGCACACCCCATTCAGCTGCCATGAAACGGGTAGCGAACCGAAGCTTCTTGCGAGGCTTGGAGATCTCCCAGGAGAAATAAACGTACTTGATTTTCCGGGTTGAAGTGGAGAGTTTAGAACTCAGCCAGGGTTGGATCACCTGGTGCTCATCTGCCCATGTGGTCTTGCCCACGCCGCTGTCGGCTCCGATAAGGTAATAAGTAGATGGCTGTAACCCATAGAGGAATTCTCCTGCCCGCCCCAGACCATTGTCAAAACCCTGGTTTATACCTCGTATACCCCGGGCTACATCATGGAGAAAGCTGTCTGAAGTGACTTTCTCCAGATCTGCAAGTATGCTTTCTTCTGTCATCTTGAATAATAAGTGGGCTTCCCTTCAGAGTTATCGAGGGATTTGGTAATATGGGTTTCTACAGTACCATTTTCCAGGGACTGTCTTAGTGCTTCATAATGAGTGAGCCAGGTCCCTCTCAGGATGTAATTACTAACTGCTTCGCAGCAGGCTCCTGATTTATAGTACAGCTTGGTCGCTCCAATCAGGATCTTCAGGTCATAGCCGGCAGCTATAATACGCCTGAGTTCCAGATCAGCTTCCTTGTTATACTTGTTTGCCCAGAATGAGTTGCCGTTGTCCATCTTGATCTTCTGAGGTACTTCCGCCTGTAGAATGAACTCTGCCAGGGGCTGCTGCACTCCCGGGGTGAGAATGACTTGCTTAGTTTTGGAATGTAAAGGGATTACTTCTCTTTTGACCTCTTTTACGATAGTCTCCACGGGGAGTGGAGCTTCTGGTTCCACCTTGGGAACCTCATATAACTCTTCTGGTTTTACCTGGTCAAGTTCCCGCTGGAACTTATTGGTGATCTGGGCCTGCCCGTCTATAAAGACGATATAGTATTCCGAAACGAGCAGTTTTAAGGCTTCTGTTAGTTTTGAGTTACTCATTTTTTAGAAATTAAAGGGATTTGAAGATAACTAAGAATACCCATATTAGCAAGTGTTTCTACAGATTTTTAGCGTTGATATACGTAATCACCGACTTATCAAAGTCTGCAATTGCCTTTTCAAACCACTTCTGATCCACTGTATTGAGTGCAACTACAATCCAGACAACAGCTTTATGCCCTGGCCGCTTACGGATCAGGCGGCCTATACGCTGTACCAGGTCCTTTACAGAACTGGAGAGCTGTACAATCAGGCCTTGATCCACATTCGGTACATTAATTCCCTCATTCAATGCTTCTACGCAACCCAGCAAATCTATCTCCTGGTTCTGGAACTGGGTTAAGGCAGTATCCTTTGTCTTGGAGTGGTATACCTGCTTACCGCATAAGGCTTCCGCCTGGGCAATAGAACCACAGAAGACGAGGGCACGGTCCCCCTGGATATACTTGTCTATGATCTTCCGGGCTATAGCCTGCTTAGCTATAGAATTATGAACGATCCGCATCCGTTCCAGGTATTTCCACTGGACGGCAGGATTATTACTGATCTGCATCCGTAGAATGATGGAACTAAGCCAGGTGTATCGCTGCTGTTCGGTCTGCATAAAGGGCTTAGCCTGGGTACCTGCCTTAATGTACTTGCTGGAATCATCCAGGTTACATTCGATCACCCGGATCTCGTAAGGTGCTACCAGCTTATCAGCTACCGCCTGTTCCAGGGTATAGTGGAAATCAGTCTTTAGCCTAAACTGTTTAAACAGGATAGCTTTACCTTTCTCCGTCTCGTTACCTTTCGCATCAGGCGGAGTAGCAGTTAAGGCCAGAACCCGCTTGACCGTGTTGTTGCGGAAGAAATCCGAGTTACGTTCGGTCAGGTTATGGGCCTCATCCAGGATCACCAGGTCATACTGCTGGTACTCATAACGGGTCACGCTCACGTAGCAGCTTCTTCTCAGGTTCTTGTACCATTTGCCGGCACCCCACTTATTGAACTCATCCAGCCAGTTATCGTCCCGGAGCTTCTCAGTAGGCACAATCAGGAGGATCTTTGGCTCAGCAAACATCGGCTCACTGAGTTCTGTGACTACATCGATAGCAATCTTGCTCTTCCCGGTACCTGTAGCCATAGCCAGTAGCCCCCATTCTCCACCATCCTTCCAGGCTTTCAGCGCAGCCTCCTGTACCATTGCTTTATTCTGATCTACTTTAGTCATTCTAATTCTTCCTTTCCAAATAAATCTTCTAATGTAAGTTGAGGGGCTAGAGGGTTAGGAGTACTAAATACAGCCTGTATATAAACTACATTAGTCCTTTCTCGTATCTTATCTTCTAATCTTACTACCATTCCAGGTTTTAATTCTGGAAACATACTTCTAAGTTTCCCTAGCTCAGCAGAATGGTTAGTTACACCTAATTTCGGTGTTGTAAATCCGTCAGCTCCCATCCTTATTAGAGGAAAGGCACTAGAGGTATCTACATCACATACGAAGGTATTACCGGTTTCTTTAAGTGTGAAAATTACTATTCTCATTCTGGTTCCTCCAATAGTATGTAATTTAATTCTCGTCTTCCCATGTCATGGATAGCTAATTTAATCAGAGCTTCTCCAATCTCCAGGGCATCCTGTAAAAGACCATCTCCACAGGCGTATCGCTTGGCCGCCAGGATCTTCCTAGCCTGCTCAAGCTCTTTAAGTGTTACCCTTCTCATGCTCCTGTCAATATTGTAGCAAGATACCTTGGCCGGGAGAAAGCTACGTATTTTAGTTTATTTCTCTCGGTGTGAATCTTGTTAAGGTTAATATTGGCCTCATCCACGAAGATCTGGTCATAGGTACTGCCCTGAGACTTATGGACAGACAATGCATAGGCATAATCCAGATCTTTATCACATATCAGGCTACCGGTATTATCCCGGATAGCTCGCATCAGTAAGGTCTCTGCCTTGAAGTTGAAGTAAGCCGGCCATGCTTTATGGGCTTTAGCTGCAAACAGATAACTATTGAAGATCGTAGTGAACTTCTTTTCTTCCTCACTATCCGGATCCAGGATGAAAGCATTCAGGATAGTTCCCTGGTCTACATCCTGCAGAGCTACACGATAGCCTCGTACCTCCCGCTCGATAGTGGTTTTCTTCTGGCCATCCTTACTGGTAGAGGTATGGGTCAGAACCTTAGAAGAGTATTGAAGCTCAATTACCTCGTACTCACCTGAGTTCTCAATCCCATCAATATAGCTCTTATACCCCATCAGGAGCTCATCAGGCATAATAGTCTGGGCATGCAGCATCTGCTCGGCAGGGATATTCTTCTTAGCCAGGTCAGCTAGTAGGGTCTTCCTTACCGAAGCATTCCAGAACTGTACCCGCTGATTAGTCCAGCATAAGACTTTACAGTGGTTCTTATCCATACCAAAAGCTTCAGACCGGAAGGAATCTACTACAGCTCTACCAAATGACATTAGATCAGGAGTGAAGATATACCCCAGCCAGTCTATCCCAAGATTCTGGATAGTCACTGGGGCAGGTATAGTACTAGTCTCCTTATGGTACTTATCTGTCTTAGAATGAATATCACTTCTGATCAGGTCATATAGCTCCATCAAAGGGTTATCTCCGGCCTGGCGTTCTACCTTAGTTAGCTGATACTTGTACCGGATCTCCTCATCCAATAGAACTGCAGAGATTTCTTCCTTTACAGGAGGGAGCTGGGCTTCATCCAGCATGACAATGAGCTTGGTATTGTACCTGTTAGCCTGATCCTTCAGCATCTTCCACAGATCCTTATTCAGCATAGAGCCCTCATCCAGTACCAGCATTTTATAGTGCTTGATCTGGGGGTCCTTTTTCATAGCAAACTCCGGCTTATTGATATTAAAATCTGCCAGGTCTACATTAGGCTGTAATCCCAGTAGGCTCTGAATAGTAGAGGCTTGTAATCCGGTAGCATCAGCAATCACCTTCTTGGCTTTATGGGTAGGCGCTGTCACTCCTGTAGAACTAGAACCATAGGGAGAGCGGTTAGCCCATCTCCTGAGTGCTTCCTTTACAATTGTGGTCTTACCTGTACCTGCATAGCCTGATAGTACAAAGAATAGATCAGTCCGGTCATCCTGCCATTGGTAGATAAGCTCCAGTGCTTCTTCCTGCTGGGAGTTTAGAGTGATCATCTTCCCACTGGAGAGCCTGATCTGCTTTGGCAGCTTTACCGGCTCTGCGAAGAGATTCTCTGGTGCACTCTCTTCTGGTTCTAGTAAGTCATCGAAAGGAACTTCTACTAACTCATGACCGGCAGGGTTACCTGGGTCGTAAGGGCATGACTCCTCCGTACATGCAAGCTGGTCAAGGAAATCCTTACCGCACTTTGGGCATTTATTCATCTCATTGTGATTTTAATTTGTCTTCGTCCAGAACTACATTGTATTCTCCCCAGCTGGCAAAGCACCATGGTTTCCAGTCAGCATCAGGATTTGTATTACTCTTAGCCATAAGATTACCATGGTAAGCAGCCATGAAAGCATCCAGACCATTAGGACCATAGTGCTTAGCATTAGCTTCAGCTGTATCCAGGAAGTTCTCTACATTCTCTGTCTGGAATAATACACCACCTCTGGGATCACATGGAATACCTCCGGGATCTGGTAGTAGCTCACCCATAAACCTGTCATTTCTAGGTTGTGTAGTTCCTAGATCCTCTGGATTGGTAGTCCACCAACAAGTATTAGCACCATAGAAGACCATCTTAGGTTTACTATCTCTAACCATCTGTAGAGTAGTTTTAAGTTCTATCTTATACATAGCTTTAAGTTTTTACAAAATTAAAAAAGGGTACAGCATTTTATCGCATGTACCCTATAAGGAAATCAGTTAGCTCCTCTCTTATCTTGTAAGTAAGTCTAACAGTCTCCAGTATTTTCCTACAGTTAAGTTGACGATGCCTGCAGGACCGCACGGCATAGACAGTCATCGAGGCGTGTCCTGTTACCGGTATCACTTAACTCTCCTCTGTATCTATACAGGTGTGTAACCACCAGTAAATTACTTCTCTCTGGTAAATATGACAGTGATCCCAGTACCTGACCGTTTCATAAAGATTCGTAGATCAGGATTTTTCTTGGCTACTCCTGCCAATACCAGAAACTGGTCATGATTAATGGACTCTACATGAATCTTGGCAGTACCACCTACTACTGTGGTAATTGATCCTGGAAATACTCCATCCAGTATCTGGTTGATTAATAGGAGTAGCATCTGTGCTACTTCCTGTCTTGGGTTTTCTACCTCGTTTGCCTTCTGTGACATTTCGCGCATTTTAAACCTGGGAGACATTTCCCATTGCCCCTCGGAGTGGGCTCGAACCACTGACCTTCTCCCCACGAGGGGGATTTACTCTACCAACTGAGCTACCTTGGGATATCCGGTCCTAGACCGGAGTACGGCAGAAAATCGACTAAGTGCCTAACTGGTTATCAGTCCAGTATCTTCAAAGTTATAAAACAATATTGAATCTCAGTAGTTTGTAAACTATGAACTTCATCAATATCTGGATTGTGATCGCTACGATAGTGTTCACTCTCGCTGCATTCTCTTATCCGGTAGCAGTACCTTATTACAGGGCTTACCGTGGTACAGCATTGATTATGGCAATCTTTGGATGGATTTTAATAGTAGCCGTGATCATATTCCACGTCCGGCTATAGTATACCACTTTAGTTCAGGGAGCTAAACCCCTTAGATTCTATCTGTTTGATAAGAGCAGAAGTACCTTCAGCTATCACTTTACCTTCTGATAGAACCATAGTCTTAGTTACTGGGAAGTACTTTAGAAATCCCATATTATGGGTCACTACTATAGTAGCTGGCTTATATTTCTTAATGTAATCCCGTATAATAGAACCAATGAGGATCTGAGCATCAAGATCCAGACCTGTATCAATCTCATCTAGCAGAAGCACTTTAGGTTTAATGATATACATCTGTAGTACCTCGATACGTTTATTCTCTCCACCTGAAACTTGTGTGTTTAATGGCCTGCTAAGCATCTCCTGGGTAAGCTCCAGCTTATCAATCAGGTTCTGGTACTTAGCTATAAGCTCTTCAGCTATAAAATGCTGTCCTGAACTAAGATTCTCTAAATGTATCAGCAAGTTCATAGTAAGTAACTCAGGTACCTCTACTGGCTTTTGAAACCCCAGGAATATAGGAGTCTCCAACTGTACCTTACCAGTATATGACGTGGCTGGATGCTGGGTAATAGAGTTTAGTAATGTAGATTTACCTGATCCATTCTTACCTAAAATAGCATATACCTGTCCAGGTTTAACTTGCATCTTTATGTTCCCCAGGATCTTTTTCCTGCCGATTCTTACTTCTTTCAGACTCAAATTCATCTTGACTAACCTCCTTTCCTTCTTTCATGTACCTTACCTTAAATAATGGTTTACCTGATAATTTATGTGCCCATAGTCTCTCAGCCATTTCTGGCCTAATACCTCTGGCATAGCAATCAAAGAAGAAGGTGTACATCTCCTCACATTCAGGTCTGAGCTTAAAGTATGCAAACTTAGTACTATTAACAGAACCTAGGAGCATATCATAGGCTTCATACTGTGGAATCCCTCTGGTAGCAAGATAGTGTACCTTAGCCTGGTCGTAATTGGTATCTCCTCCAAGCTTAATCATATCAAATTCCTTGCCTACACTACCTAGTATCTCTTTCATATCTGATACAATCATATACTCGTGAGGATTCAAAGAAACATCTCCTGCCTCAGTAGTGATCTGTACCATATAGTACTGAAAATGTACAGGATTATTTATAAATTCTACTGTTATATACTTAGACCTACTAGCATTTTTAGCAAAGTATACTCCAAATAAATGGGGCTTATTAGCTGGAGCTACTGGTATATCAGTAGTGACTATAATCCAGCCTCCACCTTTAGGTAACTTCTTGTTATATTCCTCAGGATAATAATGAGCCATTTCACTATCATAACTACCTCCACTATATAAACAAAAGTTCTGTATAGTTTCCCTGATCTTTTCCTGGTTAGTACGTTCGTCATAAAGAAATTTCCAGTGATTGAGGAAGTTAGAAGCTGCTTTTTCATCTTCTTCATCAAGTTGATCTGAGAGAGCAGGATTATCAAATACAGCTTCGAGTCTCTCCTTCAGATCTTCATATTCCTCAGTAATATGAGCCTTATCTTTAATATCTATAGGAAAAGTCCTGATCTTGGCCCATTCCTGAAAGGAAGGTAGGCTTGAATTTGGGAATAGACCTATACCCTTCCACCACTGTGTCATGATAGTACTCCTTTCTCTTTTAAATACTGGGTTACTACTTCTTCCCGGGTTATAGTTTTAGGAGAGCCTTCAGTAGTTATAAAGGAATCATCTGCCTCTTCAATATAGTTATCCTGTACCCAGGCCAGGAACTCACATAGTTCTGTTAGCTTATCCATAAGAGTTTAAGTAATGGGGCCGAAGCCCCGGTTAATTACTGTAGTTTTGGTTTCTCTCCGAAGAACTCTTCGTAGTCTTTCAGGGCATCAGCATGCTTGGCCCGGGCTATCTTAGCTGACCTTTTCAGGGCAAATAAGGTATCCATAGTGGATCCGCCTGCAAGTGCTGCCTGAATATTGGCCTCCAGGTTAGCATCAGCAGCATCAGCTTCACTTTCCAGTTTGGCTATAGCTATCTCACCATCACGCTGTAAGGCTTTAAGACGCTTAGATTTAGCTGCCTCGGTGATCTCTTTTTCTGATTGTGCCCAGAAATCGGCAATTGTTACAGCTTTAACTGCTTCTTTAGTGGTTGTCATTGTTATTGGATTTTTAAATTGTTGCGTAATAGTCCTCGTCCTGCTGAGCAAGGGTAGGATCGTTAATAATTACCAGATCTGCCTGGTCTAATTGTTCCTCAAAGGTATCCAGGTCAATACTTAGGTACTTTAGCTGACTATAAATCTTCTTACAGGCTTCATAGACAGCTATATCATCAGTATTCTTTGGGTTATAGCCCAGATCAGCACAGAACTCTCCAAGACCAGCCTCAGAGCTCACAGCATCATTATATAGACATTGTAAAACATCTTTATAGTCATGTGCTTCCAGAACCTTAGAAGAGGTATGATAGTCGAAGTGAGTATTCTTCTTAGTAACAGTATTCTGTACACATACCAGATGCTTATACCGGTTATAGCCGGAGTCATTAACTCCCTGGGAGCTAACTGTATCTAATAGCAGGTTTATTATCTGTACTTTCATAGCGTTGAGTAATAATCGTCATCTTCTGACGATGTTGGTTTAGAACCAGGAGGAAAGCACTCCCCTGGAGTTCTGGGGTACTGTTTGTCAATATCATAGTCAGAACCTTGAAGAGGTACCCATGGCTCAGGACTGATTTGCCCTATAGAGATAGCACCAGATTCTTCTTCATGGTATCTCCACCAGATAGGCTCCTCATAAGCTGGGAATCCATGCTCATCTACGAATCCTGGCCCAGCATTAGCTGTAGCTTCTCCACCGGGGTGAGAGATCCAATTCCGGTATTCCGCAGTATAAATATCCATACTGAGGTCATAGCAAAAGTCACAGATTGCTCCATCATAAGGCTTCTTTACATCTGACCAGGGAATCCAGCCATCAGGTACTTCTTTCTTTGGTTCTGGAAGATCAGCTCTGGGCTTGTAGAAGGTAGGAAGCTGAGTAGTCTGTTCCATTATTCCTTTGTCTTCATCCCAGTAGCTAAAGATCATATTAAGGTTCTTCATACTAACTATAGCTTTAACAAACCCGCTTTTAGCTATAGCTTCTTCTACAGTTGGCCACCAGGTAATTTCATAGTCTGATCCCATCCTGAATGAACTACTAGAATCTACTGGGAGATATCCAGAGTCTAGAACTAAGGGAACAAACATCTCCTCACAGAAACAGGCATCAAAAGCATCCTGGTAAGATTCTCCTTCTTTACCGTTAGTATTAATAAGCCATTCTGTAGAATAAGGCCCTGTATTGGAATCTCCCAGTGCCCCGGAACTATGGAAAGCTAACATACAATCTTGAAATATTCTAGTTATTCCTTTCCCAATAAAATACTGAGTAAATATAGGAGCTCTTCCACCATACTTATACCAACCGTATTGCCACTCATCCCCTCCATGATCAGGCATATTCTGTATCTCTTCCTTAGATTTGAACACCCGGTTATACCACTTACTATGCTCAATCAGAAACTTATCTCTCTCCGGGGTCATCCCTTCTACTTTCATTAAAATCCTCCTTTCTGCTTTATGCTTAAAAGGGGAGAGCTATACTCTCCACCAGTTAAGCTAATTAAGGTATCACCCTCACAAATCCTGCCCTTTGGCATTCTCTTCTTTCCATTTAAGGAATTGATTCCAGAGTGCTTCTGTAGTCCAATTAGAGTACCATTCTCCATTTCTAGTCTTCCTGGGTACAGACCAACAAAATCTAATTCTGGGATTTTTCTTTGGTATTCCAAGGCTGACCTTAGCTCTAGCAAATTCCTCTAGCCACTCAGCGAACTCAAATACTAATTTGAGTTGTTCTGGTGTAAATATTATTTGGTCCATATTGGTGATTTATTAGTATCCGCTTTTAATATACCTGAGGTGATAATCAGCTTACCCGCTCTCTCCATTAGCCCTGTCATGATCTTACCCCACTCATCTGCAAAGTCCTCTATGCACTCAGTGGTCAACTGATCATGCACCTGCATAACCATCTTTACCTTATGTCTCAGGCCATTATCATTGATATACCTTCTTACCAGAACCAGAGCATACTTCATCATATCCGCGCACGATCCTTGTATCAATTTGTTATCTCTGAGGCTCTTTATCCTCAGATTCTTACGGTTTTCCCGTAAGATCAGACTATATCACACTTTGTATATAAACAGGAATATTCCTGGAGAATGTAAGTAACTGATCTTTAGTAGCACAGTTCTTCATTGTATTAGCTAGCGAAGAAATAACTCTAATATTATCAAGAGTATATCCCTTACTTGAGTCTAACCTATCAATAGAAGGGGAGAATTGGTAATCTCCTTTAGTCCCTAGAACAAGAGGTACTTCCAAAATAGGGCAAAGTTCAGGAATAACAATATTTTCTACTGTTACTTCGAACTGAAGTCCTAATTTAGTTGCTCTTTGTCTTGCTCTTGAAACCATACCACTAATAAAGTTCTTTTTATGATTTAGACGTTTCTGTTCTCTAACATAGTTAGCAAACTCAGGATCTATAGCCATTCTCTCTTTTCTTTTTCGATTATTAGTTTGATGCTGTAATCTATAAAGCTCTGGATTTTCTTCTCTCCATTGCTTTAAAGCATCAAAACCACCTTTCTCATAGTAAGCATTCTTGGCTTGTTCTCTCCGACAGGTCTTACAAATTTTATTAGTAAGCTTACCATCTGATTTTCTCCTATAAAACTCGTCTAACTCTTTTGACTGTTTACATTCTCTACATAATATCTTTTCCATAATAGGATAAAGATATGATATTATTACAAAGTTCGGGCGCTCTTGGAGAGAATTATTGTTGGAACTCATCTCTCTAGTCGTTGCACCTTCCGCGTAACCAAAGTCCTACGCGGCTTGGCTCAGGATTAGCATGGCTGTCTTACAAGCTTTAGCCTTCCCTGAGTTCACCCGATTTAAACTGCCCATACGTCTAGGCAAATTTTTGGAAGCTCTTTCTATACTTCCTAAAGTCGAATTATACTTGATACGTTGTATATGATAAGGGATATGATCCTTTACCTTAGCCCATTCAGGGAACCATCTCTTCCGGTTAAACGGAGCCAGGGTCTTGATCATCCCTGTCTGTACTCCATAGCCACCAAAGTTAGCCAGGCACTGTCCGATACTGGGGAATGTAGTGAAATACTCCACCATTAGCTTCTCAGCTTCAGGTACAGTGATCTTTAACTCCCCTGCCAGCTTGAACTGGGACATGCCGTATGCTAATCCAAAGTCCACACATTTGGTATCATATCGCATAGTCTTATGCTTAGTACACTTGCACTTCTTCTTCAGGATCTCTCCCTTCTCATCCCTGGCAAAGTACTTACAACCAGGTTCTGTGGCATCTTCCCAGCGTTTCTTATACATCATATGGGCACATACGGAATGGAGATCCTGACCTTTGGCTAATGCTTCCAGCCATACAGGATCCCTGGAGATCTCAGCAATGGTAACTAGTTCCTGGGAGCTATAATCCGAGTCTACGAATACATATCCAGGTTCTGCAGGGACGAAAGCATTCCGATATCGATATGGATCCGGCCCATCCTCGTCTAGCAGAGGAATCTGCTGCATATTTGGCTGGCTGGAGCTTACCCGGCCTGTGTTCAGAACCTGGTTGAAGCGTGTCCGTACCATCCCATCCATATCCACATGCTCAAAGAACTTCAAGCCATAGGCATTCAGCAGCTTCAGAGAAGATTTATACTTCTCAAAGTCAGCTACTATCGGGTGCTCGAAAGCATTCCTGGATTTCTCAGAGAGATCCTTCAGCTTCTTATCCAGCTTCTGGAACATTGGCAGGATCTGGTCCCGGCTATTCCAGTTGATCTCGATATTTCCCTTAGGTCTCAGGAAGCCTTGCTCCAGTAGCCAGTCCCTATGGAAATGAGCCAGGTGGGTATACCCCCGTATGTAGTCCCCACCGGCCATTTCCTCCAGCATTTGCTGCTGTTCCTCAGTCAGGCGTTCCCGGTTATCTTTCAGGTATTTCAGCAGTATAGGCTTAGTAGCCCCTGGAATATCCGAGAATAGCTTCTGAACCAGAGCTTCCCGCTGCCTGGGTGCATTCCTGTTAAAGGTTACCGTATCTTCCGTACAGATAATCTCGTTCTCGATGGCATACTTATGCAATACCTTATCCTTGGTGAGCCATTCGTCCATGATCTTCTTGTACTTGGCTACTTCCGGTTCTGCCAGTTCGTAATTGCTCATCCACTTATCCTTGTCGAGCCGCATTCCGTTCCAGCTAATGTCTCCGAATGCCAATACGGCTTCGTTCTCCAGTGCTGCTACGTTCAGTAGTCCTTCCTGTTTCAGGAATCTAAGCTGGGCATCAGAGAGCATATCCAGATGAGTCACATCATCTGCTGCATAGACCACGTGGCCTTCAGTAAGTGGGATACCCGGTACAAATGCAGCCTGATAGCTCTTATCCAGTACGATCTGCCAATACCGGTGCAGACAACCGGCTAAGCTGAAAAAGCTGTTGCCATTGTCATCTTCTTCTCCGGTGAAATAGCCGGTCCACTTGATCTGTTCCTGCAGCATGGTATCCACTACGTTCTCCAGTACAATACCATAGTTTAGTAGGGTCTGGTACTCAAAGTCAGCGTTATGGATATATTTCTTCTTACCTGGATTGCTTAGGATCACCTCCAGCTGCTTTCTCTCCAGTTCTGAAAGATCATCCCAGACTAGTACCCAGCGTATGCCCAGGTCATTAAAGCTGGTCCTAACCTCACCAAACTGGATGGTACGAATGATCCTGCCCAGCCTGGTCTTGGTAATATTAGTCTCCAAATCCAGCTGCCAGGCACTCTGTACTTTCTCCCAGTCCAGGAAATGCTGGAATGTCGTTCTTACGTACCTGTGGGAGTCAGGTAGATTACCTACTGTATAGATCATGATTCATCTGGTTTAAATGCCCCTGTTATCCATTCCTGTATTACTTCAGCCTTAGAGTAGTCCTTACCTTCTCCTGCAGGATAATCATTAAACCCAGGATACCATTTCCATCTCATATGATAACTGGCTGTACCAAATACACCTTCCTCAAAAGTACCCCAGACACTAATAACATCTGAAGAATAGTAATACTTGCCTTCAAATTTAATAACCCGATGACAAGTCAGAACCTCATTGACAGCAAAGCCTTCATCCAAGACCATCATCAAATGGCGTGCATCAAGACTAATTTCTTTAACCCTGAGATCAGCTATATAATCATCCCGTTCTTCTTTAGTATCGAATACTCTTTGGCCAGGCTCATATTTATGCTGGGACTGGTATTCCTGATTATAGAACCCTCCCCAAGTATAAATAGCATACTGGTATTTCATAAACGGCTGTCCTTCTACAGTTATCATGATGACTCCTCCTTAGCTCTAGTGTGAATTGATGGGTGCATATTATAAGTAATAGCATCCTTGGCAGCTTGAAAGCGATAGACAGCACAGTACCCATTCTTAGAGTATTCGCAGGTATGCTCAGGCACCATTAGTAAATAGCATTCTGTGCATCTAACTATACCTGTTGGTGACTGTTGTGGTTCTTCGTAATCTATCATGTTAATATAGTTTAGTAATTAATACTCTGATTACCTCCAGCCGGTTATTATAATCTGCTGTCCACTCTTTCAGTTGAGGCCAGAACTGTGGAATAGGGAGTTGCTTGACCATCTCAGTGAGATCGAAGATCTGCTTATCCAATGCCTTGGCTATGGCCAGCACAGACTCTCCATCCAGTTCTGGAAGAACATCCTTTAGCTTCTCTGCTTCTTGTCTCTGAGCTTCCTCAAATTCATTCATCACTTTAAGCTTCATCTCCATCTCCTGGTGAACCCGGCCACACTCGTAAACAAAGTGCAACACCTCAGCTGTGGTATGGAGATCGACATTCCGCATACCCACTTTAAGAATCTCCAGGGCAGTCATCTCTATCCTGCCATTTCTGAACTGCTGTTCATTCAGGTAAGTTTTGATATTCTCCCGGGTCTCTCTGAAAATACGGTAAGCAGTAGCCTTATCTACTCCCTCAAATACACTGAAGGACTCAAATTCTCCATGCTCATTGAGCGCCTGCATAGCTGACTCGGCCATGATAGCCTTCAGGTCATTTTTATTGTTCAGTTCCATCTGGATACTCCTCCCTACTTGTTGGAAATTTATTACCTGCTAATAGCCCTTCACAGATCTCAGCTACTACTGCTTCATGCATAGCCTCAGCCTCCAGTTCTTTCCAGGGCTTATCTATACCACAATTAGCAGTAACGTATATCTGCTTGGTTACATTTGCATCATTAAACTCTTTTCTATCTGTATGGAATACCATAGTTTCAAAGTATCGCTGATGCCCTATACTATCAACAGTAATCTTGTTAGGGAACCCAGGAGCATGATAATCTATCATATTACCCAGGCTAGAAACCACTATCTTTATATCTCCATATTCCAGAAGCGTATTACGGTGCCACATACAGCGGCTACCACAGATAAAGTGACTAGTCCAGCCTCGTTCTGTTCGCTTTAAATCCATTTGATCCTCCCTCTGTTATTTTCCCCCAGGAAGTCATTAGCTTTCCTGAAGTGGTTACACCCTGTGAATGAATAAGGACTGCCACCATAAGCATCTACAGCCGGGTGTACAGCTGTCAGAACGTAGTGGTTCCCTTTAGTATCGTATGGACAGATATACTTCTGCATTTGCTCCCTAGCCGGTTTGCCCCAGATCATAAAGACCTTAGGCTTGGGATCCAGAGCCAGTCGCATCAGTATATACCCGGTAAATTTCTCCCAACCTATTCCGGAATGAGCTGTAGCACTACCTTGAGTTGTAGTAAGTACTGTGTTCATCAGCAGTACACCTTGTTCAGCCCAGTCCGTAAGGTTGGGAGTTTCTCTTACTTTGCCATATTCCTCTCTCAGCTCTTTAAATATCACCTTGAGTGAGGGTGGGTACCCGCTCCTAGAACTAAAGGCTAGGCCATGAGCTGATCCATCGTGATATGGTGATTGTCCTAGAGCTATTACCTTTACATTCTCGAATGGAGTCAGCTTAAAAGCATTCCAGATATCCTCTACTTTGGGGCAGAGCTTACCGGCATCTTTATTCAAAGCTGTCTGTATCTTGAAGATGTAAGGCTCTGAGAACTGAGTAGCCAGGACCTTATCCCAGCTTTCTGAAATAATCATACTTTGTCCTCCAATTCTTTGAGAAACCTTTCTATCTTATTACGAGCTACTAGATCAATATTCTTCCTCAGATTCAAGAATAGCTTATAAGGATAAAATGGCTTATTAAGTTTAGGCTCAGAGTAAGTAATAAACTCCACAAAGATACCAAACTGCATAGCTATAGGTAGCTCATGGTACTTAGGTGCAAATGTATACTGAGGCTGTTTAGTATCAGAGTCTAAGTGTGTAACCACCATGCCATTAAACAGCAGCTGCCATTGATTAGCCTTCTTGTACCCGTCAATCCAGTTCTGGAAGTGCTTCATAGCTTTGGGGTACTTCTGTTCCATCTCGTTCCAGAAGTTTTCTTTAGTCAGTATCTCCATCATGGTACTCTCCTGTATAATTGTTCCTGAACCGGCTGATACTGTGCTTTTGTTTCTTTAGCTCTAAAGAAGTCACCAAAAACTGTTAGGGTGAAAGATACAATAACAACTATCATAGCTGCATAAGACCAGCCTATAACTCTTCTTTTAAGTATCCACATCTCCGATTCTTCCATAACTTCTTGGCCAGTAGCTTCAGGGTTACTCCAAGATATAATCAGGAAGGTAAGTGCTGGCATACAAGCCAGTATTAGCGTAAGCATTATTATAAGATATATGATCATAGCTTTAAGTGTAAAGGCCGGCCTGTCCCTTGGCAGAAATCAGGCCGGCAGTGAAAGAAATTGAGTTAAATACTCATCAGTACGGCATCCTGGATAGGCTCATTTTCAGATGAGCGGAGCAGAAAGCTGGTAATGGAGTGCTTAGCAAGATAGTCCAGCACACGCTGGCTCAGGTTCTTGCTCTGTGTGATCACCTGTAAATGACCATTGGAGTTGATAATGTAACACATCTATAGTTTGGAAATTTAATGGCTAAAGGAACCGTTTATCCCGGTGTATAATCTTGATCCAGAGATAAAACAAATATACGAGTACGACTATAAAAGTAATACCACATGCTGATTTGAGTGCATCCAGGTAAGAGTATGGCTTCGGGTTACGGATGAGCAGGCACACTACCAGTGCGACCACTCCTATTTGAGGTATGTATTTTTTCATGGCTCAAGATCCCATTGTGGCACAGACCAGGTTAAAGAAGTGGTATCCCCATAAGCTACGCTCATCAGAGATAACCGGTTACCTTCGATAGTTTGTTGTTTTACTCCGTTTCCGGCCTCCAGTGCCATAGCTGCCCAGTTTACGGGAGATTTTATGTGCGCATAAGGAATACCGTCATACTCGATGTATAAGTCCAGTACCAGAGCAGGAGACATGGGCTGAAAAGCCCCTTTATTAAAGATCAGGTTATCTTGTTTGATCTTATACTTCTTCCCCGGGATAATAATAGCTATGCCCTCCTTTTTACAGGAGACCAAAATAAGAAATAATGCGAGAGTTGTTAATGTTTTCATAAGTTCTAGAGTTTAAAAGTAAAGCCTAATCCCTTCTCAAAGACCAGGCTTAGGTAATGCTGCACTCACCGGTAATGGTTAACGCATGTGGCAGTTAGATAAAGATAAGTAAATTAAGCAGCTGTTGATAACGGTCAACATTAAGTCCCTCAATGCTCCTCGGGAGACTGAACACACTGCTATAGATTATAAGCTTGGAGAAGCTACTATATTATTTCTCCTGGCTCCAGTAAATGTAGCTCTGATAGAACCAACGAAAGGGGAGCCGTTGCCCCAGATAAGCGTAGGAGTCCTGCTGGTTTTAGTGTATTTCTCCTTCTGGGCTTTAACGAATGGAGCCCTGGCCTTCTCACTGCGTGTTTGCTGCTTATTTGGATGATTCCAGGCAGTCGTTTTCTTTGTGGTGGTAGGGTGTTCAGGCCTGATCTCCGTCTTGGAGTAGGTTCCTTCATCCAGTGGCTTCATCCGACCAGTATAATCAATCTTGGTAGCTGAAAATATACCTCCTATGGTATCCTTGTAATATCTACGCATAGTGATCTGCCCATATATGCTCTTGATATAAGTATGAGCTTTACGGAAGAATGAGGATGAGGCATGCTGCCCATGATAGTCTGGTACAGCTACTTTTACTTGTTTTAGAGTTGGCATTACAATTACCTTTGACACTCTGGGTCTTTTTGATCTTGGCATGAGTATAGTGTTTTAATTTGGTTACGAATTTAATAAAATAAAGGAGCTTCGGCCTTGCGCTTTAGCTCCTTCAACCTAAACCTTATCACAATTAAAAATAATGAGATTTTAGAACAGATCTCTTACTGCTTGTGGACCCGGAGGGATTCGAACCCTCGTCCTGAGAAACGTCAAATAATACAATCACTTACAGGTTTAGCTAGTTATAGAGTAGCTCTCTTATTTGCTCCACCAGCTGCATTGATCTATGCAGCAAATCTTTTGAAGATTAGACTAAAGCTAGCTCTTCGTTAGAAACTACGGCAAGAGCTTCCTCGAAGCTCATAGTGCCTATTTGTTCTGTTTTGCCTGTTATAGCTTGATACGAATTTAGATGTACAGTATCATCCATCACCTGTTGTATTACTCTAAGCAGCCAGTCAATTCCGGTCGAGCCCAAGGTACGGCCAGTTATACTCAGGCCGATATGAGTCAGTCAGGTAGTGTCGCCCACGGGCTGACTAGTTTCCCATTATGTACTGTGTTGGGTCACGCCAGAAGCTTACTGGATAGCGCATGCAGCGTCTTTAAATAATCAGCTTTGTTCCCTAAGGCCATGCCTAAGCACATTAACAATCACGATTGATTAACCAATTTCGCCCGTCTGCAGTTCTCCTGCAACCCCATACGCTGATATAGCTTAGAGTCTAGAACTCAGGTAGAAACTAACTGAGTTAAATACTCTGTCTGGTACTTCTACGAGGCTAACATAAGTAACCCAGCTATGGATATCTACTTTACTGATAGTATACTCAGCCTTTAAATCCAGATACTTTTTAACCATCTCTTTATCTGTATCATAGCCATTCCAGGGTTCACCGTTCTTAGTTATTATCCGGACTTTATCTCCAGGTCCAGTAGTTTCTATATCGATGCTCCCAGGGATTCTTTCCTCTGGTTCTGGACTCTCTTCTTTCAGTATCACCAGTACATTATCTGACCTGTGGTTACTCTGAGCTATATTGCCAGGATAATATAACCTGTCCTCATCTACAGCAGATACAGTATGCCAGTCTTGCTCATCAGAATTCTGGTAACGAAATGTATCTCCTGATTTCAGTTCTTTCAAAGTTACTAATTTCATAACGGGATGTAAATATTAATGAGCGATAGAATGGCTGCTGACATGATGAGTACAGTAGCTATTACGAATACGGCTCCAAGCCTGGTCGTCTCCTGGAAGAATTCCCTGGGAGATTTGGCTGTAAGGAAACCGTAGATCAGTAGTTCGATAGCTAGGCTAACGAACAGTACTGATACGATTAAGGTAGCAATTAATATTGTGCTCATGGTCTTTCTACTTTTTAATATTTGCTAAGGCTTGGCGAGCAATTCTTTTATAGTGGCCCGTATATGGGTCTTTTAAATGTACTATCTCTTCCAGCGCTTTAGTCAACCTTTCTATGGTGGTGGATTGGGTGGATGTTAGAGCTTTAACTGCTCTCTCTGCATAATTTCTTGCGCATTCCTCATACGTATAAAATTCAATGTCATGCCAAACCTTGAAACCGAATGCTTCATTGCATAATTCTCCAAACGACTTAAATTCCTCTGCCGTGCCTGTTACTAGTGGGGACTCGCTGTCATTTGCACAAATTTTACATTTTACGCGCCGTTTATGTCCATGAAACGTTTTACCACATTTATAGCACTGACATATGTAATTACCATTTTCATGTTCAAAGTCTTCAGGCCAATCACATTCGGGATTGTCGCTTCTCATTACGATTTTCTTTTCCATGCTCAAAATACTATATAGATGATTAGCCAGAGAGCTGGCACTGCTAAGCAGAACAGTCCTATTAGTATGGCTGCTGCTATGTTTTCAGAAGATTTGTCATTCTTTTCCATGATTTTAAAGTTTAAGGTTATAGACTAGAACTGTAGAGAAGAGTAGCTTGACTCCCATCTTGGTGGTGAGACCTTGACAGAGCTACCCTCTCATACAGCTATTACTCTTGCCTTTTATTACTGCGGACTCATAGAGTAATGTGAGAAGATAACCTCCAGCTTTGCTCAGCACCGCTTGTCTGAGTTCTGGAAGGTTATCTAATAAGTTTGGGGACAACAGTCCATTACGTCTGTTATTGCCTACTAACGTAAGCCGAGATGGAACCGGTATATTGCCTCCCTAATCCCCAATGTCTTTATACGTCTGCCCTGGTATACAGGTGTGCTCGTTTTCCTAGGCTTTCCAGCAGGGACTTCAGTAGCCAGAGACAGGCGTATAGATTAGTCAGCAGTGCCCAGATCTCCTGGAGTTAACTTACTAGACTTTAGTATCAGTGTATCATCCTGCAAAGTTACAGTTCCTATACATATTCCGAGCTTCACAGTATCTGCTATTTTATCCTAGTTGCAGCAATAAAGCCCGTCTTGTCCAGGAATACGGTATCTACAGCCTGGTAAACATCCCAGACTGTATCTATCTTGGCGAGCTGAATATGCCCTGTTCTCAGGTTAATAGCTCTGTAACGGTAATAGGTACCTGTATCATGTTCTTTATAAACACCACAGTCTTTTCCTGCACAGATATGGCCACTACAGCTGGTAAGCCCAAAGGTTAGAACCAAGAGGAGGCCAAGCAGGCCCCTTGCTGGCTTCAATACTACAACCAGTATACTGGCCAGAGCAGCTACCAGCAATAGTACTCCGACTAGCTGGCAAATAGTTTCAAATGTATTCATTGTTCTAGAGTTTTTAAGGGTTAATCAATTCTGTTTCTTGAATAATAACTTCCTGACCTGCGTATCGATATACTTAGCCCAGTTGTTAAAGTCCCGGCCTGTCCATCCCTGTGGTATGACCGGCTGACGTGTGTAAGTTGTTCTTTTCATGTGATTCACTCTGCTACTTTAGATTTGCAGATGTTGGTTTAAGCTGTAGCTACAATGATTCTCCCTGCTGGATATACGGAGGGCTTGATAAAGTCTATATCCGACTATCATTGCTAATCGTGCTCTTTTAACTACAGCCCTATCACCTAAGTGAAAGTTCTTAAAACGCTCTGGGAGCAATACTGAGAGATGGTTATCTATTCCTCTATACCCAACTGTATGGGCCAACCCAGTAAGAGATTTCTCCCAGAGCGTACTAACTGACTAAACTATATACCCGCTGGAACAGTTCTACATCCAGCTGGTCTTTAACTGTGTTTATTCCTTTCTCGTCTATGCAGTGCAGATGCCCTGAGAGCTTTAGTTCCGGGTCTGTATAGACCAGTACAGGATCTCCGCAGCATACTGTTACTGTAATATTCTTATGCTCAGCCTCCAGTCTTCCTGACTTACGGAGCTGTTCCATTATCGAATTGTGATACATAGCTATAAGTTTTAGAGTAAAGTTAATAATCTTAGGCTAGAATATAACCATGTTCCTGTATATAAGCTATGAAGCCAGGGTCCTGAAACCATTCAATATTGGTAGAGAATGGGTGCTCAGTTAACCTGGGATTAGAGCTACCTACTAGCTCTTCCAGTTTAACCTCACCCGCTCGTATACGCTCTGCACAAGCATTACAAGGAACATAACCACCATCAGCTACATCGTGATTCTCTCTAACTGTATTTATTGAACTCTCTGTAAAGAACTTAATGCAACAGTCTGGAAAGCCTAAGTACTTACCTAGTAATTTCTGTACCATCATAATTTTCTCTCCTTTCTTACCAGATGGTCACAAACAGCTATGATCACACAGCCACTCTCCAGCCTGAGGTATTCTATACTGTGCAGGATACACTCTACGTGTATCTGTACTGCTTCTACAGTGCTACTGGGAGTAGCTCCTTCTGTATTGATCGGTACCAGTATCGCAGGCTCTGGTGTGCCCTTACCACAGATGGGGCATACTGTGTCTCCCCGTGAGTTAAAGTTGAATTGTGCTCTCATGTCTTTAGGAGTTAAATAAGTTGCTTGAATACTCTCTGGCGAAAGTAGCAAATGCATAGTCTAGCAATGCATCCTTACGCATACGCTTCTTCTGCTTACGGGGCAATGACTTACTCTTCTCCCATTTATCTAAAGCTCGTTGCTCCATATCATTAGAGAATAGTTCAGAACCTGCCTGGGCCTGGACTAATAAGGCCGCAGTTATCATTAATATGGTTGGTCTCATGTCTTTAGTGTTGAGAAGTAATAGAATGCAGCCCAGCATACAGCTGTTAGCATGACTACGAGGAGTACATATCTAGTTTTCATTGCTTTGTCATTGATCATCATATCCAGGCTGACCTGTGACATAGCTACTGCGAATAAGAGTATTACTGCGTTGATTAGGTGGTATTGTGTCATGGCTTATCGATTAGTGGATGGTCCTGTAAATGTTGATTAATCTCTTCAGCTGTAAGATAGCCATGTGGGTTATCTTCTCTAAAATCCCACATCTCAAATGTATCTACACCATCACCATGTAAACCGTGTCCTCCTCCAACTATTGAAATAATAGTTTGTCCAGCTATAAGCTCTGGATTTGGATGATTGTCTGGTATAAAGTATAACCATTGTGTAGCCCCTGGAACTACAGGATGTACTCTTTCTTCAAAAGATTCTGGGAATTTCATGATGTTATCTCCTATGTTTTAGTGGTTAATGGAGTTATCAGTATGTATCTCCATACTCAGACAGGATACAATGGAGTCTACCTGCTTAGGCCCTAAGTTACGGATAAGCTTAATTAGTATCTCATTGGTTACTTCCTGCTGTGCTCTCTGATACTCGGCATAGCCATGATTACGAATATATGGGTGAAGTTGTGTAGTCATCTGATGCTTCTGTTCATCTGTGAACTCATATGCTCCTCCCTGAGTAGTTTCAAGCCAGGCTGTAATCTGGGTGACAGCTTCTTTAGCTATATCCCAAGGTTTTGATGTTTCCATTATGTGTTTAAGATTTAAGGTTAATGGTCTGTTATGTCTCTCCAGTTCTGGTATCTAGGTACAAAGATATAGCTTGTAGCTTATCCCAGTGGATGCTTATAAGCTGTAATCAGTGCTGATCTAACGTAGTACTTTAGTAAGGTAGATACGACTGTAGTTAGGTATCTGACTCCTGATCAGGATTGTAAGCAAGGTCAAGATAGGTTAGGAAGGCCTCGGAGAGGCTGGCCACCAGGACCACTCATCCACTACATCATCGATGCTGCTACAACGCTGTCTATCAACAAGATAGGGAATAGGTGAGTACATCACCTACCCCTACAAGACTGAGATTTAGTCGTCATCCTCTGTGCTTGCACCTGCTTCTGCTGGTTCTACACCAGTTACTACTTTGCGACCTTTACGGCTGCCAATAGTAATGTTGTAGATAGCGTTGTTCTGCATTGCAGTATAGAACGCATCAGGAATAACCAGTGTTTTTGCACCCGGTTCTTCACTCAATACAAAGGTTTCGGTTTTACCGTTCACCTTCATTGATCCGGCAACGATAGGCAAAGCCCATTTGCCAGATGCAGCACTTTCCACTTCCAATAAGCCAAAGGCTTTCTTGTCTGCAACCTGAAAAGGATAGGTTCCCTCAGGAAGATTCAATCCACCTGCCAAGGTCTTGGCACCTGCTTTGCTTGCTGCCTCTAAAGCTGCCTCTCTCTGGTCTGCTTTGATAACTGATAATTTAGCCATGATACTACTATGGTTGACCTGTACACCATAAGGTTTTTAATACTACGTTATGACAGAACCATAGTGTATTGGACTACAGTTGCTGTTTCGTCCTTCCGGACTCATCAGATAACGATAACACGATTGCACCTGCTATGCAGAGTACAGCAAGGATTAATAGCATAAGCACATTGTTCATAGCTGTATCACTTGTATGCATGGTATAGTCTTCCGCTGTAGGTGCAGATAGGACAGACAAGCAAGCCAGAATAAGTGCCACGTAGAACAGAATGTAGTTCAGATTTTTCATTGACTTAGTGTTTTGAGTGTAATGTTTGAATGTTAGAACGCTTCACCTGCCCCGGGGGGTTGCGCAGCACACTCATGGAGTGGATGTGATGAATGAGGTGGTACCCGGTTACCTATATACACAGCATTTTACCGGGGTACTTCTATCTCCACAGAAGGTACCCGGGGGTTCTATCTATATCCAGGATTGACCGGGGTCTTTCTGACAGGTATCTGTATCACTTAGAACAGTATATACATTCTACTAGAACTGTAGTATTGATAATCTGCTATGGATCTGTTACCTTAGGTAAACGATTAAGCCCATGATAGGCTCACTGATCTTCCTGGCTCTCTGGGGTGGAGTGATCTACCTGATACTGTTCAGTACAGAGGGAGAACAGGACTCCTGACACTACGGTTCTGGAAGAGTAGAAACAAGGAGAAAATAGCCTTATTAATCAGATAAGAAGAGGGTCATCTGTTCGCAGCTGATACTCAGATAGTTAGGAGAAAAAATATTACTCCATAGAGTAAGGACGTTACTCCACACCATAACCCGGTTACTCCACACCATAACATTATTACAATTTATCACACTTTATTTAATAACAATGTTACTCCACACAATAACATTAGAGTATAAATAAAAATAACGAAAGTATTGCAAATATATAACGTAGTACTTACCTTAGGCCCATGGGAAAATTTTCACATCAGGCAGCAGACGAGTTCTGTGAAGCAGTAATGGATAGGATCAAAGGAACAGACTGGCGGTATGTCCAGGGGTATAACCACCAGCGGTTCTTCGGAGTAGTGGCCAAGAAAGATGTGAAGCCACCTACCTCGCAGGATGTGATGGAAGGCAAGTACCCGGACCATTACTATAGTATCGTCTCCCATGACTTTGAGAGCTTCCAGATCGGAGTAGATACTGTACTAAAGAAACTGGAGTTATGATAAAGTTTATTAAAGCCTGGTGGAAGAATAGTGCTTTCCTGATATGGTATAAGGGTATACCTTATGCTGTGTACTGCAGCTACATAACTGCAGTAGACCCTACAGAACTGGATAAGCCAGCTAAAGTAGAGGTCTGGAGAAGATATGATGTACCAGCTCTAGATATATGCTATACATGTCTGGTGGATAGCAGGGACTATGTTATCTATCATATCAAATGCATCATAAGAGACAAATTCGAAAAGCAATAAATTTAAAACCAAACTAATATGGAAAATTTAAACATGGCTAGTTCTATTACTAATGCTAATATGACAGTTAAGCCGACAGTACTGGAGAGTAAACATGAAGAACTATCCCGGAAAGTAATAAGCCTGGAAAGTATAGAGAAAGAGCTAAGTGATATAGGAAGTAAGCTCAGAGGCCTGGCCCATAAGATTAATCCGGAAGATTTTGAGAATGGAGAGAAGACCTTATCCACAACAGGGGCTAGTGATTTAAAAGACGGGCAGAGCCCAAAGAGATATGGGGATGGCTTGGTAGGCGCTATGGATAATCACATCCATCAACTAGGTACCCGGGTATATGATCTGCAGCTACAGGTAAAGGCTATACTCAAGACAGTTAATTTCTTACATGAGCAGATCTAATGGCCAAGAAAATAATAGAGCATAATACCAGAACTACTGATCTGGATACCGGAGAATTCCAGGAGATTACCAAGACGGTAACAGTCAGAACTGATTCCCAGGAGGAGTTCTTTATGCTCTTTATAAAAGCTATCGGCCCAGTGTTCAAGATAAAGTCATTAGTAGATTTTAAGGTATTACTTAAGCTATGCCAGCTATCTGTTTATAATGGTGGCAGTATCCCATTACCAACATTAACCAGAAAAGAGATATGTGAGGAACTTAGCTTGCAGAACCCGAACTTATCTAACTCTCTGAACCGGTTAAGGACAATGGGAGTGATAACAGGTAGCCAGGGCAAGTTTGAGCTCAATCCCATTATAGCCTGGAAGGGGGATCTGAAGACTAGGGACAAAGCTATAAAAAAGATGCAGCTGGATTTTAAAATACAATATCAAAGCACTAAGTTTGACTAACCATGAGCAGCCTGACCCCAACCCCTGATAAATCCACCATGCTGGTTAGCCGGCTAATGAGCCTGTTAATGGCAGCCCGTCCCCAGGGGCATATCCTGCACCTGCAGAGTAAGAGCTTTGCCCAGCATATCGCCCTCGATGAATTCTACAAAGGTATCGGCAAGATCACTGACACAGTGATCGAAGCTTACCAGGGATGTATCGGTATAGTCTATGGCTATAAGCTGGGACCGATGCTGGAAGATGATAAGCCCATAGCTTATTTGACCCAGCTCAAACAACAGATACAGGATATCCGTTACCAGGCTGTACCTAAGGAGTACACCAACATCCATAATGAACTGGATAATGCTGTAACCCTTATCGACCAGGTTCTGTACAAACTCAAGAACCTGAAATAAATGCGCACCATATACCAATATTGTAATCAATGTCAAACGAACAAAACCTTCCGGTTTACGCTGTCCCAGGGGCAGACGGAAACCCTGACGTGTACTACCTGCGGTCATTCACATCCGATCCGGACACACAGATCAGTAAAGAACAGTACGATGGCCTTACAGCAGCCCTCACCGCAGCAACAGCAGGAACTACAGCAGACCTGCAAGCTCTCCATGCCCAGGCAGACCCTTCCAGCCCCGACTTCGTTGCACCAGCAGTCAATGCTGATGTTGCAGGAAGTGCAGCTGCTCCCATCAGTCAGCCGGTACAAACTCCGCCAGTGGCTGAAGATGCACCTGCTACAGAAGAGGCAGCAAGTCCGTCTGATCAGCCTGCCGAACCAGCAGACCAAAGTGATGATACAGCTGCTGACTCCAATCCCTCTGCAGCAGATCCGTCAGGCTCTGAAGGAGCGCCAGGCCCGGTTGTTGAAGGAGGTGAAGCACCAACACCAGTTGCTGATGGAACTACTTCCGAAGAGCAACCAGCAGCAGGAGAACAACCTTCTGGAGATTTATCAGCAGACGGGGCACCTGGTAGCACAGTAGAAGCTCAACCTGGTTCTGATCCAAACGAAAGTACTTCGTCAGATCAGAATCCCTCATCAGACTCAGGGAGTATGCAAGGGACCCAGACAGATGGATCAACCCCAGTAGCAGATCCAACTGATCCTTCAGTAGTAGCAGGGCAGCCATTACCTGAGTCAGCTATTCCTACCGACCCATCCGTACAGGTGACTGATCCTACTACCCAGGCTCCTGCAGATACTACGGATCACCCGGTAGACTCTGCCACGTTGCCGGACCCTACAGTAGTACAGGCTCCCCCTGCCGATGCAGATCATGCTTCCTGGTTTGCTAAAGAAAAACAACGTATATTAGATTTCCTGAAGGGCGAGTCAGATCGTGTAGCTTCAGAACAGGAACCTGAATAATGCTTGTAACCTTAGACCATACCACCCATACTTATACAGATGAGAAAGGCAGGCTCTACAAGTCTGCCTCTTCTCTTTTAGCTGACTATAAGCATCCTTTCGAACCGCATAAGTCTGTGCAGAATGGCAAGACCATCATCCAGAACTATGTGGAGAAGAATGGAGGGGATGAGGACTACTGGCTGGATAGCTGGGAAAAGAACAAGCAGTTTGCCTGCGATCGTGGCCATGCTTTCCACTCCCTGAAGGAACTGGTCGTAGCGAACTCTCCCTTCGTCAAGGTACATGACGAGTTCCTGCCGGTGAGGAATATAGGCCATATCTGGAACATGATCGGGGAAGGGAACTTCCGGACGCTGCCTCATGGCGTTTATACAGAGATGATCCTGTGGGATACTTATGCCAGAACTGCAGGGACAGCTGATCTGATCATTATCTATCCTAACCGTACTTTCCGGGTAAAGGACTATAAGACCAACGGGGAGTTCCGCACGGAGTCCTATATGAACAGGCCAATGAAGTATCCCTTTACCAATTTCCCGGACTGTCACCTGGGGCACTATACGGCGCAGCTAAGTTTCTATGCCTGGCTACTGATCCAGCACGGCTATAAACTCCTCGATCTAGAGGTACTGCACTATAAGCTTGACCCACAGGATACGGCCCTCGTCATGGAACTGGGCATCCTTCCACCAAGCCTGGAGCCTACCTCTTATTTTGTTCCTTACTGTGAGAA
>Ga0105237_10000788_pt1 | contig 43294 bp, 38 predicted proteins | sample KBSC24metaG_FD_81520 | JGI IMG/M metagenome (GOLD analysis project Ga0105237, IMG submission 81520) | Corn rhizosphere microbial communities from Kellogg Biological Station, Michigan, USA - KBS C2-4 metaG | ecosystem: Host-associated > Plants > Roots > Rhizosphere > Soil | place: Michigan, USA...
AACCCTGAAAGGGTTAATGTCGCACAGGCCTAACGCTTTCAGCGTTTGTTCTATTCACTCTTTGTGACCCAGGGTTCTCGCTGTGCTCGAACCCTGGGACTACGTCAACCGACCATGCTTTCAACCCTGAAAGGGTTAATGTCGCACAGGCCTAACGCTTTCAGCGTTTGTTCTATTCACTCTTTGTGACCCAGGGTTCTCGCTGTGCTCGAACCCTGGGACTACGTCAAGGAACCTTGCTTTAAACCCTGTAAGGGTTGATGTCGCACAGGCCTAACGCTTTCAGCGTTTGTTCTATTCACTCTTTGTTACCCAGGGTTCTCGCTGTGCTCGAACCCTGGGACTACGTCAAGGAACCTTGCTTTAAACCCTGTAAGGGTTGATGTCGCACAGGCCTAACGCTTTCAGCGTTTGTTCTATTCACTCTTTGTGACCCAGGGTTCTCGCTGTGCTCGAACCCTGGGCTGGAATTAGCCAACGCCTTCGGCGTTAATCCTGGGCTGGAATTAGCCAACGCCTTCGGCGTTAATCCTGGGCTGGAATTAGCCTACGCCTTCGGCGTATTTAATGATTACTTGTAATCAATTCCTTCGTGCACCAGGTGCAGTTCTTCCATGGCGACTTCACCGCCGCCTTTCGCAGCGAGTGTTGGACCAGTCCACTTTTTCGGATGAGCGTTTCGCAAGACCCACGTCGCGACTGGCTGGCGCGCTTCGTCTAACAGCGTGACCGTCATGTTAGTCGGAGCATACGTGCCGTCCGCTACTGACTTGATCCATTCGAACAGCTTCGTTTTGCCGACCAGCCCTCGCTTAAGTGTCACGTCGTCGAGTTTGTGAGTGTTTGGTATCTTGCGTGCGGTGTTGAATTTTTCGTTGCCGTTGCGATACTCGGAATAGCTTACGTCCATTCCGAGTCCACTAACGTCTGAAAACCCTCCGAAGATATCGGCAGGATCGTCGTTCTTGTCATTTAACGACACCATGTAGTTGAATGCGCCGTAGGGATTTGCACGTTCAGTCGGCATTGTCTTCTCCTTCTAGTTGCTAAACCTTTGCGTCACCCGTCCACTGGCCGATGCGGAATATCACGAACTCCGCAGGTTTGACCGGCGCGACACCGATGAGGCAGATCAAACGCCCGTTGTCGAGATCGTTTTGCGTCATGGTGGTCCGATCGCAACGGACGAAGTAGGCTTGATCGGGTTTATCGCCGAGCAGTGCGCCGTCGCGCCACAGCACCAGCAGAAAGTCCTCGACTGTTTGGCGGATGTTGGCCCAGAGCCGTGGTCCATTTGGCTCAAACACCGCCCACTGCGTACCTTTGTCGATCGAGTGTTCGATATAGATGAACAGTCGTCGCACGTTGACGTACTTCCATTCCGGATCGGAGCTCATGGTGCGAGCACCCCAAACACGATTCCCGCGACCTTCGAAAAATCTGAGCGCGTTGATCCCTTCCGGATTGAGAACGTCCTGGCGGGCCTTGTTGATGTTGGCTTCGAAGCGAGTCAAACCCCGCACGACTTCATTTGCAGGTGCTTTGTGTACGCCGCGTTCGATGTCTGAACGCGCGTAAATGCCGGTGACAAAACCTGAAGGCGGGAGCAACAGGCGCGTCGGCGGTCGTCCCTGTGCCGCGCGCTCCGTGGGATCGAGAATTTCAATCCACGGGTAATACAGCGCCGCGTATTTGCTGTCGAACTTACCGCGAAACTCTCGAATCTCATTCAGAGAACTTGCTCGTGGACCATCCACCACCGCGATTCGGTAGCGCAGTCCCTCTGCGTGAGCGACGAGAGATTGAGTCGCCGTAAAGATCTCGTCCTCTGTAGACAACGTCGCGGCGTCAGGCATCGCGACGATTGCGATGTCGTCGATCTCGCCGAGCGCTGCGAGGCCGGTGGCCGTGAGTAGTGGATTGTCCGGATCAGCCTCCTGCCCGGCGAAATCTGTTGCGGCTGGTTCTGCTCCGTCGTTGCCGTTTTGGAGCCGGCCGGCTGCGGTAGGACCAGTCAACAACGCCATAAGGCTCGCTGCGGATGCGCCCGCTGCGTCGGGATCCCATGCCAGTGCAACCAGCGCGTTCTCGTCCGCCGGATCGTCCATCTCGAGTACTTTGCCGATGTAGCGAGTCTGCGCGGGGTCACCTGCAAGCTCAGTGTATTGGTCCACGCGATCGAGACCAGCCCGCACCGTGACGATCAACTCGACGAGATGAACGATGTTCGCAGAAGTAGGTGCACCACCTCCGGTGAACGTTTGATTGCCGTCCTGATCGACTCGGACTACCCTCAAATTTCCGAGCGTAATGGGAGCGGTGGGCGCCGGCGGTGAACCACCACCGGGCAGCACTTCTATCACTGCGCCGTCTTTTACGCGCTGAACCACGCCCGTGGCGGAGACGGTTACGCGCGTTCGCATCGGCAGGGTCTCGACCAGCACATTGCCGAGCGCGCCGGGCCAACGCGCTTTCCACGTTGCGGTTAGTCCACCATCAGGAATGGCCCGGCTGGCAACGCCCCGAGGCAGGTCGCCTGGCCGCGGCGTGAATACACGCGAAACGTAGAGACGCTTCCCGCCGTTCTCGAAGAACGCACGGGCCGCGTGGGCCAGGTACGCCGGGCGTCCGGAGCCGATTCCCACTTCATTCAACGAGCCATAGACGCGCTCGAATTCAGTAAAGCTCGTGATCAAACGCGGCTCCGACTTCTTGGGACCGCCCGGATATCGCACCGGGCCATAGTGAGTTATTCCGGCAAATCCGGTGGTACTCGTAGGCACGCCTTCGATGGATTTCGCGCGAAAGCTGACTTCCTCGACATAAACTCCAGGTGCTAGATATTCGGGCATGAAGGAACTCCTTTTTTGCAGCGCTCAAGGGCGCTAGGTGATCTCAAAGTCTTCTAATCCGCTAAGGCATTTGCCTACAGTGAATTCAATTACGCGTGTGACAGTTGCCGTGTACTCTTGTCCGGGTGGTTGATTGGGATCCTGTTCGCCGGTGGCGACCGGATCGTTAGCTCCAGGCGCTGCCATGATCTCCAATGGCAGATCCCACAACGGATCCCGTTTTGGTTGATCTGGATCGGCAGGCGTCGGTGCGGTCGCTGGTCCAGCGACTGTGACCCGAATTCTGAGTGGTTTTGGTGTTGCCCCGCCGGTCGTTACTGCTGAATTGATCAACAGAAGAAATTCGCCACGATCGTCGCCGTGAGCGCGACCAACAACTACCGTTGTGCCGTCCAAAACCGCGACGACGCGTGCCCAGCGCATCGGTTTGCCGCCGCGTGTCACTCGTCCACGCAGACCTGTAGTCGTGGCGCTGAAGTCGTACGCCGCGCCGGGAAAGAAAACCGGACGTCGTATTCGTCGCTTGAAATCTATTACGGTTTGATTTGCGGCTTGCGCTTCGTTGAGCTCGTCGGTTTCGACGTCGGCGAGCGTCAGGATCGGAATGCGCAAACGTCGCGGCACGATCCGGCGTCGATCGCGTTCGGGCTTGTAGATGCGGTTTGCGGTATCGAAAAACCTCAACTCGATCGGCGTCTTCACACCGGGCTGATAACGTAAGGCGTAACGATTGGAAGTGTGGCGTTCGATGGGCGGACGTGGCAGGCCTAACAGCAGCGAGGCTTCGTGCTCAACCTGGAGCTGGTAAGTCAAAGGTCTCGCGCGCACGGCGTCCATAGGTTCAATACCAAGCGCAAGGCGCTCGACGTTTTCGACAAAGCGACTCGGTAAAAATTGGTTCATAACGTCGGCGTCGGCGTTATTCCAGTGACAGCCGTGATAACCGGACCTTCCGGCGCAGCCACGCGGCTGTCCAACCGCATCACGCGCGCGATGTAGGGCACACTCAATCGGTAGTCGGTCGGCAGTGAATCAAACATGCGCATGACGGCTTCGTTGGAAACTTCTTCAAGCACGATCTGAATTGCTTCGCTTCCGTCCCATTCGCCCGACGAATGCAACAGTGGTCCAGCGATAATCGGCGTCGTATCCAGACACTGCATTGCTCTACCGAGGATCCGATGTTCTTCCACTGCATTCTCGGCCCAGGGCGTGATCAGGTAGTGCAGGTCAAGTCCGAGATGCGCGCGTCCATCACGCTCGGTTACTCCGGCCCATGCCGCGCGCATCACTTTGTTGAAATCAACTCGGTAGAGAAAGATCGATAGCGCTGGAGAACCGATCTGGGTGCCGATGTTGTCTTTTTCAAAATCACTCGTGCGCACCAGCACGGCTTTGGTTTTGTTTCCCGGCGGCTCCAGCGGCTGCAACGCCTCGAAACATGCGTTGAGCAGCATCTCGATGCTCTTTCCCGCTGCGGCAATTCCGGCAAAACCTGCCAAAACGTCCTCCCTGGATCCCGGCCCGAGTTTGGCGAACTCGACTTCGGATTAATGCTTCAGCCAACGACGGATGTGCGAAACGACTGAGCAGTCAACCTCGCCGATGTAAGACTTAATGAAAGCGACAATGTCTTCGAGCTCTTTCAAATAGCGGCGGTCGCCGCTTGGCACGTGCGTGATGTGGCCATGCCAGCCACGCATTCCGTTGCGCTGAATCTCGTCGTCAAACCAAAGTTTCACGATGAAGGAATGCACTTTAGACTCGGGCATTCCCAGACTCTTTAACAGATGGATGTCGTGGCTGAGTCTTTCGCGCGTCTGTTCCGCGTCTGATGAGTGGCTTTACTCTGCGGCTCTCTGCGTATCTCTGCGTTCTCTGCGTAAAAGATTATTTCAACGCAGAGGACGCGGAGATACGCAGAGAGCCGCAGAGTAAAGCAGGTCGCTGCCAGGTAGCGGATTTACTTGAGAGTTTTGAATCCCTGTTCGACGGCCGCGATGTCGCGTTGCACTCGCTTTTGCACAGCGGTGAGAACTAATTGGAGTCGCTTGAGGCGGCCTAAAACTTCTGTCAACGAAGCGTCGTGAGGAATTTGGTCTGTAGTTTGAGAGTTATCGATGCTGCCCGTACGTATTTTTTCGTAGAGCGCGGTGGTGCGTCCTTCAGGTTCAACAGCCAATTCTTCGGCAAGAGCAGCGACACAGCGGTCGTAAAGTCGCAGAGCGCCCGTTCGATCCCCGGCGGAATATTTCATCAGCATTAGCTGCCGGTAGGTTCGTTCCGACGCGCGGTCGTAACGGAGAATCGTTGCGCCGTAGGTGAAGCCGGTCTCGTATTCCTTGTGTTCCATCGAGTAAGTCATGAGTTTGTCGAGCATGGTGAGGTACATGTTCTGTAAACGCTCACGCTCGAAGAGACACCAGTCGTGATACCAGCCGTCGAGCAGATCGCCTTTGTAGAGTTCGACCGCGTTTTTCAACGACTGAGCACCGTTTTGGTCGAGCGACTTGCCGGATACGCCCTGAGTGTCAGCGAATGCGCGCTCGAAAGCGGTCACGTCAATCCAGCAATCGCCGTTCAGGTTGAGTTGCACCCAGTCGTGTTCAGCCGAAAGCACTTCGGTGTTCACCGGACGTGCTGGTTTCAGCATTGAATGCAGGTGCCAGAGGGCTTGTCTTAGATACTTGCGCGATTTTTCGGTTGAGGTATCGCTCCACAACAAACTCGCGAGCATTTCACGAGGATGAGGCCGGTCAGGGTGAACCAGCAGATAGCACAAGAGTTCCTGCTCTTTACGTCCCTCGAGGCCATTCAGAGCTTGGGCGTCTTTCTGAATGAGGAGTTTCCCGAATAATTGAAATCTTAGAGCTGACATCTTGCATGCCTGACCTGGTCTTGTTAGACCGCTATGCGAGTGATCTTTAAGGTGTTTTTATGGGGCTCACGAGGGGATGAGCAGAGACGTTGAGTTATCCGATCCTTCCTGACCCTAAAAACGGCAGGCCATGGTTGGTTAGTTATGGTTCGTGAAGAAACTTTGCTCCAGCTTTTGCGGGCTCTTTAAATATTACTGGCGGGAGTGAGATCCCCCCACGGTGATGGAGGAAGCAGGACTCTCGTCAAGCACTTGCGAGTAGTATGGACCAACTCGATGTGGGCATTCGTATACTCTCTTTTCTATAACGGTGTCAAGACGAATTTTCGCGTGTGAAGGAATTGCTTTTTCGGCTTGAAAAAATTGACTTACATTTCAGCGCATAGTTATACTCCGCCGCAGACCAAGCCATTAAAAAGCTCACGTTTTTTGATCCGCTTCAGTCGCTCGAACCAGTCCTAACCTCAGGAGTAAAAATGAAATATCGAGAAGAGCACAGTGCAAATATCGAAGAGCAGGCGCTGGCAGGACGCCGTCGGTTTATGGGTCGCGCGTTAATGGGTGGAATGGCGGCATTTGTACCTGCGGCAAGGGTTAACTTCAATAATGCGGAGAGTCAGACGTGCACGGCAACAGCAGCCGACTCACTCGTGTTCTACTTAACGTTGCTTTTGCAAATTCCGTACGAACTCCTGAAAGGGTCGGGAACCGACGTCGGTACAGCAGCAGATTTATGTGCGAAGCAATTAAAGGACATTAACGCGAAGGTTCAGGAGCTTGATGCTGAGATCCGTGGTTCGCAGTCAAAGGCGCAAACTGCGCGATTGCGGCACGTCGTCCAATTAGGTCTCAACAACACGGAGTTAATTAGAACTTCAGGGAAAAATCAGTTTCAGCACGCGTATTTGCTTTCAAACACATTCGGGTTGGTTGGGCGAGAAATAGCGTCGGCGACCGAAGAGCTATTGCCGGATCAGGAGATCAAATTATCGGCGAACGCGCAGCGGATTCTGAAAGAGATCATCGAGCTTGCTAAGAAAGCGCCGGAGATCAAAAAAGAGATTGACGAAGCGAATAAGAGGTTCAACGACGATTTGAACGCAGTAAAGGACTTGATTCTCGGAGATCATGACCGCGAAGGTTCACGTAGTATCGCTAAATTGATGCTGGATGCGAGCAATGCCATCTTCGCGGCTGAGCGTGCGGGTGGTTCGGCGAGTCAAAAGGAAGGCGCAGCGAAAAAGGTTCAGGCGGTCATTGACGAGCTTAATAAAGTGGCGTTGAGGTATCCAAAAAAGAAGGTAGGAACAGTGGAGGAGCCAACGTCGACAGAGTTGCTCGTGAGTCTTCTCGAGGGAACTAAGATGTGGGTAGAGACGTCTACGGGTGTTGGATTGGAGAGTCTCACCATGAGATCACATGCGGCTTATGCGCCGGTACCGGGGCAGATCAGCAATCTTCTTAATAGACATTGCGGACCAGGTACGTGGTGGCGGGCAGGTTGGTGCCTGGGACTTGTTACACCGGCGCTATTCAGGCACCGTGATGCTCGATCTCGGTTACCGCTGATCGAGGGTGCGCTGGATCTCTTTTCGTGTCCGGGTGAGCCGGCAGACAAGGGTAGTTTGGCGAGAGCCCTCGCCGATCTCAAGATCTCTTAAGTAGAGTGGACGCCGCGCTTGGACACAGTCGGTACAGCGCGCGGTCAGTGATCGGCATGCGATATTTCTAATGATTTGCTTGTAAATTTTCTCGAGTTTCTAATATGCCGAGTTGGATTCGTCAGGCGTTTAGCGATTGGCTTACGCTACTTGGAGGGCCTGATCCCTCACTCTTCGAATCAGAGTCAGTAACTAGCTGGAAGCGATTGTGGTCGCTATTAGCACTCGTGGTATTTCTCTCGGGAGTTGGTTACGGCGTGCCTTTGGTAGCCAGCCCTGGTTCACTGCTTAAGACTGTTCCGTGGCTGATTGTTCTCAATAGCCGCCCGGCCCTGCTCTTTCTCCTCGGCGCAGCGGCGCTTGCCGGGATATATACCTACGTCTTCGCGAAAATTTTCCGTGTTCCGATAACAATAAAACAAGCCTTCTTTGTCATCCTGTTTCTTGGCTTGCCTTGGGTACCGATTACGGCCTTCATACTGGGCTTGGAAAACGTGGGAGTGCCGTTTTATTCCTTGATCTTTCTGTTATGGATCTACTTCGTAGTGGTCATTCTCATAATCAACTTCTACCGGGGTATCACCACCATCTGTGCAACGTGTCCGCGTTGGCGGATTTGGGGAAGCGTCATCATCGCGGTCATGCTGGTCGTAGTTTCGTATTTTGTATTGATGGAGTGGATAGTCAGGGTACGCAACGATACCGCACCACCGAGCAACGTCTCAGCCAGACTGATTGCCAGCAGATCTTCAAACTACGCAGCGATGATTTCCGAACCGACCTTTACGGTACGACTTTGATAACACCCGGCATCGCGCCAGTTCCCGGCGTTGTCTTGCAGTTGGGATCACCCAGGTGGATGCCGCAGTGATATCCGAAAGTTCCGACTTTCGTGAACGTTCTGGTTGCGGTCTGTCCCGAAGTAAGGTTGCCGGAGTCAAACGAGGCGTCCAGGTTATCACAGCCATTTGCCGCGCTGCCTGCGACCCGTTCCAATTTATGCGTTCCACCCGTGATCGTCCAGGTAACGCTTCCACCGACCTTAATCGTTGTTACCGGCGTGCCACTCGCATCATCAGTCCACTTGAAATTGGACCCTTTCACGCTACCCGTCGCTGGTGACGGAGACGCGGAAGCTGTGACTGTCGGTGATGGAGAGGCAGGCGTGGGTGTGCTCGCCGAAGGCGATGGGGTCGCGTTATTTGAGTTGGTACCACCCGGCTGGCAAGAAGTTATCGCCAGAAGCAGGGCGATTGTGAGCACTAATCCGAGAGCTTTGAGCATGGTTCCTCCTTCAGTTTCGGCTTTAATAGCCGTCAGGGGTTGTTGGTTTCCAATGATCTATGCTGTTTTCTGGATTTTTCTTTCGGGTTAAGTATAAACGTGAAAGATTCTTTAAGTGTGCCTCGCCGGTGGCGGCCATCAAAGCCTTGGGAGGAAGTTTAAAGGCACGATGAATCGGGGAGTCGGATTATTGGTAGTTGTCGCTGGCGCGTTTTTGATAATCGCTGGTCTTTTGATCTACTCAGGCGCCCTTAATTGGTTCGGGCGCCTCCCTGGAGATATTCGCTACGAGGGTGAGCATACTCGCGTCTACGTTCCCATCATTTCAATGCTCATCATCTCGATCGCTCTCAGTCTGATTCTCTATCTGATACGGCGGTTTTTGTAATTGGACATGAGTGGCCACGCCGTTGCTTGACTGAATCCAAAACGCTAGGCTAGTCTGCATCAACACCCATTTGGGGCCGTAGCTCAGCTGGGAGAGCGCATGACTGGCAGTCCTCAGCCTACCGTTTTGCTAATCAATAACAATCAAAGAGGTTGCAGCCAGCGAGGAATTTGGGCCATTTCCCGTTTCGTTACAGATGGTTGGTCCAATGTGACTGACGGTATCGGTTTTCTCCGGCCACAATTTGGCCACAAATGCGACTGTAATCAATAAGAACTTTGTTGAGCTAGCAATTGTCACACGAATAACGAGCCAAGAAACTTTTGCCGCAGGAATTCATATGCCAACTGATGAGTTGCGGAGAGATATGAAAACCGCCTAAGGCTAAGTCATCGCGGCCGCGCCGGGAGGCGTCTTATCATTCCCAGCCTGATTCGCGGTTGCGTGATTTGCTCCACAGGCGTTTTCGTAGAGATAGAAATCTCTGTAGACCGCTTTGACAAACTCCTGGGCAAAGGCTTTGTAACCCGCGTAACACCTGTCGAATGCGAAGAAGCTGAATACTGCTGATGCAAGAAAGAGGTTTCGGTGGTCAGACGTTCCAACGACTGACTGTCCGAGATAATGACCACTGGCAAATGCTGCCAGTAGCAGGAAGCCAATGATCATCCATCTCGCAGTTTTGGAGCGGCTGCGACTTAGAAAAACAGTAAGTGCACTTATTATTCCGCCGATAACGAGTGGACCAGACCACCGTCCGGGCCACAAACTTGAGTACGCCCAACCGAGGTAATAGACAACGGCCACTGCGAACGCCGCACTTAAGCCCCTTCTAAGCGCATACAATCCTTCGAACCGTTCTGCATAGGTTACTGTGTTGCTTTTGATCAGCGCGCTCCGACACAAGAAAAAGGCGTCATTGCGCACTCGGTCCATCTCTTTGCGCATTTCATCCGTCGCGTTCACGGGTGGGTCAAGAACTATGTCGAGCCCAAACGTCGTACCGATTTTCTCTACCAGTCTTTCTTTGACCCTCTGAGTAAAAGTCTTATCTGCTCTATCGAGGACCACGCTCGATGGATATCTGCCATTGGGAAGACTCGAAGGCAGCACCCGATCAGCCACGGTTTGTAAAAGATGGCCGGCGCTGTATACGAGGACGACGCCAATCAATGCCGATGACAATTCAGGATCGGGCCAGTTCTTTTGGATTAATCCAAACGGTAACCAGAGGACTGCCACCAGTAAAAAGCCCGGTACAGCGAATCCATAGACATCGTAGACGTTAAAGTTGATGTTCACGCTGCCACCCTTTTCTTGTTGCTGGATTCCGCCTTATCTTCTTTGCGGATTTCATCCAGCAATCGTCTCAACACCTGCTCCGCATTCTGGGCGTCAGCACCTCTAAGCAGTACGGATCCCACTCTGCGATGCCCGCCACCACCGAATCGCTCGAACAGTTTGCCCAAATAGACACTCGGAAAGTGGCGCCATGGATTCTTCATTGCCCTGATTTTTGTGCAGTTAGGACTTCGCACAATCCCCAGCGAGTAGCGCGCCTTTGGGAAAAAATGGTATGGCGCGTAGCGATTGACTAGTACGCCTGAACTGTCGACATCAAAGACTGCTATGTTGGCATCATCAAGATGCACAGCCTTAGAGAGTCGATCTAGTCCGGCTGCTATTAGTGCGTGCGCTTCATTTGATTTTTCAACCGCTTCTGGCGAGCACCCGACTTTTTCTAGCGACTCTCTTCGTAATCGCGTCACCAGCCAGACCGGATAGTCCGGATCTTTGTTGGTAGCTAAGCTTCTGTTGATGTTCAGCGCAGGATGGGAGCCGTGTATTGCTTCTTCGACGGAACTGTAGCGCGCCGCATCAATCTTGTCGGCCCCGCTTACGAGTTCTGCGTAGCGGCTGTTTCTATACTTGAAGCGCCGCTGCAAGACACGCCAGAGCAGCATCGCGCAGGAACTGCTCTTTGAGTCGTAAATATGAAACGCGTTCTTTTGCTCTGCGAAGCGGTTTTTAAGATCGGGCCTTAAGAAACTGGTTTGATGATGATCGGCCCAAAATTCCGCGGCTGGATGATAAAGAAAATCCACCACCGCAAAGGGACTGGTGTGCTTTTCTGAGAGCCAACTCTTTCGTTGATCGTAATCAACGGTGCGCAGTTCGTTGAATGTCCAATTCTGCACGGTCTCAAGAAAGTCGAGCGTCAAAACTGAAGACGCTATGCCATCTAAGCAGGGAGAATGAAAGTATAGACACGCGCCACGGACCATCGTTCTTTTATCTCAAGATTTCACAAATAACAGGAAGCTTCGGCTTCAGCTTAGTGGTCGAGATGCGAAGATCGCCACCTCCGGCGAGGAGGCTGTGTCCTATCCATCGGGAATCCGACCACGGCACCAGCAGGCATTCTCCCATAAATCTTACCCATCGCGAATGGTCTAAAAAATCAAATCCATAGAAATGATATGAGGCGCCTGACTCGCCAATGACTCCCTTATACGCAAGCCGTACGAGAAATTCCTTCAGCAATTCTAAATTGCTTGCGCTCTGGCCCAGTTTGAAGTCCATCATGGGAATGTATTTGACTGACCCATCTTGAGTGATGCACTTCGACTCCAATCCCAATGCGAGGTTACTCGGCAGGCTAGCAATCTTCTCATTAATGATTTCACTGCTTAAATCGCTAGCGGAAACTTGCCAGTGCTTGTTGGTGTGATTGTCGTCATACAAGAAGTTGCTGACGATCTCTGCGGCAGGTCTGCTTCGAAGGTCACCGATCCGTTCGTGTACACCCGGCATGGGCGAGTACATAGTAAAGAACAGCGATTGTAACTGCGGGTTAATTCGTGCCAGCGCGACGATAAACGTTGATACAGTATCGCCAATCTTAATCTCTGGAATGACGTCGGTTTTTATCTGCATAATACTGGAAGCGGTCCAGGGCCTATCTTACCGCATTCTATCGCTGCTTGCCCCTAAGCTTCAAAGTTGTTGCGATCTGTTTGGGGTGCAGGGATAATAAGGCCGCTCAAGCACCTGGGACAGTTTCTGATCTCTCGACGATATCCTCATAAACCGGAGAAGAGCGATGCCCGATAATCCCTCTGGGAACAAAGACGACAACGCTGTTAGTTGGGTGTCTCTAATTTTGTTGGTGGGCTTTGTCTTGCTCATAGCTTTAGCTCTCTATTTGGGCTCAGGAGCTTCCACCCGCGCTTCGAGGCCCTCCACCGAGTTAATTGTCGTGCAGCTCAACGACATATATCGCCTCGATGCTGTCCGTGCGGGTAAACGCGGTGGACTCGCCCGCGTGGTCTCTCTCATCCGTCAGATAAAGGATCAGAATCCGCAAGTCCCGGTGATTGTGCTCCACGCAGGCGATTTCTTATCGCCATCACTGGAGAGCAGCCTTTTTCATGGAAGCCAGATGATCGATGCATTGAACTTTATTCATGGTATTGCGCCGCTTTACGTCGTACCTGGCAACCACGAGTTTGATTATTCAGATGACGACAAATTCTATCTTACCGATGCGATCTTAAAATCTAAGTTCCAATGGATAGTTTCAAATATCGAACAAAATGAGGCTTTGCTGCCAGCCCTACGGTTCAACGTCAGTCAACATCATCTGCAGAGGTTCGGAAACATCAATCTGGGAATCTTTGGTCTCACGCTTGACGGTGCACATGGCGGTAAGGATCGAGCTTACGCTGAGATATCTGGAGATTACCGGCGCACTGCCCGAGACGAGATCGAATACCTCGAACGCGAGGGTGCCGATCTGATTATAGGACTCACACATCTGAATATTGGAGATGATCACGATATAGCCGAACTAAAACAACCTTATCCCCGCTTTCTTTGGATCGCCGGGGGACACGAGCACTCGCTCGACCGCGAACCCGGTTGGTCCGGAGCCGCGCTTATAACAAAGGGTGATTCGAATGCTCGCACCATCTGGAAGGTCTCGGTTGTAAAGAACAATGAAAATATCGAGCTTCTTGAAGAAAGCATACCCATTGACGAGACAATTCCAACTGATCCTCTATTTACTCAGGATGTCGAAAACGTTTATCGGCTGAAGGTAAGAAATGTACGGCCATATATGGATACTGTGGTTTCGACTGTACCCAACCGCTGTTACGACGGTACGGAAGAAGCGGTCAGGGAGAGGGAAAGTGATTGGGGTGACTACTTAACTGATACCATGCGGACGACGTATCGAGGCATACCGGTCGACGTCGCAGTGTTAAATAGCGGATCGATTCGCATTGATGACACGATCTGCGAGCGCCTCACCTTTGAGGACCTCGAGCGAACTTTTGCCTACCCAACGCCAGTGGTACTAGTCAAACTAAAAGGCGAGTTTCTCAGGAAACATATCTTGGAAGATTCGGTTGGCAGCAAACGAGGAGATGGCAGGTTTCTGCAAATTTCAGGCGTCAGCTTTCGCAGAGATTTTTCTGCAAGTGGGAGTGAGATATTAAAAGATCTTCAAATGCAGTCCGCAGGAGGGCGGGTAGCGTTTGACGATAACAAGGTCTACGTGGTGGCCGTTAATAAGTACATATTCGACTGTCAAGATGGTTATAAGTTCCGGCAATTTGTGACTGATTACATTCCTGCTGGACCTGACCTCAGGACGCTCACTTACGCCGCGCTTTCTGCATCAACGACGAACAAAGGCCAGATTGTTGGTCGCATTATCGATCTGCCTGAGTACGTCAAGCTACCTTCAGCGGTGTCGCCTAAGTGGCAAACTCTAACCGCCGCCGACAAACCATGTCCATCAAAGTGAAGGTTCTCATGCACTCTCAAGGAGTCAGGCAAAACCAGGAACTGTCACAAGCAATTCATGGTGAGGACTGTCCAGTTGTGCTCTGGGTTACGGAGATTGACAAATTTTAGACTGTTGCAAATGATCGAGTTCGATGGTCTGAACGCGTTGTCGCAAGAGAGCCCTGTTTCTTATTATTGCAATCCGAAGGTCAAAGCGCCGACTTTTCCTGCTCAATTGTGACACCAGTGTGGAATGACTATAGCGTCATAGCTCGTGGCGTTGCGTTGCGTCCAAGTTCTAATTTGACCGAAACTCTGGATTGATTGATCGAGTGTCCTATGGAACAGAGACCAGAACGAGGCCAAGAACCGAAATCTTCGGGTTCTGAATACAACACGAGTTCCAAACTAGAGCGACTGGCACCATACGGAGTTACTCTTTACCATGTCGTTATCTTCATTGCTGTAGGGTTAGTTCTTCTTGGTCTTCATAAGGGTTGGATATTCGCTGATGACGGTCTGAAAAGAGCCGTGCATAGCCTGTGCTTCGGGTCGTTGGGTGGAACATTAATGGCTTCCCGATACGTGGTCTATGCTGTGCGCCACAGAAATTATGACAGAGCAAGGATTCTCTGGCAGCTTCTTACACCACTACACTCCGCGATTTTGGCAGCCATTAGCATTTTGGCAATTAGGGCAGGCTTAATAACTCTAACCAATGCGGCTTCGCCCAGTGAGCCACAATATACCTGGTTTGTCATGGCCTTCTCATTTGTGGTTGGCATGGCATCAGAAGCTTTTGTGAAGAGACTTATAATGGCTTCCGAATCACTATTTGGCGAAAGGGGTGATTTGGGACCAGAGTGAGCGGAGGGCCGTCACGAGCAAAGAGAAACCATGTGCTATGAGATTAGATGACTTTGGCGAACGAAGGCTGATCGACGAAATTGTGTTGCCGATATTGGCAAATCATCAAGCTGAATACTTAGGCGATGACTGTGCTGTACTCCCGATAAACGAAACGCAGTCATTGCTTATGACCACCGATGCTGGCCCGAGGCGCCCCTTTTTAACATCTCTAGGGGTCGGTACTTTTAGTGATCTTGGACATTTTTTTGCAACAATGAGTCTTAGTGACATTGCTGCTATGGGAGGAAGACCGCTAGCGCTTGTTGCAGCGTTCATCAGTCCATCTGATCTGTCAGTTCAAGACTTCAAAGATCTAATAGGTGGCATCTCACAAGCCTGCAAGGAAGTGGGAGCGAAATATGTCGGTGGTGATACAAAAGAAGGAACGGAGCTGAGGGTTGTAACGACTGCGGTTGGTATAGTTCATAACGATGCGATTCTCACACGAACGGGCGCACAGATCGAAGATATAGTCTGTACGTCCGGACCAATTGGTAAAGCGCTTTATAACTACATAGTGTCTTCACTTCGTCAACGCGAAGGCCAGACAATTGCGGTGGACAGGCCCCGCGCTCGAGTAGAGTTCGCTCAGTTATTAGCTAGGCAACAGCTAGCGACTTCATGTATGGACATGTCCGATGGTCCGATTGCGACCGCTCAAACTATCGGAAAAATAAATCAAGTCGTGATTAACCTCGATGTTGATTCGCTACAAATTACACCCTCGCCGGTCGATCACTTCTCGTCGCAAGCTTGGAAGGAATTAGTGCTTAACGTTGGCGGAGACTTCGAATTGATGTTTACAGCGCGGCCAAGTAGTGTGTCAACGATAACAATGCTTGGCGGAATCGTGTGCGGGTCGGTTGTTGGTTCAAAAAGCGGTCCCGGATTGCGCCTTAGTGGATCCCTGCCCACATCGACATTAACTCCATGGGAACATTTTGATTCTGCAAGCACGATTACCAAGATTCTTAAGGAATTAATATGAGTTGTTATTGCCCAATCTGTGCCGAATTGAGTGCAGAGTCTGGCACGAGATTATCGATGGCTGTCGGTGACCAAGAGGTTCGAAATGCGGTTCTGAGAGATTCCCCATCATTTGCGTTAATACCTAGCGTAGGGCCGTTGGCACTGGGCCACAGTCTATTGGTAACTAAGGCTCATCAATCCACTGTCTTTGGCGGGCTGACAGCAGCTGATTACGATCAGGTCCAAGCTCTCTTCGCGGTCTTCTCAGCGAAAATCGTCGACCGCATAAACCCGAGTTTAGAAATTCTATGTTTCGAGCATGGCGCAGCACGTTCGTTTCCCGATAGAGAATTATGCAGCACTGTCCACGCTCACTTGCATTTGGTACCACTGGCCGATCATCTTGTAGCCCGAATTACGAAGTCCGTACGGGGAGAATCCCTTGACTCCTTGAGCCCTTTGACTTTGTCTTCGACTATTGAAAGTTTAACCGAATATCTCTTGGTGTTTCGTTTGTCGCGTCGTGGTGAAATAAACGGCGCGACGATTCAAGATGCCTCAGAATTGGCGCCCCAGTTTATGCGTCGTCTGGTTGCTGATCACATCGGAAATAAAAACTGGAACTGGAAAACCCATTCAGATGCATTTCTATTACGACAGACTATACACTTAGGGTTTGAGGTTAATGCCAGTTGCATCCTACTTAGTCCTGCATCTAGTAAGCGATAAATTTTCCTCGCCACCGCCATTGGCGGGTCGCGACTTCCAAAGGAATTACCTGATGATAAAATACTTTAGTTTGAGTAGTTGTTAGGTTTCCTGCGGGTTTAAGACAATACCAGCTCAAATCTCACGCATCGTTTACTACGTTTCGCGAGAATTTTCGAAATCGCCAAAGAGGATTTTTACCGGAAAGTATTAATGAACTGCTTCTTATGTCACCCCGAGAGGCGCTGGGTTTACGCTCAAACTGAGGAGTTTTATGCGATGTTGGGACTGGGGCCGATCGTGGAGGGATATAGTTTAATCGGCACGGTCGCTCATGTTCCAAGCATGTTGGATTTATCCGAAGGTGACGTCGATAAGTTAATGGCGTTTACCGATCGTGTTCGAGAAGTTTTGGCCCGTCAATATGGGGAGGTGATTATAACGGAGCATGGCAGAGTACCTCCGTGTGTAGATCGGGACCGAGACGGGAAACAAGCCCACTGCTTTCATGCTCATCGGTTGGTATTTCCTATCGCGGCCGATTTAACTGACGAACTGGAACAATACTGTCCGGAAGTGCTTGAATATGCCAACTTCAAAGAATGTTGGCGTAGTTTCTCCTGGGGTGGAGAATACCTGTACTACGAACGCCCTGACGGAGGTTGCGTTGCGGGAATGGCTCCGATGCGTACGGTTAGGCAGTTCTTCCGATATAGATTGGCTGAAAAACTGGGTCAACCAGAGTTGGCCGACTGGAAAGCATTTCCGCGTTTGAAAACGGTGGAAGCTGCTAGGAGTTGTCTGTTGCCTGGCAAAGAATGATCGTTTGGACCCAAAGCAGAATCCGACGCTTGATGGAGCAGGCAAGGCAAGCCCGCGGAGCTATCGAATCATTGTTCGTGGATGATGCGATCTCCCAACCAGACTCCAAGTGGGCATGGGGTCAGTTTTTTCACGACACTAGAGAGCACAAGCAATATGGAATCTATGGCACCAGTGCCGGTACGCAGGTCCTAATCTTGGCCGGTCGTGGGCCAGGAAATCGTCATGTGTTGGGTGCCCGCAAATTATTACAGGAGAGTTACACATCTCAGGATCAGAATAATCGCTTCTACAAAGATCATCATTATCATCTTATCTATAAACTTACGTCCTTAATTGAAGCGGAGATTGCAGATCAAGAGATGATTGCAGAGCCATCCGCAGCAATGCGGGACCTGATTAGTCGGTTGTTACCTGAACAAGGGTGGGGCGAATTTCGCAACTCGGATTCAGACAGGGATATTGAGTCTCGAATTACGTCAACTGCTGTAGCGTTATTGGCCCTCCGTAAGTACCGAGCCTTTCGCGGCACCCACGAATGTGAAAAGGCTGTGACGTGGCTTTGTAGGAGACTGACGGAGAAGGCTGCGCCGGCAATTTACGAGCTCGGCTTAGGAATTCTAGCGTTGACTGAGTACCGAGGCTTAGGAGATCGAGTCGCAACTCTCGATGAAACACTCGCGCTCGCGACCAGCCGGCTTACGGAGTGGGCACAAAGTCGTAAGCGTATCCTGTTAGGAGCCGACGAAAGCCACCATTATCCCGCTAGTTGCGATGGTAGTCGCGGTAATCGATACTTGTTCTTCTTACCTGACTGTCTGGCGGCATTGGCCTTTCTAAAGGTGGGGTGTCCTCAGCGCACGCGACGTTACGTGTTAAACGTCGTTCATTTCTTTGTTACGAACATCATCAATAAGCGCGGATTTCGTTCTGTTTCTCGGAATCACTTTTGCACGGTGGATCACCTGTGGGTTTACAAACTTCTTTCAGAATTCGAAGTAGTCGAAGTAAGTAACTTGTTACCTCAACCATACTATTCATGGGCCACAATGCCACGTCTGGCGAAGGTCGTAACTTCGCTTGTTTTTTTAGGGATTGGTGCTATAGGCCTCTACTTCAATTCTTTGTCCGCTCAATCCCGCCAACCTTTGTCCAGTTGGAAGTTCGTCTTCTTTAGTGCGCTAACGGCTGTAGGACTGGCGTTATTTTCCAGAAGTGTTTGGGAGCACATTCAAGGGAAAAATTAATGACAGGGCGAGATTTTGTTTTTCATGACCCACTCTATGGCTCAGTAAATGCTCCTGAGTGGCTTCGCCCCGTTTTGTTCTCACCCGAACTTCAACGACTTAGAGGAATTCGGCTACTGAACACAACATCGCCGTCGTGTTCTGGTCTCAGCGACGCGAGAAGATTCACTCATACGTTAGGCGTGCTGTTTCTCGCCTTGCGCCTGGTGGAGAAAATAAGTCGCAACTTTTCCTCGCAAGAGGCTCGCACGTTCTTGGTATCAGCGCTTCTACATGATGTTGGTACGCCAGCATTTGGACACTTGTTCGAATATCAACTTGCAGCGATCAAGGGTTGGAATCATCAAAGGTTTGTCGCGGACATCATTCGCGGAACTTATCGTCCAGAGAAAAGATGGCAGCAGATCTATTATGGAAACAAAATTCGGCTTCACCAAGTTCTTAAAGATATAGCGATCGACCCAGAAGCAGTGGTCTCTTTAATCAACGGAAGCGGCCCACTAGGACAATTACTAGCAGGCTATATCGACTTGGATAACATCGACAACATCTTCCGAATGGCATCTCTCTTGGGCTTTCAACCTGATATGGGAGCACCATTGAAGTTGGTTGACTCAATTACACCTACCAGAGAAGGTCTAGTGTTTGAGAAGGAAGCGTTTGAGGTTTTAGAGCTATGGCGGGAGCTTCGAAAACGGACATACGAGATCTTGGTCTTTGATGAGCAATGTCTAAGCGGACAAGCTATGCTTACGGACTGCTTCTCTGGCGCATTGAAATCTGGAGATCTTGGAGAACGTCATTGGCCATTTACTGACGAAGAAATGCTTGATCACCTCTATAGGAAGAGAAGAACAAAGCAGGTGATCAAGAGATTTTCGGTCGGCGATTTTTACCATCCCGTGTTCTTAGGCTGGTATTCATGTGGTAAGGGAATCACCGATTTGCGACACCATGAAGCACGCGCCGACCTATCGCAGAGACTTCGAGAGGTGACAAAAGTTTCCTGTAGCCCATATGTATTCTATGATTCTGGAACATTTTCAAAGCGGCTAACTTTGACGTTTAGAATGGGACGCCAGACCCAGGAGGTTGAACTGGGAGAGAAATCCCTCTCGACGGTTGTTTCAATATTCAGCCAAAAGAGAATAGGAGAAACGCAAACTAAGAAATTGAAAAACGTCATCTTAGAATGTCTAAGTGATTACGGCCTCCACAGATCTTGTCTAAAACCGATACCCTTTCAACAACAGAACCATGAAGTCTCCAGACAAAGAACGATACCGTTCTGAACTCAAGAATATCGATTGGGACTTCACTGGTGACCATGGTGACACGGGGTTTGCAACGTACCACTGGTATCCTGCCCGGTATGTGCCGCAACTACCAGGTATTTTAATAAACTATTTTAGTGAGCCAGGTGACACCGTGCTCGATCCATTCTGCGGCAGCGGGACTACCCTCATAGAGGCTTTCAAATTCGGCAGGCGAGCTGTGGGCATTGATCTCACGCCAGCCGCCATTTTAATGACAAGAGCAAAGGTTACCGAATTTGAAGCAGATTCCTTTACGAGGTTTAAGCATAGACTTCTCTCAGATGCTGAAAACAGACTGTTTCAAGTGCGTGGAAGCCGCAGAAATGAACACGCCCTTCTGCAATCCGCCCCGAGTTTTGAAGAGAACTCAAAATGGTTTCATCCTTCCACTTTGGTAGAATTAACGTCAATTTGGTATAGCATAAAGGACTACTCTGACTCTCATTACTTTGCCGTAGCGCAAGCCGCCTTTTCAGCAATTCTCATTCAGTGCTGTAGTCAAGAAAAACATTGGGGGTGGATTTGCGATAACGTAAAGCCAAAAGAGTTATTGCAACGCAACGCGATCGTTGCATATTCGAATAAACTTGCCGAGTATGAAAGATGCGCCAAACAATTGATGTCTGAAGCTACAGAACTGCAAGAAACGCGTGTCTCCCTGTCAGACATAAGCGTCGAACAGGGCGACTGCTTTGAGATCCTCCGAAGGTACTCTAGTGAGAGTTTCGATCTAGTTGTTACATCACCTCCGTATTTCAATGTTACTGACTACGTTAAATCGCAGAGACTCTCCAACCTATGGCTCGACGTGGATACGCGGTCTATCAAAAGACTAGAAATCGGAGCACGCTTTAAGCGGGAGAGACTAAGTGGGTTAGATCAATACCTAGGTAGTATGAGAGACGTGATGATTGAAGTTGCACGAGTGGTTAAACGAAGCAAGTTCTGTTGCCTCGTATTAGGAGAGTCACCACAGCACGAGAAGTACCTAAGTGCATTTGAACAGCTCTGCACTGATGTCGGATTAGAAAAACTAGATTCAATCTCGCGGACGATCTCCACCAGTCGAAGATTCATTCCTAGCGTCACGAGAGAGAAGATATTAATAATGAAAAAAAGTGAAGACGCCTGAGTCTACACTACAGGATCTTGGCGAGAGGCGGATCATCGAGGAAATACTGCGACCTCGCTACGCTAACGAGTCGCCCGAAGATTTCGGGCACGACTGCGCGATCATAGGCGATACAGATGAGTGGCCTGGCCACATAGTAGTTGCTACTACCGATCCGTGTCCTGAGCCGGTGGCAAGTTTGTTGGGATATACAGATCTTTATTATCGAGGGTGGTTGTTAGCAACGATTAACCTCAGCGACCTGGCCGCAACTGGAGCCACTCCCAAAGGTCTACTTACGTCGTTGATATTGCCGAACGATCTCAGCGTAGCCGATCTTAATAGGTTGTTGGATGGCATTGATGATTGTTCTATGGCGAATGAAGCGCGTGTTCTAGGCGGAAACATTAAAGAAGGTGCGAGAATTGACTTAACTGCCACGGCAATCGGAGTTTGTGTTAAGGGAAAAGCCTTATCCAGAAAGGGCTGTCGACCGGGTGACGTAATAGTCGTCGTCGGTGATCTGGGTTTGTTTTGGGCTGGAGTTTTGGCGATCCAAAAGCGAGTTCCTCTCGGTGATTACGAGAGTGAACTTTTGCGCAATGTGCTTACTCCTTCCCCAAAAGTTAAAGTCGGCCAAGCAATTGCCAACAAAGCGCTGTTAACTGCCTGTATCGACAACTCCGATGGATTGTATCCGTCTTTAGCACAATTGGCTGAGATCAATCAGTGTCAGATGCGGGTTAATTTTGAGAACGTAAGCTTTCACCCAGCTGTTCTTCATGTGAGTTCGTTAACGTCCATCAGTCCGACGCGATACTCGTTAGGATGGGGCGACTGGCAGTTGATAGGGTGTTGCTCTCCTGAAAACTTAGATGCATTGTTGGCTCTAGCTCGCGAGTGCAACACGGCGGCTTCAGTAATAGGAAAGGTGCGAACTGGGCGAGGCGTGGTACTAGCAGATGCTGGCGAAGCGAAGCCCATGGCCCCGATCGACTCACAGCGCTTCACCAAGGACTCTTGGTTTACAGTCGGTCTGGAGTCTTACATAGATGTGCTAACCAAAGGTCCTTTATGGATCAGCGGGGACATCGAACGTGAGCAGACTTCTTCCGTAGAATGAGCACGGTTTCAAACGACATCGTGTTACTGAAATTGTTCTTGCGGGGCATTCGCTTGGTAGGAATAGGTCTACTAAACCGAACGACTGTTGTCGCCCCGTTGGAAACCAAGAGCTCCTCAACAATCCGGTCCATTTCGATTGTTAAACCTCCAACGCTTCGATTCCCGACTGTCCACACCATGTAAGCGTCTGGTTTAAGTAGTCTAATAATTGACTTGAGGCTCTCATTGAGATCGCGGCAAAAAGCAGCGACTCGTAAATGGCAATTGTTCGATGTAGCCTGTAGGGTTTTGACAGTGTTAGATAGCGTCTTTGAAGCATCGAACAGCGATCTATCTTTTATTGCACCCCTGAGCCTACCACCTAAACTGCGACTATCGATTTCGTGCGTGGTCGAGATACAGCCATGGTCTAAATTATTGGAAATATCCGATAGGTCTATCCATTGCAATGGTAGAAAAGAGTGCTGACCGTAGGGAACGGTAGTCTTGTTGTCCCCATACGGAGGTGACGTCACCAGAAGGTCGTAAGTCTCTGTCCCACTAACGGTCGTAAATGACCCATTTTTTGCACTGTCTTTCACGCGCAATGAAACATTGCCACGGTACCATCCTCGACTGAGCATGCCGACGTTGGTCAATACTTCTTTTTCGCATTGTAATCGGTCAATGTTTTTTTGGAGTAATTCGCCGAAAATCTTGATCGGAGAGTCATTGCCCACTTTCAGCTCTGTCGATGGTTTGATGTGAAGCTTGAACGTCGTAGTTCTGGAGTTGCTGGTTAATCTTACAGTCTCCGCGAGTGTGACCCAGTAAAAACGTCGGCACCAAAGACTATTCTCTTTCCTAATTGCTCGTCTTATTTTTGAGAGCTCTAAAGCGACGTTGTCATCAAACCATTTCTTGAGGTTTGGAAAATCAGCTTCTATGTTGACCTTTCGATCAGAGCTAATAACAGAAAGCACCTCCTTTCGCTTCTCTCTCAGCGCCAGATCGAAGAATGGCCCTCGTTTAGCTAGGCACAACAATATCGCGAGAGGATTGATATCCTGCCCAGTAAAATCTAACCCCCGTTTCATGGCGGCTAGCATCACCGTGCCGGCTCCTACAAAGGGTTCAAATAAGCTCCGACAATATGGCACGCTGTCGAGTATCGTGTCGATCAACAGCTCTTGCATTTGGGGAACCATCATGGCGGGGTATTGAAAAAAGGAGTTAATCTGGTTGCGAGTCTTTGCTGTACGAAATGACCAGCAGTCTGTATCCAACTGAGCATACTGTCTTAGGCTCGATCGGATCCGGTCATCAAATTGACTATATACTGACTTCATTTTTTATGGTTCGGTCTCCTTCTTTCCGGCCAGGCGCCATCACGCCAGGCGAATCCGCGCCAGGCGAAAACCTGACCTTAGCTAAGGTCAGGGCCGAGTCCGTTTGGTCTAGCTGAAGCTTTAAGGACTGATCCGAGTCACCTTCGCCAATAACGAGCTGATGTTGCGATTGGCTGACGAGTTCAATTGATGACTCCGTTGGCGTCTAATAACACAACTACCGAAGAAACGCCAGGCGAAGAAGCACGCTTGACCCTCTTCAGAGTCGATTTGGACGTTCAGACAAAAACGATAGGATGAAGGTTTTGCATTCTTCGGTAATGTGAATCAATTGCCTCAGGATTTGAATGGATCGGCTCTCCAGACGTCTGGAGCCGCCATCCTCCCCGGCGACGCTTCTCTAACGCCGTGTAATCACCTTTGTCTTTTAACTCCAGCGCCCTCATCGTAAATCTACTCAACTAGAGCGGCAGATCGAGTGCATCATCGATTAAGTATTCAGCGGGGATCTCCGCGAGTCTCGCATACGCGAGCACGATCATAAGCGTCGGCTCGTTTACGTTGCGCTCATATTTCGAGATGTTCGTGTATTCCTGAATACCAAGACGCTTGGCTATCTGCGGCTGTGATAAACCAAGCTCCTGCCGGATCGTGAGCAACTTCGACGCGAGCAGTTTGGGCCGTGGTCGTGCATGGCCCATCAGAATTTCACTCCTAAATTCTCTGCGAGCGTTTCGTGCGCTCTGTCGGCGCGACCTTCGATCATGGTCTGGTAAAGTTCATAAGCGCCGCTATGAAACTGCGTATGCTGAAACAGAACCTCAACCGCCAGATCAAGCGAGTCTATTGCCTGTAGCAGGTCTGGCGGCTGGGCTTTGAGGCATTGTCGGATTGCCACAAACCCTCGCGCTAAGCCGAGTGCGGTTTCAGGATGCGCGAAGTAAGGTTCGAGCACGATCTGCCAGTCTTCAGTGTCAGGCAGCGGACTCTCTTGGTCCGTGTTAGGATTGTTATGCATGGTCGAGTCCTCTTTCTTAACCGGAAAGGATTCGGCTGTGTAAGGGTCGGCAAGTGCTAGTAACACTTGTCGGCCCGCTCGTTTGCGCGCCACTATAAAGACAGGATGTTCGTTTGTCAAAAGAAATTATTGCGATAAGGCACTACTTTCACTGGATGCTATACTTGGCCCAATGAAAATTATCGGCACGGCTGAAGCGGCAAGGCGATTGAAGGTGACTCAGAGTAGAGTCCGCGTGCTGATTGATAGCGGACGGCTGAAGGCAATCAAAGTCGGTCGGGAATGGCTGATTGATCCGAAAGACCTTGAAGCAGTGAAGGATCGGAAGACGGGGCGTCCGCGCAAGGCGCGCAAGGGCAGTAAAAAATCAGCAACGCAACTTTAAGATACTACCAAATGGAAGTGTTGGTGGACGACAAGTTGAGCCTTGCCAAGAAACGCTTTTAGACGCTTTAGGGTTGGTGGAATAAGCTCAGTATGGAAAAAGGTTCAATAGAAGCTCCGGCGGCAGATGACGCGCCGGACAATGCCGATTCGCCAGACGTAACAATTCCGTCGAATACTACCTACCCTAAAATGTTCCGACCTGTTACTCGGACGCTAGTTGATCAAAATCGGTGGAATCACGAGGTTTCGCGAGCGCGCCTTAGAAAAGAAGCACAGAGCGACTGACCGAACTAGCATTAGATGATCAGGAGTTTTTTATCTCCCTGCGCCTCACCCGTCTGGAACGAATCTGGGGCTTTAGATCGGATAATGCCATGACGTTGCTTTGTGGGACCCAAACCACGATGTTTGGGACGACGGCACATGAGCGTTCAACAATGCGTTGCTGAAACTGCATCACTACCAACGACCTTTCAAAATAGGAACGCAACGTGAACAAACCGCCGCTTGCTATCCTGCTTGCGTATAGTCGCGCACAGGAATTTCCCTGGAGAGAATCGTAGACGATGAACTGACTGGTTAGATTGCTTCATTACTTACGTTAGCGCCGATTCGAGGTTTGATCTTCGGCGCTTGCATCAGTCGTACTCAGCGAGGTCTTTCGGATGAATTCCCGACGACTTTCTTGTCAGCAAACCACTTCCAAACTTTGAAGGATTCGATCCGAGATTACAGCCGTCACGATGTATGTAATAGTCGGATTTCTCTTTGAACCTCGGGAGTTGAAAAGGCTCGGCGGTTTTGTCATAACTAAACTCAATGATCCCAACATTTCCAAGATAGCGCTCTCAATTTTCTCTTTGACGCGTCGGTTAGTCTGGGTTAGGTCGTCGACAATACTGACGACACTCTGTAGCCGCTCATTTTGTTGCCGCTCCGCACAGAAACAGAGCTTTTCGGTTGTCTTCTGATTCGTTCAGAATCACCAAGCTCCGGTACAAGTCAAGAGAAACGCTCTCCAGACGTCTGGAGAGCGTTTCTCTTGACCGCCCCGGTTATTTTGGGTTAGGTCGCCAGTGATAGCAGCGACACTTCCCGATCAGCCCCGAATTGCCAAAAACCTCAGTAAAAATGCAAAAATTGATGAAGCTTCTCTTGGGCGTTAGGCAGTCGCCCACAGTTGCGGCGGCATTTCCCCGATCAGGCCCTCGACATTCGCCCGAAATCTCACTAAAAACGCCCGACTGCTCAACGCTGAATGTAGTCCGGATGTGTTTGGAATATCGAACCCGACTTAGGCACGTTGACCATCATGACCGTGTTAGCTCAACGGTGTGTCAAAGCAGATTCTCAGAAAAAGCTTGCGAAAAAACGAAAGCACGACTAGACTGCGCTGGATTTTGGATTCTTTAATAACTGAATAGGCCACCGGGGCCTGAAAACCCTGATCGCCACTCGATTTACGAGACGCCTAGCCGTGAAAAGCAGGCCGCTTGTAGGTTTGAGTGGTTTTTTCGTTTTAGGGGGAAGATGCGAATAGCGTCTGTCCGCTCCGCTGAATGACTCGAATGAGTATCAGCTCGTATTGCGCAGAGGTTTCAGTGTCGAACGAGTCGTTGCCGCGTTTTCTTAAAGTAGCTGAAGTGGCCGCATTGCTTCGTTGTAAGCGGCGAACCATCTACGACATGGTCGAACAAGGACGCATTCCGCATCGGAAGGTCGGTGGGAGATTGCTGTTTGATTTGGATGAAATTATCGAGTGGACCAAACAGAAACGTTAGCGGCTTGCGTCGCGAACGTTTTGACGAATATATTGCCGAGCGTTCTCCTGGCTGCAACCGGAAAGGGGAACGCTGATGTCAGTGTATTTGAGAGGTACTTGCAAGCGTGCTCACCGTCATTCCGGTGAGTGCAAGCATTATCACTTTTCGTTCCGACTTAATGGGAAACGTTATCGAGGTTCAATCCCAGAGGCCAGAACGAAGTGGCAAGCAGAACAAGCGGAACTCAGGATAAGGCAAGAGGTCTTTGAAGGACGGTTTGGAAAAGCAGAAATTGGCACTATGAAGTTTGGTGATTTCGTTGATCGAGATTATTTGCCATGGGCCAAAACTAATAAGCGGTCATGGAAAGACGACGAATATAAACTTCCGGTTCTAAAGACGTTTTTCCACAATACCTCGCTTCGAGATATCACACCGTTTTCGATTGAGCGATTTAAACAGACGCGGTTGAATACGCCAACAAAGCATAAGAAACCTCGTTCACTTGCAACCGTCAGCCTGGAGATGGCTCTATTGAGTCGCATCTTTAGTCTGGCGATGGATTTCAAGGAGGTTGAGACAAATCCTTGTCTGAAGGTTGCGAAGCTGAAGCTCGATAATCAACGGTATCGATACCTCATGCCGGAAGAAGAACCAAGATTGCGCGCAGTCTTAACGGGCCAACGCGCACATTTAGCAGACTTAGTTCCGGTAGCAATCGGAACGGGTTTGCGGAAGAACGAGTTGTTGATGCTTCGGGCCAAGCACCTCGACTTTGCGCGAGGGTTGATTCTGGTAACCGGTACTAAGACGAGAAAGAATCGCGAGGTGCCGATGAATTCCGAAGTGCGCGCCATTATGCTCCGGCTGTGTCGTTCAAAGTCAGTTGAGGATCATGTTTTCGTGAGTCCAAAAACTGGCAGACATTTGACCGATGTAAAAAGAGCATTTCATGGCGCATGTGCTGCCGCAAAGATCCACGGCCTGGTTTGGCACGATCTCCGGGCAACGTTCGGAACCAGATTAGGAGAGGCGGGATTTGACGCCTTCACTATCGCGGCGCTTATGGGTCATAACAATGTCCGAACAACTCAGCGGTACGTTCGAGCGACTGAAAGAAACAAGAGGGAAGCTGTTCAAGCAGCGATGTTGAGTTCTCGTGGCCACAATTTGGCCACAAGAGTAAATGCAATCACGCAGAATCACGCCGTTGCTTGACTCAACACAAAACGCTAGGCTAGTCTGCATCAGTCACTTACGACCAGCCGCTTCACGCAATGGGGCCGTAGCTCAGCTGGGAGAGCGCATGACTGGCAGTCATGAGGTCAGGGGTTCGATCCCCCTCGGCTCCACCAATTATTCAAACTATCGCAAGGGTTCACCACGGGCGTGCGCGCCTTCCACGCGGCTTGGAGAGCTGGAACCCCGACGTCATCCGTACGATCCACGGCTACGACGCAGCCGCAGAAGCGTGGAAAACCGCGGGTCAAATATGTTTTGGACGAGGAGGCGGATTTCCTGTTTGTAAACTTTCGTCAGGATATGTCGATTGATACGAGGTTCCGCGATATCTCCAAGCACACACTGGGTTTTTCCATCTGGCCGAGTATCTCGATCGGACCAACATTGCGTCTCTTCTTGTACCAGAACAAGGTGAATCGAGACTTTCTGATTCAGAAGGAGTTTGGCATTGAAACGTCGATCAGTTTTGACATTTTCAATCGCCGTGAGACGGGGGTGCAGTTCAAATACAAACCATAGTTCCTGACCGCCTTTCAGGAGTCGGAGACACTGGGCCAATTTGTGTTTTTCTCTGCGGCCTCTGCGTATCTCTGCGATCTCTGCGTTGAATATGCCTTTAAACGCAGAGATCGCAGAGATACGCAGAGGGCCGCAGAGAGAAGTATCCTTCAACTCGCGTTTACGACTCACTTCAGATTGTTGACCTTTTCAATCGCGGCCTTCACCTCTGGGCTTTCGAGAAAGACTTGCAGGCTCAGGTTCCTGTATCCAGGTGTGGAAAGCCGTTCCTTACCCGCCTGAAGCAATTCCAACAATGGTTGCGACAACTGTCGCTTATCGCCACTGCTCAAGGTGATCAACCGCTGAAGTTGCAGTGCATGAACCAGCGAGCGCATTGTGTTGTGATGATGGCAGCCTAACCACACGCGATTTTGGCCAACTCCCTTCAAGAGATTCTCCAGCCAGATAAACCTGCTGAGGTCGTTCACGACTACAAACTGGAGCGGATCTTTAGAGGACGCGGGCTTAACATACGACTCGAAGTCCTTTTTCGGTGGCGGGCCCTCCGGTTTCACCAGTCGCAGCATTTCCAGTTGCTCGTCCGGCGTGAGTAACTTAAGAGGCGGGCTGCCGCCGTGTTTAGCAATAACAGTTGTCACCAGAACAAACTGCGGCGAACTGGAGTCGTCTGTATCCTTGTCGCCAAACACGTCAGCTCGAATACCATCGGCGACAGCAGTGAAATACTCTCGCAACGAAAGCGCTTGTCCGCCATTAATTTTGAAAGCCTTTGCGTTGAAGATGTACTGCACAAAACGTGAAAGGTCGGAAAGCGTGTGTGCCGAAGTCAGCCGCAAGCTTAGCCACGTGGACCAGCCGAAAGGATAGATCACGACAGTCGGAAGCGGGCTCACTTTGAAGTTGAAGGTGCCATTGTTGACAAATTCCACTCGAGACTTCAGCGATGCCTGTAACGGCAGAACTCTCTCCCACGGTTTGACGGAGAACTGTGGAAAGCTATCGTCGCCGACAAATCGCGTCCAGTATTTGCTCTTCTTTCGATATGAGTGAACGACCCGGTCAATGATCTCCGCCGCTGTTCCGGTGAGATCAACATATCCGGTTGTACCATCACCACGAATCAACTGGTGTAAAGCTTCATAGTCGTCGCGGTTTGCCAGAGACAACGGAGCGTGAGCCGGCGGTGTTTTTGACAAGTAGTAGAGTGTCGTATGGCAATCAGCCACGTCAACCATCGTTTCCGTAAGTGTAGTCATACTTGACCGGTCTCCCAGGTTAGGCGTAAGGTTGGCGGCAACTGCTTTCTTCGACGGAGGAAAGTGGAGGCGTGTCGAGTCACGCGTCTCCAACTCTTAGGTCAAAGGCCTAAGCAGATTCTTAACATCACTGTTTGTCTGTTGAAAGCCTTTGACCTGCCCAACCACAACGTAGGCCTTCACTACCCGTTTACCTTCCATAATCGGCTCGTTCAGAACCACTTTTAATTGACGGGACGCGACCATTTCCACCAGTCTTTGCCGGTTTCGGATTACCTCTCCATCGAACAGTTCTTTCTGAGCGTTCTCCCAAAAAGCATCGTCAACTGTCTCGGAACGCGTGATCTGCACGGCCGCTCCTAAAACTTTCGCTCCGCCAGGCTGTTCAAGCAGTATTCCCTGCCACGTGATCTTACCGACTTTTCCTGTGGCCCAACTGAATTCAGCCGGGCTCCATGGCGATAGCAGCGCCTTTCGTAAGTACTCGGTTTCACACTCATTGTCTTTGAAGCCCCACGTTCGACTAAGCCAACGGTCATGCAATAGCCTCACGAAAGGCACTACCGCGCCGGCGCCGGCTGAGACGGCAAGCACTAAAGCAAAAAGGCGGGGACTTGAATAATCAAAGCCGTTTTTAGTCCGTGCCACATAGAGAATTACGAAACTCAAAATGATTGACAGAAAGAATGCCGGCACGATGTGCTCTGCACTGAAGGTCGGCAGGCTCCACCCCTCGCCTTTGCGGTACCGCTCGATGAGCTGATAGCTCAGGAGTGCGGGGATTACGGGCAACAGGAAATACAGGAAAGCTGCGGTTCCACCCGGAAAACCTTTTGCTTCCTCTTCGAAAGGTCGTTGCACAGTTATCGGTACGGTTGCCGTCTGCATTGAAGTCACACGTTCATTCCCAGCGTTCCAGGAGTATCGCAGCAGTAACAGCAACTTGGTTTGTGTAAACGGTGCTTTTTCGGTTGCCGTGATCGTCAAATTACGCGACGCACTTGTGAACGGTTTGAGCTCGGAGTTAATTGCGAGATTGCCGGTGAAATGTGCGTCCTGTCCCGTCGTGTTCTTTCCGGCGAGAGAAACATCCAGAACCTGCACTGGTTTGTCAGACTTGTTTGAAATGAGCACGGAGACTTCGGCCTGCTCCGTACGGTTCAAAATTTCGTGATTGGGTACAGCCAGAAATTCAATGGCCGGCGGTGATGGAGTTGGCGATGGCGATGGCGATGGTGCGCCTCGTGAACCCGAAGCAGCAAAGCCGGCGCTGGACCATCCCGCGACGCCGATCGCGATCAACAACATAAAAGCGCCATGCGATATTGATAGTCGACTGCGACGCGACAGGTTTCGTGGACGCATATTCTGGCAATGCGAGAACGGTAAGCTACGGTACCGGTTGAGGCGCGCAACGTTATCACCTTTCGGCTACGCGGACAACGTTGTGTGCACCGCGATGAAGTCGAGTGTCTGGACTCATGATCGAAAATGGGATCGTGCAGTCTCATTTATGAAATAGGAGTGAGCTTTGCCTCAAAAGTCGAAAGTCATTGTTGGATACGGTCAGTACCGTAACGCGGTAGCGTCGGGTCGTACGTGAGCCCGTCAAATTTGCCAGGAATATCGTATGTTCGAGAACTGACCCGACGCTACCGCGTTACGGTACTGACCTTCTCCAAGCCTGATCCTGACTTTTGAGGCAAAGCCATAGGAGTGTTCACAAAACGCAGAAAAATAACAAGAAATAACTGGCACAGGCCTTGACTCCGTAAGGTGCACGCATAGCTGTACGCATCAATCGAAAATCCGTAGCCGAGGGAAGAGTCATGGACCTGCTTTGGAAAAATCTCGTCTATTCAGTCCGAATGCTATTGAAGCGACCAAGCCTCACGATCGTCGCAATCACCGCCATCGGATTAGGCATCGGCGCTAACACCGCGATCTTTTCCGTCGTCAACACGGTTCTTCTCCAACCGCTTCCTTACGAACATCCGGAACAACTCGTGAGGATCGCATCCGAGCAACGCAACCAGGCCCTTGACGGCCGCGGCGCCTTCTCGATACCTGACTTTCTCGACGTGCAGAAGTCGTCGACGACACTGGAATACGTCGCGGTGTTTCAAGGCGCGGGCACGATGGTTACTGAAGGCGGCGACCCGGAACGCGTGCTGGGCGTTGCCGTTACCGCAGACTACTTCCCGCTCCTGCGTGTGAAGCCTGTGCTCGGACGCGTCTTCACGCGCGACGAAGACAAACCCGGCGCTGCCGACGTGGTCCTTATCAGTTACGGGCTGTGGCAACGGCGCTTTGGCGGTGATCCAAATATCATCGGTCGCGAGGTAAACCTCGGCGGAAAAACTACGGTGATCGGCATCATGCCTCCCGGATTTCAGTATCCCATCACAGACGAGCCGCAGGACTTTTGGGAGCCGATGTTTCCTGCGCAGTGGTTGACGAAGGAAGCGCGCGAAGAACGTGCAAACCGTTTCATGAGCGTGATCGGACGCCTCAAGCCGGGCGTAACAATCGCACAGGCAAAGGCCGATCTCGATCTGCTTTCAAAACAGATCGAACAGCAGTCGCCGCAGTCAAACACGAACGTGATTTTTAACGCAGTGTCGCTACACGAAGACATCACGCGCGACTATCGCAGCGCACTCCTGATAATGCTCGGCGCGGTCGGTTTAGTGCTACTGATCGCGTGTGCAAACGTCGCGAATCTTCTCCTTGCACGCGCGGCTGCGCGACAGAAAGAAGTCGCGATTCGCATGGCGCTCGGCGCGAGTCGCGGTCGCATCGCGTCACAGCTTCTGACGGAAAGCGTGCTGCTATCGTTGGTCGGCGCCGCTGTTGGTTTGCTGCTCGCGAGTTGGGGAATGGATCTGCTCGCGGCTTATGGACCAGCAGACGTGCCGAGGCTCCGCGCGGTGAGCCTCGATCGTTACGTGCTGCTCTTCACGTTTGGTGTCGCAACGTTGACGGGCATTCTGTTTGGACTTGCTCCAGCGCTGCACGCCTCCAAACCCGATCCAGGCAATACGTTGAAAGAAAGTGGCCGCGGCTTCTCTCTCGCTGGTCGCAACTGGATGCGCAGCGCGTTGATCGTGTCGGAAGTAGCATTGTCGTTGATGCTGCTCGTTGGCGCGGGTCTCCTGATCCATAGTTTCTGGCGTCTGCTGAAGACGGATGCGGGGTTTGATCCGAAAGGCGTGCTGGCTGTGGACGTTCCGCTCAGTCGAACGACGTATAAAACACCCGAGCTGCAATCGGCAGCGTTCCAACAACTCATCGGGCGAATGAAAACACTGCCTGGTGTCCGGGATGTGTCGGTGACCAGCAATGTTCCGTTGACTGATTTCGACGTTGAGTTGAGTTTTCAAATCGAGGGCCGTGCCCCATACAAACCCGGTCAGGAAGCGACTTCTGATTACACGGTGACCGGCGCTGATTACTTTCGAACGATGAGCATCCCACTCATGCAGGGCCGTCTTTTTACGGATCAAGACGGTACGAATTCACCGCAGGTCATCGTGGTCAGCAATGCTTTTGTGAAGCGTTACTTTCCTAATGAAAACCCAATCGGCAGGCGAATTATCTTTGACGGAAAGGACGAGAAGCCGCGCGAGATAATCGGCGTCGTCGGAGACGTTCGCCGTAACGGACTCGACGTCGACGTCGAGCCCGAGATGTACGTCTCGCACATTCAGAATCCGGAGCGTCGATTGAATCTCATGATTCGAACCGAAGCTCGGGATGCGTCGCAAATCGCGCAGGCCGCGCGCGCGGAAGTGAAGGCGTTCGATCCGAACCAGATAATTTGGCGAACGCGAACGCTGGACGAGTTGTTGGGGACGTCAGTCGCGCCACGCAGGTTCAACATGTTGCTGCTCGGAATATTCGCGGGCGTGGCGTTGGCGCTTGCGGCTGTCGGGCTGTACGGCGTGATGAGTTATTCGGTGAGTTGGCGAACACACGAGATCGGAATTCGGATGGCGCTCGGAGCGAAACGCGCCGACGTTCTGCGATTGGTGGTCCGCCAGGGAATGACGATGACGCTGATCGGGCTCGCGATCGGATTGGCTGGCGCATTCTTACTGTCGCGCGTGATGGTGGGCTTGCTTTACGGCGTCTCGCACAACGATCCGCTCACGTTCGCTGGTGTATCGATCGTGCTGCTCGGCGTGGCGCTCCTGGCGTGCCTCATCCCGGCACGCCGTGCGACGCGCGTTGATCCCATCGTCGCGTTGAGGACGGAGTAATCTGTGTAATCTGTGTACTACTCCTTCCAGATAGCCCCGAGTCCCGCGTCCCAGAGGCGTTTGTTGTAGGCTGGGACGTCGCGCTCGAGTAGCTCGGTGCCACGAGCTTTCAAGGTGGCCCACTGAGCGTTTAGTTCCCGAAGACGATCCAGGCCCGGCTGAGTTACTCGCGGAATGTCACTCTCCGTGTGGTTGATCAGAAACAAGTAGTTCGCCGTGAACTTGTTTGGGTAGTTCTCGACGTCGTCGTAAGCCTTCGACTTGCGCTGGACCATGTCCTCATCCCACGCCTTCATTTTCTTCAACAACGCTTCGCCTTCCGTCTTGATCGCGCTGTACTTCTGATTCGCGGGTAACGAGCTCAGCAGCGACTCCAACTGCTTCTGCTTCTCGAAGAGGCTGTTCACCATCCGGTGCATCGTCGTCAATTCGGTTTCCATGCCGTACATCGTCCGGTGATATTCACTGTAAACAGCAGCGTCTATCGGATAGAGCGGATTCGCGAGGATCTCCGCGTCGGTTGCGACCGTCTGCCCACCCATCTTCAACGTCACCGCGTATTTTCCGGGAATTGCTTTGTGTCCGGGCCAACTGCCTTCGATACGAACGTCGGGCACACCGACCATCGTCGAATAACGCATGTCCCAAACAAATTTGTTCAGCCCCTTACCTTTCTGCAGCACGGGATCGGGCCTTGGGCCACCATCAGACCTGCCGGCCTTCTCATCAGCTTTCGACGAAAAACTCCGAACGACATTTCCCGCCGCATCTTTGATCTCGATCGCGATCTCGTCGTTCTTCTTCAACTCCGGTAGTTGATAATAGAGAACAACGCCGGTCGCGGGATTCACGCCACGGTACGGGTTCGCGCCTGTAAACTCTTCCTCCGTGCGATCCAGCTCGCTCGAGCCATTCACGAGGTAAGCACCGGCCGGCCGGTAGATTGCGAGCGACGTACTGTTGCCTTTGTAATCACGAAGAACATTCAAATCGTCGAGGATCCAATACGATCTGCCTGACGTCGCCGCGATCAGGTTGCCTTTGTGTACGCGCAGATCGGTTATCGGAGTGATCGGCAGGTTCAATTGAAACGGCGACCAATCGCGACCGCCGTTCCACGAGATGAACAGGCCGAGCTCAGTGCCTGCAAACAGTAGATCTCGTCTGACGTCGTCTTCACGCACGACGCGCGTGAATGCATTCGCAGGTAGACCGTTGGTAATCCTGGTCCATGTGGCGCCGTAATCAGTCGTCTTGTACAAACCCGGCGTGTGATCGTTGAACTTGTAACGCGTGGTCGCGATGTAAGCTGTCGCTTTGTCGTGGGGTGAGACTTCAATCGCGTTGATCAAACATTCCTCCAAACCCTTCGGCGTAACGTTCTTCCAGTTGGCGCCACCATCCCGCGTCAGAGAAACAACCCCGTCGTCGCTGCCAGTCCAAATCACGCCCTTCTCGTGTGGCGACTCCATGATGTAACTCAGCGTGCCGTAATTCTCCGCGCCGACGGCTTCGTTCGTGTATGGACCACCAGCCTTCCCCTGTTTATCTTTTTCGTTGCGCGTCAGATCGGGCGAAATCTCTTTCCACGACTTACCGAAATCGCTTGTCTTCAACACGTATTGAGCGCCGTGATAGTAGGTATTCGGCTCGTGTTTGCTCCAGATGATCGGCGCATTCCAGTTGAAGCGATACTTCATGTCTTTCGCATCCATCGCGAGGTACTGAATGGGCGCCGCCATGATGTTTGTGCCGGCCTTCGCGTTTACGTCGAGCACCTCGATCGATCCCATGTAACTACCGCCAAGCGCAAACTTCGGATCGTCAGGATCGAATGCGACGAAAGCACTCTCGCCACCGGCAGAAGACGTCCAACCAGCGTTCGTGATCCCGCCGCTTCCCAACTCGCGACTCGTGATCGACACGGACGTGTTGTCCTGTTGCCCGCCGTAAATGCGATATGGAAATTGGTTGTCGACGTTGATGCGGTAGAACTGCGCGGTCGGCATGTTACTTTGCGTGCTCCAACTTTTTCCGCCGTTGAACGTAACCGCGCTGCCACCGTCGTTCGAGATTATGAAATTGCTCGGATTGTCGGGATTGATCCAGAGATCGTGAAAATCGCCGTGCGTGCCTGACAGGGTTTCCCACGTTCTGCCCGCGTCGTTCGAACGCATTGCAGACGCGCTCAAAACGTAGATCGTGTTTTCGTTTTTCGGATCGATGAAGAGCTCGATGTAATACCACGCGCGTTGGACCAGCCGGTGATCGTTCGTGATGCGACTCCACTTCTTACCCGCGTCGCTTGAAACAAAAAGCCCGCCAGCTTCTTTGTCGGAATCGCTTTCGATCAATGCATAGACTTTCTCCGGGTTCGAACGACTCACGGCGATGGCCATCTTGCCCATCTCTTCCGGTAAGCCCTCTTTGATTTTTTGCCACGTTTCACCGCCGTCAGTAGATTTATACAAACCGCTGCCCGGCCCGCCGCTGATCACTTTCCAGGGGAGACGGCCGTGTTCCCACATCGCGGCGTAGAGTATCCGCGGATTGGTCATGTCCATCGACAGTTCGGAGGCGCCGGTTTTGTCGTCAACATACAAAACGTTTTTCCAGGTGGCGCCGCCGTCGATCGATTTAAACAGCCCGCGTTCCTTCGACTTGCTGTACAGCGCGCCCTGCACTGCGACGATCACGGTGTTTGGATTTTTCGGATCGATGACGATTCGCGAAATGTGCTGACTTGAATCGAGTCCGATCTTCTTCCACGTCTTGCCCGCGTCGGTTGATTTATAAACACCGTCGCCGCTGTGCGTCATCACACCGCGTACTGCGTGTTCGCCCATGCCGACGTAAACGACATTCGGATCGCTTTCCGCGACGGCGATTGCGCCGACAGAGCCGGTCTTGAAATAACCGTCCGAGATATTTCGCCAGGTAATTCCCATGTCGTCCGTCTTCCACAGCCCACCGCCGGTCGTTCCCATGTAATAGGTTTTCGGATCGTCGACGACACCGGTCCCGGCATTTGATCGTCCACCACGAAACGGGCCGATCGAGCGCCACTTCAATGCTTTGAAAACGGTGTTGTAATCCTCTGCACCGCCGTTTGGCGGCGCTTGCGCGGAGATTTGAACGACAAACAGGCACGAAACAAGCAGTGATATCAGGGGCTTTATCATCGGAAGATCCTCGGAATTAGAAAATTTGGTACTGCTGGGCGCGGTAATTTGTATCATGAACCGCGTAATCCGCGGATAGGTGCTGTATGATCACGCCATGCCCAGCATGCGCATCGATCTTCAGGAAGGATTCAACAGCGACGACGTCGAGGTTTACGTCAACGGCGCGAAAGTGCGGGATTGGAAGGACGTGACGACAAAGCGAATGCTTGGTTTAGCTGCGTCCGCCGAACTCGAAGTGCCCGACGGCGCTCTCGACATTGAAGTAAAGGTTCCGACCAAAAACCTTGCGAAGACGTTTTCTGTTGCGTCTTCCGATACTCCGAATCTCGGAATATCGATTCACAACGGAGAGCTCAAGAGCATCACATCCAAAAAACGATTCGGCTACGCATAGCCTCTCTGCGGTCCTCTGCGTATCTCTGCGTTCTCTGCGTTGAAAAGGCCGTTAACGCAGAGGACGCAGAGATACGCAGAGGACCGCAGAGAAAAATCTTGAGGTGTTTAAATGGCCCGTCAAATAACGACTGCTGCAACCTCGCCGGCAAGCATCAGTGGACAGTATGAAGGCGAGATGACTGCGCCCACGAGTGGCCTGAGTTTCCTCGACCTTCGTATCGACGTCGACAAGCGCTATCCAAACTCGCCAATCATGAAACGCGTCAGCGGCGACTTCTACCAGCTAAACAAAATCACTGTGCCGGGTAGTCCTCCGAAGGTAACGCGCGTTTACAGAGAGTCGTGGATCGTCAAGAACACCACCGTGAAGATCGCTAGCGGCAAGGTCACGATCACGGGCAAGGTAACGTTCTGGAAGGGAAGTCATCCTGCCAACACACTGAAGATCACCATGTCTGCGCCGCAGCCTGGCGTTACACCATCCTGCGTCGTTACGTTCACGCGCCCTGGCGGACAGGCAACCGTTTACAACTGCACGAAGAAGTCGGACGCGTTCCGATCGTTGAATCTCGAAATAGACGTTTGCCAGTCAGTCAACGTCGAGCCCGTATTGCCGTCCTACAGTACTACGGGTCATTCGATTAAGCCTGCGGGCGTTCCCGAGCGCATGCTCAGCATCGAAGAGGCGTATCGCGAGGCCGGAGTAAGTGTGAACATCCGTCCCGAAAGAACTGTGATCGACGACACCAATCTCGCATTCGAAACATGGTCAGATGCAGAATTGCACAATGCGATGGAGACTTATTTCAGTCAGATTGCTGGTCCATGGCCCAAGTGGGAAATGTGGGGCATCCTCGCGGGCAGTTATGAAGAGCCGGCAGTCGGCGGCATCATGTTTGACGCGGCTGCGACTTTTGGCGGCGCGGGAAAGGCGCCTGAGCGTCAGGGGTTTGCCGTCTTTCGTAAACATGAATGGTTCAACGCGCTGGCACAGGGTACGCCTGCCAACCCCGATCAAGCCGCGGCGATGCGGCAGTTTCTCTACACGTGGGTTCACGAGGCAGGTCATGCGTTCAACTTCCTGCATTCGTGGGACAAGAACCGCCCGGACGCACTGTCGTGGATGAATTACGACTGGCGATACGACAACCTGAATGGTGAGGATAAGTTCTGGTCCAACTTCCTGTTTCGGTTCGACGATGAAGAGCTGATCCATCTCAGACATGGCGATCGTTCGTCCGTGATCATGGGAGGAGATCCGTGGGCGTCGGGCGGTCATCTCGAAGCGCCTCCGGGAGCCGAACACCTCGTGGCGCCGCCGGGAGCGATGGCGAGTGTCGAAGGTGAACAACCGATCGAATTGCTGGTTCGTTCGAAAGAGTATTTCGAGTTTATGGAACCGGTCGCGATCGAGTTGCGGCTGCGCAACTTGTTTTCCGACATGCCGCTCACGCTCGACTCGCGTATGAATCCGGAATATGGCGGCGTAGTGATTTACATTCGACGTCCCGATGGCCGCATCATCGAATATGCGCCGGTGATGTGTAAGCTCGCTTACACCAGTCCAAAACAGTTGAAACCGCTCTTGCCCGGTCAGGACGCGGGGCCCGACCGTTACAGCGAAGAGGTGTCGATCAGTTACGGCCGTTATGGTTTTTACTTCGATGAGCCCGGTGAATATCACGTGCGTGCGTTGTACCAGGGCGCGGGCGACATCTTAATACCTTCGAACGTTCACCGCTTGCGTGTTGGCACACCGCTGACGCGCGAACTCGACAAGACCGCGCAGGATTACTTCTCGTACGAGGTCGGCATGAATCTCTACCTCGAAGGCTCGCGTTCACCGTACCTCGAAAAGGGTTTCGATCTGCTGCGCGAGATGAGTAAGAAACACAAGAACAGTTTGCTTGGAGCGAAGCTCGCGATGACTGTTGCCAACAGTCTGACGCAGCCATTCTTCCATCTCGAAGAGACTAACAAGGGCGATGAAAGGTTGGAACTGCGTCAGACGTACAAGGCCGATCCGAAAGAGGCGCTCAAGCTGACTGAAGCCGCCGTGGATGTTTTCCAGAAAGCAGATGAGAAGGCTTTGAATCTCAGTTACCGGCAGCTTGTGAGTCAGCGTGTGGATTGCCTGGTCCAACTGGAACGCCCAAAGCAGGCGGTCAAAGAGTTGGACGAGTTGCACGACCATTTGCAGAGCACGGGAGCAAATCCGCCGGTGCTAAACCAAATCAGCAACCTCGCGGAGACGATCGGATCAGCGCCGGTCGACAAGATCGAGGAGTACAGCCGGCATCGCTTGTGGGAGCGAGTCAGGACGCACGATCAGCTTGCGTCAGTCGCCGGCTTGGCTGAACAACTGAAACCGACGAGAATCCCTGTTAAGAAGAAGAGTTCGAAAGCACGCGCCGCGACGAAGAAAGCGGCTAAGAAGTCACGAAAGGGCACTAAGAAGTCCGGCAAGTGATAACATCTCTGCGGTTCTCTGCGTATCTCGGCGTCCTCAACGTTAAACTTACTCTCAACGCAGAGAACGCAGAGGTACGCAGAGAGCCGCAGAGAAGAAATGCGCAAGGCCCGGAAATATTCGAGCGCTGCCTGGCTGCTGGTTTTGTGCCTCGCGGTCAATCTGTATGGGCAGGAGCAGGAGGTGGTTCGCATAACTACCAACCTGGTCCAAGTCGATCTAATTGTCACCAAAGACGGCAAGCAGATCAGGGATCTGAAACCAGAAGACTTCGAGATCCTCGAAGACGGCCGCCGCCAAACGATCACGCACTTCGCATACGTTTCAACGAATCCTACCGAAGCTCCGAAAACCGACAGCACCGCGACGCTCATCCCCAAGCCGCCACTGCCTGAAGAAGTCAAACGCACGATAGCCATCGTCGTCGACGATCTCGGAATGTCGTTTCAAAGCATGGCGAACCTGCGGACGTACTTGCCGAAGTTCCTGAACGAAAACCTGCGGCCAAACGATCTCATCGCGATCATTCGCACTGGTGGTGAGGTCGGCGCGTTGCAGCAATTCACTTCCGATCCACGCGTGCTGGCAAGCGCAATCGCTGACCTGAAATGGAACCCGTGCAGCCGTGTCGGCGCGAGTGTCATCACTCCGGAAAGATCCCTGGTTACGTTAAGTCCGCCAGAGCCGGAGTTGCATGGACGATTGCCTGTTAACAGATCGCCGAGCAGCAGCCAGGTCGAACGGCCCACCCTTGGCAAAGAGTCAAATCCGTGTTCCATCGGCAACTCGGTGTCGTACACGATCGGCGCGCTTCGTTTCATTCTGAAGGGAATGCGCGAGCTTCCCGGACGTAAGTCGATGATGGTGATCTCCGATAAGCTGCCGTCAGAAGCCCAGGAGATGGCGCCTGCCGACTTTGGTTTCAAAAGACCGGTCAGAGATGATGAGACCCTGATCGACGTGTGGACGCAATCGACGAGTTATGCCGATAAGTTGAACAGTCTGGCTGAACTCGCGGTTCGTGGTTCGGTGGTGATCTATGCAGTGAGTTCGCAGCAACTGCAAACGACCTCTCCTGAACCGGCGGACGAAATCGGGTTCCCGCCTATTGCTATTCGTGGTGTCAAGCCAAAACTCGATCAGGAGGAGCTATTAACCAAACTCATGCGCACGCGTTCGGTGGAATTGCTTCGAAATATAGACGCGGGTGAGGTGCTGGCGAAAGCAACCGGTGGGTTTGTTGTTCGGAACAAGAACGACTTTGGTTTGGATCGTGTTTTCGAGGATCAGAATGGCTACTATGTAATTGGCTATCGCCCCGAGAGCACTACGTTCGATCGCCGGTTTCACACGATCCAGGCGCGTGTGAAGCACGGCGGTTTTACGGTCAGAACGCGCTCAGGGTTTTTTGGCGTCGAGGAGAAGAAGGAATCTTCTCAAGCCTCCGATCGCGATCGTTTGAATCATGCGCTTGCCTCTCCATTCGGTAAGAACGACATAGCTGTTCGGCTCGCGTCCATTTTCGGAAACGATCCGGCCCGAGGGTCTTTGTTGCGCGTTTTGCTGAACGTCGATGCGAAGGATTTAAGTTTTACGCTCGAGCCCGACGGTACGCACGTCGCAAAACTTGATCTGAGCACTGTGCTGTTTGGTGAAAACGGCTCGATCGTTAACCGCCAGGACCAGAACGCGACCCTGCGTTTGCGTGGCAAACCTTTCGAGCGCGCGATACGCGAGGGAGTAGTTTACGGATTCGATTTGCCGGTGAAGCAAAGCGGTGGGTTTCAGTTGCGCGTGGCCCTGCGCGATGTGGCATCAGAGCGAATTGGTGCGTCGGGTCAGTTCATTCACGTGCCAAATCTGAATAATGGGGAGCTTGCGCTCTCGGGAATACTGCTGGTGGCAGACGGCGGCGACGAACCGATGTCGAATATCGTGATGAAACGTTTTCGTCAGGGAACATCGCTGGCATTCGGATACAATATCTACAATGCTTCACTTGACAAGACCACACGTTTGCCTAAGTTGAAGATGACGACCCACGTCTTGCGAGACGGCGAAGAGATGTACAGCGCGCAGCAGGCGGTTGAAGATAATGATAAGGCAGACTTGCAGCGAATCTCCGCAGGCGCGCGATTGCAGCTTGGGCCAGCACTGACAACCGGCGAATACGCGCTTCAGATCGTCGTCGAAGATCAAATCAGCAAGCGAACCGCGACGCAGTGGACACAATTCGAGGTGATAAAATAGTCGCCCCAAACTGATGAAGCCAGAACTAGTTTCCTCCCGCAAAGACGCAAAGGCGCAAAGAAGAAGCACCAGGATAATTATTTGCCTTCTTCTTTGCGCCTTTACGACTTTGCGAGGAAATCTTTTTAACGCTCAAACGCGTCTTGGACTATCGCGTGCGAACGCCGAGCGACTCAAGCCGCTGGAGTCGCAACTGATCGCTACGATTCGACCTGAGAATTGTCGTCGCGAACATCGCATCTTTACTGCGACGCCGCACATGGCCGGTACCGCGCGCAATTACGAACTGGCTGAATACATTGCGAAGCAATGGCGCGAATATGGTCTGGAGGACGTCAAGCTCATCGAGCATCCTGTTTACCTTCCGTGGCCCGTCCGCTACGAAGCAACACTCGCAGACGAAAAGCTCTCGCTGAAAGAGGAGCCGATCCCGGAAGACAAAGACTCGTACGCGACGGATGTCGGTATTCCGTATTGTGCTTACTCAGCGAACGTCGATGTAACGGCGCCCGTGGTGTACGTCAACAGTGGCAATCCTGAAGATTACGACTTGTTGGCCCAACAAGGCATCGACGTGCGTGGCAAGATCGCGCTGGCGCGCTACTCGGTGCCTTACAGCTACAGAGGTTACAAAGCGCTGACGGCAGAGAAGCGCGGCGCGGCGGCGCTGCTGCTTTACTCGGATCCTGCCGAGGATGGTTTCAAGAAGGGCGACGTCTATCCTTTCGGGCCGTGGGGACCGGAGAGTCACCTGCAAAGAGGCGGCATCGTTTACGACTTCAACCTGCCGGGCGATCCGCGCACGCCTGGTTGGGCTTCGGTTCCGGGTGGTCGGTTTCTTCCGGCGGAGAGTGCGGTCTCGATGCCGACGATTGCGGCGGCGCCGATGTCGTACAAAGACGCGCGCAAGATTCTCGAGAAGATGACTGGTCCAACCGCGCCTGCGGCATGGCAGGGAGGACTTCCGTTTCGCTACCGGCTTGGTCCAACGTCTGACAAGCTTCATCTCGTCATCGAAAACGATAAGAAGGTGCGTTCGATTTGGAATGTAGTCGGGCGCTTGCGTGGGAATGAGCGACCGGACGAGTGGGTAGTGCTTGGAAACCATCGTGATGCGTGGGTGTTTGGCGGTGTCGATCCGAGCAGTGGCA
>Ga0105237_10000789_pt1 | contig 43290 bp, 30 predicted proteins | sample KBSC24metaG_FD_81520 | JGI IMG/M metagenome (GOLD analysis project Ga0105237, IMG submission 81520) | Corn rhizosphere microbial communities from Kellogg Biological Station, Michigan, USA - KBS C2-4 metaG | ecosystem: Host-associated > Plants > Roots > Rhizosphere > Soil | place: Michigan, USA...
GGACGATTGATCTCAGCGACCTGCCGTCGGAGCGAATCTGGGGCGAGTTGGAGAAGCTTTTGCTTCAGTCGACGCGGCCATCTGTCGGACTTGAATGGTTACGGCAGTTGGGAGCGCTGGAGAAAGTTTTTCCGGAGATCCAGAGCATGATCGGCGTGCCGCAGGATCCGGAATGGCATCCTGAGGGAGACGTTTTTGTGCACACGCAGCTCACGATCGATAGAGCGCGTGAACTGATCCAGGAGCTGTCGTACCCGCGTCAGGTGACGGTTATGCTCTCCGCGCTGGCCCACGATTTTGGGAAGCCCGCGACCACCGAATTTATCGATGGTAGATTGCGTTCGCGCGGACATGAGGAGGCGGGCGTGCCGCCGGCTGAGAGTTTTCTCGACCGTATCAACGTGCATACGATCGACGGTTATAACGTGCGCGGCCAGGTTGTCGCACTCGTGCGAGAACATCTGAAGCCCGGTGAGTTTTATAAGAAGCGTGATGAAGTAGGCGAAGGCGCGTTTCGTCGTCTCGCGCGGCGATGCGAGCCGGATCTGTTGTATCGAGTGGCGAAAGCCGATTCGCTCGGACGCAACGCCGACTGGGTGCCGCGGGAACAGTGGTACGGATCGGAGGCGCAGGAGTGGTTCATCGAGCGCACGAGAGAGTTGGAGGTCGAGCACCGTCCGCCGGATCCGCTCTTGCTGGGACGGCACCTGATCGAACTCGGCGTTGAACCTGGACCAGCGATGGGCGAGATCACGCGTGCGGTTTACGAAATGCAGTTGGATGGTCGCGTGCGAAGTCTCGAGGACGCTATTGCCGCCGCAAAAAGCCTTTTACAGGATTTACAAGATTGAAGAGGATTGCCATGTATATCCTGTAAAACGTGGCTGCTGTTGCGTGACGCAGTGGATCGTGCCCATGCCCCAGACCAGCGGTTCGCAATTGATCGGAATTACGCGGCGCTCGGGGAAGACACCTTGCAGAGTTTCGGCGGCGCGTGCGTCGTTCGCGTGTCCAAACACGGGAAGTAGCACGACGTTGTTCGCGATGTAGAAGTTTGCGTAGCTGGCCGGAAGGCGCTCGAGGTCTCGCTTGCCTGTGCTCGTTCCACCAACCACACCTGGCATCGGCAAAGTCACAATCTCGAATGGAAGTCCGTTAGCATTGGTCATCGACCTGAGCCGCGCGAAATTCTCTTGCAGGATTTCGTAGTTGGCGTCCAAGGGATCATCTTCCACGGCGCAGACGATCACATCAGTCGCCGCGAAGCGCGCGATGTCGTCGATGTGCCCGTCCGTATCGTCGCCAACAATACCCTCGGCCAGCCATAAGACTTTCGTCACTCCCAGGTAGTCTTTCAGGTACTGCTCGATCTGTGTTCGATCCAGTTCGGGATTGCGGTTCGGGTTGAGCAAGCACTGTTCGGTGGTCAGCACGCAGCCTGCTCCATTGACCTCGATAGAGCCGCCTTCCATGACTATGCCGGGCGAAAAACGCGGCACCTTTAGATCCTTCTCTAACTGGCGCGGGACGTCGTTGTCTTTCTTCAGCTCTTCATACTTGTTGCCCCAGGCATTGAAGATCCAATCGTTGAACGCGCCCTCACCGTTCGGACCGAGCAGAAAATTTGGTCCATAGTCGCGAATCCATGAATCGACAGTTTTAATGTGATGAAAGCGCAGGTTTGCGATGGCAGTAAAACTGCTGCAACGCCGCAACACCGCGCGCTCCATTTCCTCGTCGTCAACCAGGAGGTTTACGACCTCGTGTGGCGTCAGCGCCGCGATCATCTGAAGGTAGATCGCCTCGACGTCGGTGACCCTCTCCGGCCACGTTTCGGGATCCTTGGGCCACGTCAGCCACGTCGAGTCGTGGGGATACCACTCCGCCGGCATGCGGAAACCGAGTGCTGCCGGCGTGTTTGCTTGTGGCTCAGCCATCGAGCGTTTGAGAGCGGAGAGCTTTTAGGCGGAAGTATCGATAGATGCCGACGAAGCTGATCAGCACCCAGAAAACTTCCATGAGCAAAGCGGAGAGATTGAAATCGAAGAGGAGCGAAATGACGATCAAACCCGCGCCGGCAGCATTCAGCACGGAATAAGCAAGGCTGTCGCTGCTCAGTTTGTTCAACTGCAACATCAGGTAGGTGATCATCAGGATGACGACGCCGACGTTTCCCACCAGGTCGAGAGGGCCGTAGCTCATAGCGATTCACCAAATCTGAGGCGCAGCCCGTCATAAGCGTCGATGCGGCGGTCGCGCAGGAAAGGCCAGTTCTGTCGGGTCTCTTCGATCTTCGAAAGATCGCACTCGACCACCAACACTTCCTCTCGATCCGCAGATGCTTTGGCGATAATTCGTCCGAACGGATCGGCCACGAACGATTGTCCCCAGAACGTCAGTTTTCCTTCGCGGCCGACGCGGTTGACTACTACAACGTAAACTCCATTCGCGATCGCATGAGCGCGCTGAATGGTTTCCCAGGCCGAGTGTTGGGCCTCATTCATTTCGGCCTCCTCGTCCGGAAGCCAGCCAATGGCCGTCGGGTAAAACAGAAACTGCGCGCCGCCCAAAGTAGTCAGGCGAGCGGCTTCGGGAAACCACTGGTCCCAGCAGACGAGCGCGCCGATTTTGCCGTAGGTAGTATCGTGAGTTTGAAAGCCGAGATCGCCTGGAGTGAAATAAAATTTTTCGTAGTAGAGCGGATCGTCGGGGATGTGCATCTTGCGATACTTGCCCACGATCTTACCCGAAGCGTCGATCAAAACGGCGGTGTTGTGGTAAACGCCGGCAGCTCTTTTTTCGAAGAGCGAAGCGACAATCACGACCTTCTTTTGGCGCGCGACTTTACTCAGGGCCTCCGTCGATGGACCAGGAATAGTTTCCGCGAGTTTGAAGAGCTGAATGTCTTCCGTTTGACAGAAATATTGGGAGCGAAAGAGTTCCTGTAGGCACACGATCTGTGCGCCGCGTTTGGCGGCATCATTGATACCGGCGATTGCCTTTTTGAGGTTGACCTCGGGCTTCTGATCGCAATTCATCTGCACGAGTCCGACGGTCGTTACCTCACCCGCTCGATTTTTCTTAGGCATGGTCGCGAGTATAGCAAAAAGGGTCTATCTCTGCGGCTCTCTGCGTTTCTCTGCGCGCTCTGCGTTAAGAATGCTTCCAACGCAGAGATCGCAGAGGTACGCAGAGGGCCGCAGAGTGCAGTGCTTGGACAATGCACTTTGGTGTTGGGTAAGATGTCCGGTCATTTTTAGCACCTTATTGGAAAGAGTAAAGAGATGATCGATTTTGAACTGACTGACGACCACAAGGCGCTGGTACAAACCGTGCGCGAGTTTGCGCAGAAAGAAGTTGCGCCTCACATCAAAGAATGGGACGAGAAGCAACATTTTGAACCGTCTGTGTTGAAGAACATGGCCGCGTTGAACCTTCTGGGAGTTTGCATTCCCGAGGAGTACGGCGGCGCTGGGTTTGACTACATCTCGCTGGGATTAGTGTGTGAAGAGCTGGAAGCAGTCGACACCTTCATGCGCGTTGTCATGTCAGTCCATACGGGACTGAATTCACTAACGCTCTACACCTGGGGCACTGAAGAGCAAAAGCAGAAGTATCTCGTACCGCAGGCGAAGGGCGAGAAGATCTCGACGTACGGATTGACCGAACCGGGCGCTGGTTCCGACGTGGTGGGCGCGCGCTCGACCGCGCGGCGAGAAGGCAACGAGTGGGTGCTGAACGGCGAGAAGATGTGGATCAGTTTGGCCGACCTCGCCGACAACTTTCTTTTCTTTTGCTGGACCGACGAAGAGAAGCGACGCCGCCGCGATCACACCGGCATGTCGTGTTTTATCGTCGAGCGCACCATGAAGGGCTTCTCTTCGGGCACGATTCACGGCAAGCTCGGCATTCGCGCCGGCAACACCGGATATTTTTCGTTGCAGGACATGCGCGTACCTCAGGAAAACATGATTGGCGAAGAAGGCGAGGGTTTCAAGATCGCGATGTTTGCGCTCGAGCAGGGTCGCTACACAGTTGCTTCGGGCGCCACTGGTGTAATTCGTGCGTCGCGCGATGCCTCAGTTGCTTACGCAAACACTCGCGAGACCTTTGGTACGAAGATCGGGAACCATCAACTCGTAAAGCAGAAGATCGCCGAGATGGAAGCCGACTATCAGATGAGTCACTTGTTGTGGCTGCGAGCTGGCTACCTGAAAAACGAAGGCAAGCCAAACGCAAAAGCGACGAGCCTCGCAAAATGGCAAGCCACCATACGCAGCGAAAAAGCCGCGTCGATGGCAATTGAAGTGCACGGCGCCAACGGCTATTCCAACGACTATCCCGTCGAACGCTACCTGCGCAACTGCAAGGCCGCCATCATCTACGAAGGAACGCGCGACATTCATACGTTGATGCAAGCCGACTGGGCTCTTGGCCTCAAGAAAGAGAAGGCAGCACGCAGAACGTTACCCGCCTGGAAGAAGTAGGGCCACAAAACGGCACAGGGAAGGCCACAAAAAGGCACAAGATAAAGATCAAGTAGGATGAAGCTTAGTCTTTAGTTCTTGTGCCTTTTGTGTATTTGCTATTGCACGAGCCAAACGTCCCATGCCCAGCGACCGGCACTCCCCTCGATCGTATCCCTTACCTTTGCTCGATACCTGAACTGGTTTCCGTACTGATCGGTGCGCGGGGAGCCCTTGAATTCCAACTCCAGCGCCTTGATATTCAGCGAGGGCAACGTGTGTAGCTCGTTCGGTTCGGAGATGCCATTGTGGTTCTTGTCCTGCCATAGGCGCAGGCTGTTGAAGACTGTGTCACTGGAATCCACGACACCGTCCGCGTTTCCTCCGTTTTCGGTCTTGTCAAACTCCGCGAGCCCGAGAAAGCCGTTCTTATTAGTCGAGACGGGTTGAGGCGTAAAGTCGCCAAACAACTCCGCACCCGTTTCAATCTTTCCATTCCCATCGCGATCGAGCGCGAGCCACGCGTCATCTGAATCCGGCCGAGTCCATCCCAGACGTTCTTTCGTCCCGTCGCCATTGAGATCGAAGGCAACGCCGTCCGCGGAGTTCGTGAGCCCGATTCCGTTTCCGACGACATCGATTACGATCGGCGAGCCCGGGCACGTGAGGTACCCTGAGCACGAACATGTCAAAAGGTCGAAATCACCTCCGTATTGCAGACACTTGCTTGCGAAAGCGAGACTGCAAGTGGTCGACGTGGAACAGCAAAGACCGGATCCATTCGGCGTCGTACCTATCGGACAACTTCCGTTGAAGGACGGTGTCGTGCAATTGCCTCCAGCCGTAGCCAGATTGCAGGTGTAGTACTCTGCATTCGAATCGCGCCACAGGTTGCCACCGGTGACGGATGACGACGCAGATGCGATCAGCACACTCAACGAAACACTGGCGGTGGCGCCGCAACTCGTTCCGATCAGACACACTGAGAAAGCGACACCGGTTGCCGCCGCGCAAGCGACACTTGTCCCAGCGGCACCTGTGCGGCTTTCTGTCTTCAGATCTTTGGTGCCGAAATGAGTAAATAGAGGCGTGATGTAATCCAGCGTCCCACTGTCGAACGCGACAAATTTGTCTACCACCACAGAGCAGCGCTGAAGATTCCCCGGAAGGCGTGAGCACACGCCTGAGTATTCTGCGGTACCGGTGTGACCTCCGGACGCGTGGTCGGTGTCGTCAGTCCTGATCCAGAAAGGCAGCGCATCGGAGGTGGGTTCCGGCGGATCACCCCCACCATCCACCGTCGAAGTCAAAGACGACGTCTCGGCCGAATCCGAACGTGTTGTGTCGACAGCCGTCGCTTTATATGCAGGACGTTTTTCCTTCCACACATCGCCAACACCATTCACCACAGAATCCCAAAACTCCGGCGCGCCCGGCTCCGAAACGTCCTGCGATTCACGAAACAGTGCAAGTGCGCGGTACGTGCGAGAACGACCCCCAAGCTTCACCGTCACCTGATACGTGGTATATCGCCTGATGTCGTAATATCTCGCCGCTTCAAAATGAAAAACGTCTGACACCGTCCATAAAGGATCAAAAACGGACGCATACTGCCCACGTTCCCACTCGGCGGCGAAGCTGGCCTCCTGCGCACCACCATTCACGGAGTGACCACCGCGAGTGAGTGACACAATGTCGCCGGTCGGCAGCGTCACAAGCTCCGCGTAAGGCTTGTTCAGGATCTCGACGATATCTCCTGAACGAAAGTCGCTGAGCTCAAACTTGAGATTCGCGTCGACGCGATAGGGACGTTTTGTCTGATCGTTCCTAAACATCTGCGCGGCGGCGTTGTACGTTTCAAGTTTCCTGTAAGTTTCTCTAACCACTTTTTCATTAACCGAGTTCGAAGGTTCATGGGCCATTCCGGCGCTGAGGAATGCAAGCAACAGAAGTGAGGTAAAGGCTAAACAAGCAATTCGTTTCATGAGGATCTCCTAATTGGCTGAGGATTGTGTTTGACCAGCGCGCAGACTTAACTCGCGCTCGATGATTTTCTGAAAATCAGTAAAGCTGAGTGCACCCTTGATCAGCTTACCGTTGACGATGAAGCTCGGAGTGCTCTCGATGCGAAAGAGTCTTGCCGTTTCGATGTCCTTGACGATCGCGGTTCGCGATTGCTCGGACTCCAGACACGCTCGAAACTTAGGCACACCGAGACCAAGGTCATTAGCTATCTCTTCGAAGAGCGCCGGCGACAGATTCCGAGAAGCGAAAAGCGCATCGTGAAACTGCCAGAACCGATCCTGCTCGGCAGCACAGTAAGCCGCGCGCGCCGCAGGCAGCGAATTTCGATGCCCCTCGAGCGGCATGTGCTTGAACACCAGCCGCACGTCCTTGCCATACGTTTGCATCACCTGCTTAAGCGTGCTCTGCACCTGGCTGCAAAACGGACACTCGAAATCCGAGAACTCCACGATCGTCACCGCCGCGTGAGTCGAGCCTTTTGCCGGTGAGACTCCGTCGTCCAACTCCAGTACAAATTGCGGCGCGTTGAAGCTCAGCTCGACGCTCCATTTCTTACGCAAGGCTTCGAGCCCCGTACGGTAGTGCTTCATTCGCGCCTGATTTTCCAAATCGAGACGCAAGCGCTCTTTCGCTTCGTCAGGACTCATCGACGCGAAGAACGACTTGTTCTGCGCGTAAGCTTCTTCGATCTGTGCCCGAGCGACACTGATCTCGCCGAGCGTGAGTTGCGTTCGAAGCTCCTCGATCGTAATGCCGCGAGCAGCAGCTTCGCTCCCGAGAATCTTCGCCGCGATCAGGTTCTCGAGCGCGGCTTTTCTGATCGCGTAAAGTTGTTGTTGCAAGGGATAGACCTGGGCTGACGTCGACTCATCCACCTGCTTGAGCGTGATCGGACGGCCGTTAACCGACGCCACGACTGTGTCAGGTGATTGTCCGAGAGCCCGCGCTCCAGGCAGTAGAAGAAAGAAAGCGGCAAATGCGAATACACGTATTCCACGTGAGGATTGGAAGAACATTTCAATTGACTCCGTTTATCTGATTATGATTTTGGTGGGGCGAACGGCACTCTAAACTGATCGCGACGCGTAGTCAACAAGTGTTTCTTGTCAAAAACGGCTAAATTTTGCCGAAAGTGGCTAATGTTTCTTCTTCCGTGACTTTCGTGCTTTCATCGCGCGCCAAAATGCGCGGCGGTATGCGGTCGGCGTCACGCCGTGGATCTTTCGAAAGTCGTGTACGAAGTGACTGTTCGAACGGATGCCCACCTGTTTCAGTATTTGCTTCACCGAGAAAAACGTCGTACGCAGCATTGTCTCAGCCTTCCGCAGGCGATAATCCTTGAGATATTGAGTCGGACTGATTCCCGTCTCTTGTTTAAAGAGATGCCGGAAACGCGACGGCGACAGTCGAACGAGTTGAGCCAGAGTTTTAGTGTCCCACGGAGTCGAGGTTTCGGTTTCTATCTTTGAGATTATGAGTTCGATTCTTCGATCCATAGTGATGAGGCCGGTGAAACGAAGAGTGGGCGTGAGAGTACTCGTTAGAACTTAGTTTGTCCACCGCCCTGCATTGCAAAGCTGGTGCTGCTGGCTTTGCACAAAAAATCGAGTTGGGATGGAAGTCTTTCCTCTGCGGCCCTCTGCGTATCTCTGTGTTTTCTGCGTTAATAGGCCTTTTCAACGCAGAGGGCCGCAGAGATACGCAGAGGCCGCAGAGAAACACATCAGATTTGCCACTTTTTGTGCAAAGCCGTTGCTGCTTACAAAATTGCAGTTTGCTCTGATAGTATGAGCGAGACATCAGCCAAATTACCTTCCTGACCAGGAGATCGAAACGAATGGGTGAAGACCTAAGAACAGAGCGCGAGCTGTCTCTGGATTTCTTGCGCGTTTGTGAGGCCGCTGCGATAGCCGCAGCACGAACGATGGGCCAGGGCGATCGAAAATTCTCCGATCAGGTGGCCGTCGAGGCTATGCGGGAAGTAATGGACACGGTGCCCATGCGTGGGCGTGTCGTGATCGGTGAAGGCGAGCGTGACGAGGCGCCCATGCTCTACATCGGCGAGGAAGTCGGCGGCGGCTTCGGCGTCGGCGACGAGATCGCCGAGTCGTGTCCGCAGGTCGACATTGCGGTTGACCCACTCGAAGGCACGAACCTTTGCGCGCTCGGAGCAAACAACGCGATCGCAGTGTTGGCTGCCGCGGAGCGAGGTGGTTTGCTGAACGCGCCGGATATCTACATGGACAAGATCGTCGTTGGACCATCGTCACGAGGCGTGGTCGACATCGACGCTCCCGTAAAAGACAACCTGAAAAACATCGCGCGACGCCTGGGCCGCGACATCGAAGACTTGACCGTTATCGTTCTCGATCGTTCTCGTCACAAAAAACTCATCGGCGACGTGCGTGCAGCGGGTGCTCGCATTCGTTTGATCTCAGACGGCGACCTTTCCGCGGGAATCTCCGCGGCGGTGGCAGGCACAAACATCCACGCGCTAATGGGAATCGGCGGCGCTCCGGAGGGAGTGATCACAGCCGCTGCGATGAAGTGTTTGAACGGTGAGATCCAGGCGCGACTCGTTTTCGATCCCGACAAACTCGGCGTCGACAAAGATAAAGTACCGCCTCGTGAAGAAGTGCTCGATCGTTTGGCAACGATGGGTATCAAGGATGCCAACAAAGTCTACGATACAGACGACCTGGCGCCCGGAAAGAAGATCATTTTCGCGGCGACAGGTGTCACGGATGGCGCTTTGTTAAAGGGCGTGCGGTTTTTCGGAGCCGGCAAACGGACGCATTCACTGGTGATGACCACGGAATCGCGGCACATTCGATTTGTCGATACGCTGCACATCGAAGGTGGACCGGATACGGTTATACGTTTTTGAGCCACAAAAAAGCACAAGAGGAACACAAAAGAAGAGCCTTAGCCTTCTGGGTGGTTAGCGTGGTGGTGGTGCTGTCGCTCGTTAGTCTGATTGTTGTGGCGCCGGTGGCGGCGGCGAGTGGGCATAACACGACCGCGCGCGGGATTTATGGTGCGTTTGCCGTCTTGTGCCATCAGCTCCCGGAGCGGTCTTACTTTATCGATGGGCATCAGTTTGCGGTGTGCGCGCGCTGCACGGGAGTCTATGGCGGGTTTACGTTGATGCTGCTGCTGTATCCGCTGATTGGTTCGTTGAAGAACACGGTCACGCCGCCGCGAAGCTGGTTATTCCTCGCAGCGATTCCGCTCGCGATCGACGTCGGCGTCAACGTCGCCGGCTTCTGGCAAAACACGCACACTTCACGTTTACTCACCGGCGCTTTACTCGGAGGTGCGGCAGTGTTTTACGTTATGCCGGGAATCATGAGTCTGGCGGGTCGTCGAAGGGAGCCGCGCGTAACATTTACCCTTGCCTCCCCTGAAAGAATCGCTGCCGCCCCGAGCGATTACAGCCGCCCCGAGCGCCGAATCCCCTGACTGGCATTTGGCCCTAATCAAGGGTAGAATCTTGCGCTTTTGGAAGTAGCCGGAATTCATGATTTTGCAGTCACCAGCACCGACACCATGGCCCACTCCGACGGGCCCGCCGCCACAGGCACTCTTCGAGCGTTACTTCCACGACCTGGTCAACAAAACCTGGGGAAATATCAGTCCTCTTTACAAGCTGGACGGCTTCGATTGGTTCATCCTGATCGTTTACTTCGCCATCCTGGGCATTCTCGCAATCTACGGCGCGTATCGCATCAAGCAGGTCATCGACTTCTGGCGCTATCGCAAATTCGTCCCACGGCCCGCCGGCAAATTTGCCGAGCACGAGCTGCCGCCAATCACGGTCCAACTCCCGCTTTTCAACGAGCTCTACGTCGTCGATCGCCTGCTCAAAGCCGTTACCGCGATCGACTACCCGCGCGAGAAGCTCGAGATCCAGGTACTCGACGATTCGACTGACGAAACAGTACGCGTCGCCGAAGCCGTAGTCGCGAAATACGCGGCGCAGGGTTTCGATATTCACTACATACATCGCTCCGATCGCACCGGCTTCAAAGCGGGCGCGCTCGAGAACGGAAACAGGTTTGCCAAAGGCGAGCTGCTCGCGATCTTCGATGCAGACTTCGTTCCGAAGCCCGACTGCCTGCGCAAGCTCGTAGACTTCTTCACTGACCCGACGGTGGGCTGCGCGCAGATGCGCTGGTCGCACATCAACGGCCGTTACAATCTTCTGACGCGTCTGCAGACGATCATGCTCGACGGTCACTTCGTCGTCGAACAGACCACTCGCAATCGCACCGGCGGATTCTTCAATTTCAACGGCACCGCGGGTATCTGGCGCCGCCAGGCGATCGAGATGAGCGGTGGCTGGCAGCACGACACGCTGACTGAAGACACCGATTTAAGTTTTCGCGCGCAGTTGATGGGCTGGAAATTCGTTTACCTGCTCGACGAAGAATCTCCAGCGGAGATCCCCGTTGAGATCAACGCGTTCAAGGCGCAGCAGCGACGTTGGGCCAAGGGCGTGATGCAGGTTGGTATAAAACTGTATCCGCGCATCTGGCTCGCGCCGCTTCCGTTTCGCGTGAAGCTGGAGATGTTTTTCAGGTTGACGGGAAACATCAGCTATCCGCTGATGATCGTCGCGAGCTTCTTGCAGTTTCCGCTGTTGCTCGTGCGTTATAACCAGCCGTTTTATCACCTGATGGTGCTGGATCTGCCGCTCTTGTTCTTCTCCTCGATCTCGGTGGTGCTGTTTTACGGTTCGGCGGTGTGGTATTTGGACGAAAAACGCGCACCGCGATTGCTGCACTTACCACTCGTGATGGGCCTGGGCATTGGCCTCGCTTTCTCCAACGCGCGCGCTGTTTTGGAGGCTTTGATTGGGGTGAAGTCGGAATTTGTGCGCACGCCGAAATATCGCGTTGAGGAAGTTACCGATGCGACGTGGAAACGCAAGAAATACAAACGCAAACGCGGCCTGTTGCCGTTGCTCGAGTTGAGCTTTGCCGTCTATTTCTTATTAGCTATTGTTTACTCCGCACGTCTTCACATGTGGGGAACCATCCCATTTCTGCTGCTGTTCTTTTTCGGCTTTGGTTACATGGGTTTAATGAGCCTGCTGCAAACTGCGAGCGGCAAACGCATCGCAGCACTGTGGCGCCCGCTAAAGACTTAGGGACAGGATTGACAAGATTTTTCAGGACGGATTGACAAGATTCTTCTGCAAATCCTGTAAATCCTGTCCAAAAACCTGTCCAAAAAAAGGAAGGAAATCATGTTTAGAGTCCCCCTGCTCCTCGCCGTCGTTCTGTTTTTCTCCATCAACATCTTCGCTCAATCACAAGCAAACACCGGAAACATCGAAGGCCGCGTCACCGATCCAAACGCAGCCGCAGTTCCGAGCGTCACCGTCACCGCGACGAACATCGCAACCGGCCTGCAAAAGAGTGCGCAGACAAACGACGAAGGCGTGTATCGCATCGTCTTTCTCCCGCCCGGCGCTTACAAAGTCGAGACGAGCGGCGCGCAGGGATTTGCGCCGACAACTTTTACGAACGTCATCGTAACCGTCGGCGGCCAAACGCCACTCGACATCCAGTTGCCTGTCGGTAACACAACAGTCGCCATGGTCGACGTTTCCGCTGAAGGACAAGTCGTCGAAACGAGCCGCACGTCGATCTCGTCAGTCGTCAACGAACGCGCAATTCAAAACCTGCCCGTCAACGGCCGCAACTTCCTCGACTTCGCGACACTGACGCCGAGCGTCATTCGCGATCCAACGCGACAAGGCGACCTCGCAGTCGGCGGACAAAAGGGAACTCTCAACAGCCTTCAAGTCGACGGCGCCGACAACAACAACACCTTCTTTGGCCAATCGTTCGGTCGCACGGGCACGCGCCCGCCGTACCAGTTTTCGGAAGAGTCTGTGCAGGAGTTTCAGGTAAACCAGAACGGGTTCTCGGCGGAGTTCGGTCGCGCCGGCGGTGCGGTGATCAACGTGGTCACGAAGTCAGGAACAAACGACTGGCACGGCAGTGCGTTCGAGTTCTTCCGCGACGAATCGTTGAACTCAAACACGCCGACTCTGACAGCGCGCGGCGCAAAGCGTCCGAAGTTACAGATCAATCAGTTTGGCGGCACGATCGGTGGTCCAATCAAGCGAGACCGCGCGTTCTTCTTCTTCGCTTACGATGGACAGCGCTCGAACATTCCAAACGTTGTCGATCCGCCGAACTTCTTCATACAGCCCGCGAGTATTCAGAATCTGCTCCTGCCGTTCATGCAGACCTACCAGGTCGGGCGCGACCAGGACGTCTACATGGTCAAGTCTGACATCCATTTGAACAACGCAAACCAGCTCGTGCTGCGGTTCAACCAGCAGAACTTCACGGGCAACAACAACGAAAACGGTGGTCCACTGAGTGTCGAAGAACACTCGGGCAACAGCGTCGCGAAGACGACTACGTTTTCGGGTTCGCTGATCTCGACGTTGACGTCGTCGCTGATCAATGAATTTCGTTTCCAGTTTGGTCGCGACCGCGAGCCTGGTGAAGCGAACAGCGATGTGACCGAAGCGCGCATCAATACTACGAACGGTTTTCTCCAGTTGGGACGAAACAATTTCAGCCCGCGCGAGACGACGATCAAGCGCGCGCAGTTCATCGACGTCGTCAGCTACACGCGCGGCAAGCACAACCTGAAGTTCGGCGGCGATCTGAATTTCGATCGCATCTTCAACTTCTTCCCGGGTCTGTTCAGCGGGCAGTACACGTTCAATTCCTATGCGGCGTTTGCGGCGAACACGCCCGCTTCTTTCACGCAGAACTTTGCGGGTCCGGGGACGTCGGGACCTGAGACGCATCCGAACCTGAACGAACTCGGACTGTTTGTTCAGGACGATTGGCGCGTCAATCCGAAGCTCACTTTGAACCTGGGACTGCGTTACGACCTGCAGGATCTGGCCGATCCCTCAGTTGAAAATGCGACCTTTCAGACACGTACGGGCCTGAGCACGGCGACGCCCGTGCGCGACCGCAACAACTTTGGACCACGTTTCGGTTTCAGCTACGCGTTTGACGAGAAGACCGTGATGCGTGGCGGCTACGGAATTTTCTTTGGACGCACGCCGGCGATCATGCTCGGCACGGCGCATTCGCAAAACGGCATCCAGGTGACCGGCGTGAACCTGACTTGCACTACTACTCCATCAAATCAGTGTTTGACCTATCCCAACATCTTCACTGCGCCTCCAGGAGCGGGTGGCGTGAATCCGAGTCTTTACCTGTTCGCCGCGGACTACGCGCAGCCTTACATCCAGCAGGCGCGTTTCGGCGTCGAGCGCGAGCTGCTTGCCAACACGAGCTTGTCAGTCAGTTATCTCTATTTCCGCGGCGTACACATCAGCCGCACGCGCGATATTAATCTCTTCGCGCCGGTGCCAACGACGCTTACCGATCCGGCAGGTACAACGTTCACCGTTCTCCGTCATCCGCTCGCACGGCCGATAGCCGGGTTTGCGCGAATCAATCTGTTTGAGAGCACCGCGGATTCGCGTTACAACGCGCTCGCGATGGAATTGAAGCGCCGCTTTACACACGGGTTCCAATTCATCGCGGCCTACACGTTCTCTGACACGAACGACAATCGACCAGACCAAACGATGGTCGTCGTCGGCGCGGACGATGCGAAAGGATTGCAGAACAATCTGGATATCAATTCGGATTGGGGTCGCAGCGATCTCGATATCAGGCATCGGTTTGTGTTCAGTCCGGTTTACGAGATCGGGAGGGTGCAGACAAACAATGCGTTTGCGAGACAGGTGTTGAGTAATTGGACCTTCTCGGGAATCATCACGCTGCAATCGGGTTTTCCATATTCGGCGACGATCGGTGGCGATGCTAACCGCGATGGTAATCCGAGCACCGACCGCGTGCCGGGCACGGAGCGCAATGGTTTTACGACGCCGAATATTTACGTCTTCGATACTCGTGTGATGAAGGCGTTCAAGTTTGGCGAGAACTACAGCTTGAGCTTCCTGGCGGAGGCGTTCAATCTGTTCAATCGATCGAATATCGCGACGGTGAATACAGCACGATATGGGATCGCCGGCAATTCGGCGGTTGTGTTGACGAACCCGAACCCAGCGACGCCATTTGGTGGTCCAAGAACGTTCCTGGGCGAGCGCCAGATTCAGCTCGGCGTGCGATTCAAGTTTTAGACAGGATTTTCAAGATTTGGAGCAGGATTAATCATGAAAAATCCTGAAATCCTGTCTAACTATCTTTCGAGGGAGGCGCGATCCCATTTAGCGAGGTTCGCGCCGGCCTCGTAAGTGCTCTGCATAAAATCCATCAACACGGCGTCAGGATCGGCGGCGGTGCGCATGTCGTCGTTCAGCAGCACGAACAAGCCGAGGTCCTTGCTGTAGTACGCCTGCTCGGGTCGCACCCTCGCTTCGCTCAAACCTTCCGGCGCGGGCGCGGTGTAGGAGTAGAACGCAGGCTTACCGAGGGGTCCCTGTCCCGGCCACCATCCGTGACTGATAACCTCATGTGAATAGGCCTCGCGCGTAATCACGTCCGCCTCGGGCCGCGGCGGCGCCGGCCTTCCCGAAAAGCGTGTCACCGCGAGATCAAAACTGCCCCAGAAGAAATGCACCGGACTACACTTCCCGATAAAACGCGAACGAAACTCCTGCATCACGCGTTCCGACGAACGCAGAATCTGCCAGCACCTGTTCACATACTCCGGATCGTACGAAGCGTGTTTGTGGTCCTGATCGAAAGGTATCGGATCGGCAATCTCAACCGGCATTTTCCAAATGTGCACTTCCAATCCCAACCCGCGTAACGCCGCCATTGTTTCCTCGTAGAACGTCGCCACTGATTTCGGTTCCAGCGCAACAGTCGCAGACGTTCCATGGCTGCACGTAATCTCGAGCTTGTGATCGACGAAGTCAAACTCCATTTCGAAAAACGTGTCGCCATAAGGCATCGCCGTAGTCGTTAACCCGCGCGCGGACACGTAGAGCGGCACGTTCCACCAGTGATTGATCAGAGGCGTTTGCGCCAGGCGGACTTTGCCGACGATCTGCGTCCACATGTGCAGGGTGGCACACGTGTCTTTCCACTCTTCCAGCGGTAGTGAAGGCCATGCGTTTGTCATGGCGACAGGTTAGATCAGCATTGGCTTGACAGCAAATTACCGCGCGCCTATAGTTTTGTCGTCATGTCCGAGACCTGCGCCTGTTGTCTCTACTGTTACTGCTGCTATTGCAGCGCGACCGAGACGTCGTGTGCAGGCGGGACTAAGGACTGACCAGCAAATATTTCACGGCGTAACCGGTCGCACTTCCTGGAAGTCGCGGCCGTTTTTATTTGGGGCGAATCATGCAAACGGGCGTCTTAGAGACTTTTGGCGTTGGTATCACACCGGGCACTGTAGAAGCGAATATCGGTCACACACCGCTGCTGCGATTAGTGAGTAAGGACGTCGAGATTTTTGCCAAGGCCGAACACCTCAATCCCGGCGGTTCAGTGAAGGATCGAGCGGCACTCTCGATGATTCTCGAAGGCGAGCGCAGCGGTAAATTAAGACCCGGAATGACGATCGTCGATGCGACAAGCGGAAATACCGGCATCGCTTACGCAATGATCGGCGCGTCGCGCGGATATCGAGTCAAAGTTTGCTTGCCAGAGAACGCGGGCGCGCAACGAAAGCGAATTCTGCGAAGTTATGGCGTCGAGATCATCGAAACCGATCAGATGCTTTCGACTGACGGCGCCCGGCAGATCGCTCGCGAGATATTCGTCCGCGACCCGGAAAACCACTTCTATCCCGATCAGTACAACAACGACGCGAACTGGTTGGCCCACTACGAAACAACCGCCAACGAGATCTGGGAACAGACAGCAGGCCGGATCACGCATTTTGTAACAGGGCTGGGAACCTCCGGAACGTTCACCGGAACCGTCAGACGTTTGCGCGAACTTAATCCATCGTTGAAAGCATTTGCCGTTCAACCCGAATCACCTTTGCACGGGCTCGAAGGTTTGAAACACATGGCCACCGCCGCCAGAAAGCCCGGCATCTACGACGAGTCACTTGCCTCCGGTACGCTGGAAGTCGCGACCGAAGATGCGTTATTAATGACAGGTAAATTAGCTCGCGAAGAAGGATTGCTGGTCGGCCCGAGCTCCGGAGCCAACGTTTTTGCTGCGCGGAAGCTGGCCGGTTCGCTGCAAAGGCCTGCCGTTGTGGTGACGGTGCTTTGCGATGGTGGCGAGCGTTACCTCGACGAGGGTTAGATGTATGACTGACATTGCAACCAAACTCGTGCATGGCGGTGAGCGCCGCAAATTGCCGGACGTGCGGTCTGTTTCAACTCCGATCTACGCGAGCGCGACGTTCACGTACGATTCGATGGAAGAGATCGATCAGGTCTTTGGTGGCGAGAAACAGGGTTTCGTTTACACGCGCTACGGCAACCCAACTACCAGCGCACTCGAAGAGGTTGTGCGCGACATCGAGGAAGGCGCCGTCGCATGTGCTTACGCCACGGGAATGGCAGCGGTTCACGCCGCGCTGCTCGCATGCGATATGAAGTCAGGCTCGACCGTCCTCGCGTCGCAGGATCTCTACGGCGCTACGACGAACCTGCTCAACGGCATCTTTGTTAACTTCGGCGTCAAGACGGTGAACATCGACTACGCCGATATATCGGCGGTGCGAGAAAAAGCACGCGAGCTTCGTCCCCAGATCATGATCGCGGAGACGATCTCAAACCCGTTGCTGAAGGTTTGTGATATCGAGGCGTGCGTCGAGATTGCACGCGAGAACGGGGCGCGTCTGATCGTCGATAACACGTTTGCGACGCCGTATTTGCGCCAGCCTTTGAAAATGGGCGCGGATATCGTCGTTCACAGCGCCACGAAATACTTCAGTGGTCACGCGGATGCAATGGGAGGCGTGGTGGTTTCGCGCGACGAGATGGACGGTCCGGCGCTCGTCAGCGTGATGAAGCTCGTGGGGGGCGTGTTGGGTGTTTGGGACGCGCACGAGATTTTGCGCGGGATGAAGACGTTGGCGGTGCGGATGGAGCGGCAGTGTGAGAATGCGCGAAAGCTCGCCGGCTATCTGAGCGAGCATTCGCGCGTCGGGCGCGTTCATTATCCGGGCTTGGGCGCGCTCGTTTCTATCGAGCTGCGAGACAACACGAAGGAAGCGGCGTTTCGTTTTATGAATGCGTTGAAGATGTGCGTGCTTTCGACGAGTCTCGGAGACGTGTTTACGAGTATGTTGCATCCGGCAACCGCGTCGCACCGCGACTTTACGCCGGCGCGACGGCAGCAAGTGGGAATCGCGGATGGACTCGTGCGCATCTCGGTCGGCATCGAGAAGATCGACGACATCATTTCCGACATCGATCAGGCTTTATCTGTGTAATCTGTGTACTAATGATTTCCATCGCGAAAAAGTTGCTTGGCGAGATTTGCGAACATGGAGTCCGCGATTATCCATACGAATGCTGCGGTCTCCTGCTGGGACGTTTTCGCGCGGAAGGGAAGTTCGTTACGGAAACGTATCCGATCTCGAATGCGCGTGAGGAGAGTGCGAAGCGCAATCGGTTTTTGATCGAGCCGAAGGAGTTGATGCGGGGCGAGCAGTACGCGCGCAGCAGGGAGCTGGAGGTGGTTGGTTTCTATCATTCACATCCGGATTCACCCGCAGTGCCGTCGCAATACGATCTCGAGCACGCATGGCCCACGTACTCATACATTATCGTTTCGACGCGTGCGGACGAGGCGGGCGATCTGTTTTCGTGGGAACAGGAAGCTGATAGATCGAGGTTTAATCAAGAAGAATTGAGAATCGTGTAAATCCCTTAAAAATCTTGTCAATCCTGTCCAACAGTTAGACAGGATTTACACGATTTCGCAGGATTTGCACGATTGGGAGAATCACATGCCAGTCACAATTTCAATACCAGCACCATTGCGGCAGTTTGCGGGCGGACAGTCGCAGCTCGTTGTCGAAGCACAAACTGCGGGCGAGGCGCTCGATCAACTCACCTCAACACACTCCGGACTTCGACGCCACCTCTTCAACGATCAGAATGTGTTGCGTAACTTCGTCAACGTCTATCTCAACGACGAAGACATACGCCACGCCTCCGGACCCGAAACACCGGTGAAAGACGGCGACACGATCATGATCGTGCCCTCGATTGCCGGTGGCGCCGTGATTGAGTCTGACGTCGGACAATCCCTGCCTGAGCTGTCGCACGAAGAGATCCTGCGTTACAGCCGTCACTTGATCATGCCCGAAGTCGGCATGGCGGGTCAGCGACGGCTCAAAGCCGCCAGCGTGTTGATGATCGGTACCGGCGGCCTCGGTGCACCTGTCGGCATGTATCTCGCAGCAGCAGGCGTCGGCCGGATCGGAATCGTCGATTTCGACGTCGTGGAAGAGTCGAACCTGCAACGCCAGATCATTCACGGCACGAAAGATCTTGGTCGGCGAAAGATTGAATCAGCCCGCGACCGACTGCGCGATATCAATCCGCACATCGAGATCGAGACGCACGAGTCGCGGTTGACGAGTCATAACGCAATGCGACTCTTCCGCAACTACGACATCGTCGTCGACGGCACTGACAATTTCCCGACGCGCTATCTCGTCAACGATGCGTGTGTGTTGAGTGGAAAGCCAAACGTGTACGGTTCGATATTCAGGTTCGAAGGTCAGGCGAGCGTGTTTTGGGCCGAGAAGGGCGCGTGTTATCGCTGTCTTTATCCCGAGCCGCCGCCGGCCGGGCTCGTTCCTTCGTGTGCGGAAGGTGGCGTGCTTGGTGTTTTGCCGGGCATTGTCGGCGCCATTCAAGCGAACGAAACGGTCAAGATCATTCTCGGCGCTCAAGACCTATTGATTAATCGTCTGCTGCACTTCGACGCCTGGACCATGAAGTTTCGCGAGTTCAAACTGCGAAAGGATCCGAAGTGTCCGGTCTGTGGCGAGAATGCGACGATCAAAGAACTGATTGACTACGAAGAATTCTGCGGTGTGGCGCCGCATCAACTACCGCCTCCGGACTCGAAACTCGACGAGATTTCGGCAACCGAGCTCAATGCGCGTCGCTTGCGCGGAGATCGCATTCAGATCGTCGACGTGCGAGAGCCGCACGAGTTTGAGATCGCGCGGATTCCCGGAACGAAGTTGATCCCGCTGGGTCACGTCGTAAGCCGCATGAACGAGATCGATTCAGAGGTCGACACGATCGTTCACTGCAAAGGCGGCGTACGCAGCGCGAAAGCAATCGAAGCGCTGAAGCGGGCGGGTTTTTCGGGGAAACTGATTAACCTGAAGGGCGGAATTACCGCGTGGTCGGAAGACGTCGACCCGCGCGTGCCCAAGTACTGACCGGAACGGTTCGTCACGCCCACACCGCGGTTTATGGCAAAAGTAAACCTCACCACTGTAATCCCTACTAGACTGCCTGCTGGAGGTAAACCATGAAGCGAAGAGAATTCATAAATCAAACTGCCAGCGTTGGCGTCATTCTCGCTGCCGGATCACTCACACCGACGTGGTCGTTGACCGGCACGGCGGGTAAGCTCACGCCGCCGGCGAAAGGAAAAATTCCGGTCGCGTTTGCGATTTCCGAAGGGGTCACGGTCATCGACTTCGCGGGTCCGTGGGAAGTCTTTCAGGATGTCCACGTCGCGGACCGCGGGACGAATCACGACGAGCAGATGCCATTCGAGTTGTTCACCGTGTCAGACAAAACCGACGCCCTCACCGGCTCAGGCGGGCTCAAGCTCGTCCCGGACTACACGTTCGAATCCACGCCACAGCCAAAGGTCATAGTCGTACCCGCACAGCGAGGATCGAAAGCGCTGCACGCCTGGCTCCAGAAAATGACTGCATCCACGGACGTGATCATGTCTGTCTGCACGGGCGCGTTTCAGCTCGGCAAAGCCGGTTTACTCTCCGGCAAGGAAGCCACCACGCATCACGACTTTCTCGATAGTTTCGCGAAGGCTTTTCCTGACGTGACGGTGAAGCGAGGACTGCGCTTTGTCGAACACGAACAGATCTCGACCGCGGGTGGCTTATCGTCAGGCATAGACCTCGCGCTGCGCGTCGTCGATCGATATTTTGGCCGGACGGTGGCCCAGGCGACCGCGACTTACATGGAATACCAGAGTAAAGGCTGGATCGTATGAAGCCACGAAAAAGCACAAAAGATGGCTGAGACAAGCTGGCGACTGCAATGGGCGGCCGCAATCATTGCGGCGTGGGCCGTGCTGGGTATCATTTGGGCCGCGCCGATCTATCTCGAGACCGAATCGGAACAGATGGGCCACTCGCCGTGGCGCATCTTTTCGTGGGGCGTCCTGCTTTGGTTATCGTGGGCGCCGCTTACACCCGCCATCGTCTGGCTCGCGCGCAGGTTCTCACTCGTCGGTGCGTGGAAGTCGAGTCTTTTTGTTCACCTGCCGGCGTTTGTGTTGACGTCTATCATCCATAGCGCGGCTGCTACAGCGATCACGTTGAGCGTCAAACCTTTTGACGACATGGGCAGCAGCCCCACCGCGTTTTGGCCTCGCTTTCTGTCGCGCGTGCAGGGATCTTTTGCGTCCGACCTGCTGGTGTATGGCGGGGTCGTCGGAGTTTGTTATGCGCTCGACTACTATCGCAAATATCGCGAACGTGAAGTTGTCGCCACTCGCCTCGAAGCGCAACTCGCACAAGCGCAACTCGATTCATTGCGAATGCAGTTGCATCCACACTTTCTCTTCAACACGCTGAACAGCATCGTGGGCCTCGTTCGCGACAACAAGAACACGGCCGCTGTCAGCATGCTCGTCGGACTCAGCGATCTTCTCCGTCACACGCTCGAACATTCCGCGCGGCAGGAAGTTGAATTGAGAGAGGAACTCAACTTCATTAAGCTCTATTTGAGCATTCAGGAAATGAGATTTTCCGATCGCCTCCAGATCGAGCTCGACATCGATCCGCAGACAACCAAGGCAATGGTCCCAAACCTGATCCTCCAGCCGCTCACGGAAAATGCGCTGCGACACGGCATTGCTCGCCGCGCTGATTCAGGCCTCGTTGGTATTCGTTCTGCTGTTGAAGACGGTCAATTGCGATTGATCGTGTACGACGATGGAGCGGGCTTGCGCGACGATTGGCAGTTGAAAGGCAGCGTGGGGATTGGCCTGGCAAATACCGCGGCACGTTTGCAACAACTCTACGACGACAATCACGAGTTCGACATTCGCAACCGAGATGAAGGCGGCGTTGAAGCCGTGATTTTGATTCCGTTGAGAACCTCGTCGTGATAGCAGCGAAGATCAAGACTTTGATAGTTGACGACGAGCCGCTGGCGCGTCGCAACCTTCGTGTTCTGCTCGAGAAGGATCCGCAGATCGAGATTCTCGACGAATGTCGCAACGGTCGTGAGGCAGTGAAAGCCATCAACACGCTGTCGCCGGATCTGATCTTTCTCGACATCCAGATGCCGGAGATGGATGGCTTCGACGTGCTCGAGCGTGCCGGCCCGGAGCACATCCAGGCGATCATCTTCGTCACCGCGTTCGATCAATATGCGTTGAAGGCTTTCGACGTTCACGCGCTCGACTACCTGTTGAAGCCTTTCGACGACGAGCGATTTGCTCACGCACTGCAACGAGCGAAGTCGCAGATCGAAGCACGGCACATCAACAGGTTGACGCAGAGACTGCTCGCGTTGCTCGAGGAACGGGAAAGCGAGCGCAAAGTCTCGCTACAGCAGAACAATTATTTGACGCGACTAATGATCAAAGCGTCAGGCCGCGTGATGCTGTTGAAAGTCGACGATATTGATTTCATTGAAGCTGATGGGAATTACGCGAAATTGCACGTTGGCCGGAAGGCGCACTTGCTGCGTGAAAAGATGCATGATCTCGAGGGGCGGCTCGATCCGGCGAAATTCGTTCGTATTCACCGCTCGATCATCGTCAACCTCGACCGGATCAAAGAGATGCATCCGCACTTCAACGGCGATTACATCGTCGTACTCGAAGACGGCCGCCAACTGCGACTCAGCCGCACGCGACGCGAGAATTTAGTACACAGATTACACAGATTGAACTCATCTGTGTGATTTGTTCTTATCTGTGGTCCTCTGTGGTCCGGTATTTCTCCTTCTCCTTTTCACGCTGCAAATACGGAATGCCTTTGTCCATCCACTCCGGCGCCGGCGCGCCTTTCAGAAAGTGATCGAAAAACTCCTGCATGCGTCGCGTGTAGTCTTTCTGATTGATGCGCTTTCGCAGCCCGTGCTTCTCGCCGTTGTAACTAAACATGTACGCTTCTTTGCCGAGCCGTCGCAGCGCGAGGAAGTACTCGATGCCCTGGTACCACGGCACCGCATCGTCTTCATCGTTGTGAATCATCAGGAGCGGCGTCTCCACACGATCCGCACGGAAGATCGGCGAATTCTCGAGAAAGCGCAGCGGATACTCCCAAAGACTGCCGCCAATGCGCGATTGTGAGCGCTCATACTGAAACTGTCGCGGCAGTCCCGTGCCCCAACGAATTCCGCTGTACGCGCTCGTCATGTTCGACACCAACGCGCCCGGCGCTGCCGCCCTGAAGCGATTGGTCTGCGTCACCATGTAGGCGATTTGATAACCGCCCCAACTGTGTCCCTGAATCCCAATCGCTTTCTCGTTCACAAAACCTTTATCGACCACGGCCTGAATACCCGGCAACACGCACTTCATCGCGCTCTGGCCCGGATAGCCGATTGTGTAGACGATATCAGGCATATAGACCAGGTATCCGTTGCTCACGTAGTAAGTCGGATTGATCGACGTACCCGGCCCCGGATTGCGGAATTGATGCAAGCCCTGCGAGAGTCGCTCGTAGATGTAAACGATCATCGGATACTTCTTCCGCGGATCGAAGCTGTCCGGTTTGAGCAGCAGTCCCTTCAACGGCACGCCGTCTATGTTTTTGAAACTCACTAACTCGGCGGTGCCCCAATTGAACGCTGCTCGTTGAGCGTCGCCGTTGCTTACTCGCTTCATCTCCCGGAAGGTGCTGTTTGTCACCCACACATCCGGGAACTGATCGAAACGCGATGCCGTCATGATCAGCACGTCGGCGTCTTTTGCTTTCGTCGGATTTCCGAAATCCTTCGCGGCCATTAGAAGCTTCTGCGGCGCGGCGTCGCTGTTGACCTTGTCGCGATAAAAACCGGAATCACGCGTCTCTTCGTTGGCCGCTTCGAGGAGCATTGGCTTGTCAGGATCGACGAAGCGCTCTTTGGGATCGAGTCGAACGTAACGAAGCGTTGTCCGGTCTTTCCTTCCAACTCCGTCGGTAACGTTTTTCGCGCGACTGCCGTCGGGCGAGATCTGCCAGATGTCGTAACGGTCGTAGACGAGAACGTCTTTGTCGTCTTTGGTCCAACCGGCGATTCCGTACGAACCGGGCGTTTGCGGCAGGTCGTTCTCTTCGTTGTAGAAATGGACAGGGATGTCTTTGGTGAGGTTCGTCGCCGTTCCGTCTGCGACAGAATATGAATACCAGTCCTTACCGTCGAAGTAGAGCGCGTATTTTGCGTTTGGCGAGATGGAGACGTTCCCGCGTTGTTTCGATGCGATTGGTTTGCGCGAGCCGTCGGAGGTGTCGATCAGATAGTAGTCGCTGAAACCGGGATCGTAGTCTGATATGACGCGGTATTTCCGGTTGTCAGAACCGATCGCGTAACTCCCGTCATTCGACGGCGAGACGCTTTCCATCGACTCGTCCCCAAGCTGCACAAACTTCTTCGACTTCAGATCGTAGACCGCGCGAAACGAGCGATTGCGGTCCTGCTCGGCACGGATGCGCTGGATTGGCTGCACGTAGTCGTCTTTCCAGTGCCACAGATCGACGAGGACTTTTTCGTCAGCAGGGATTTCTTCGTCTTTTTCCGGATCGGGTGGAGGCGCCGTTCCCAGGAACAGGTGACTGCCGTCGAGCGAAAAACTCAGAGTCGCGCGTTCGCTGACAACCATCTCTTTGCGGAAACCGGGCGAGGCAATTGAAACGACCTCTGTCGCTTGCGGATCTTTGCGGTTCCATTGGTAGACACGGAATTTTGGCTGCTTTGCGTCAGCGTCTTCTTTGTCGCTCGTGAAGGCAAGTTGAGTGTTGTCTTCGTCCCACGTGAGTTTTTGATATTTTCCTTTGCCGCTGAGGAGGGCGACTGGTTGAGTGTCCGTGTCGGTCATTACGGCGAAGACGCCGTTTGTTTCTTCCTTTTTTGAGGAGACTGTGTAGATGAGCGTTTTTGCGTCTTTGCTGATGGTGAAGTCGAGGGCGTCGGTGAATGTGCGCTCAGTGCCGGTGGCGGTATTGCGGAGGATGAGATCGGAGCCATACTCCTTTTTCTTGCCGCGTGCGGGGCGTTGAGCCGCCGTTACCGCGCTCGGTTCTGTGCCCGCCTCAGCCGGCTTGGGTTTATCTTCCGCCTTCGGTTCCAACTGGTATGCAAAGGAACCGAAGCCGTCTTCGGGTACGCGGAAGGTTTTGACTCTTTCGACGCGCGTCACGGTCCCGGTGGAAAGATCCATGATGCCGAGACCGTTCTTCGGCATGTCCTCAGGCTTTTTCTTTTCTTTCTTCGCTTTGGTTATTTCTGCTTTGGTGGGTTCGGTTTGGAAGATCAGGAAGCGGCTGTCTGCGGTGAAAACAGGTCGTAACAAACGCGCTTGTTCCGCCTGAAACTCCGCGACGTTTGTACCCGGATCGTCAGGAGGCGGCACCGGCGGGCGATAACCTCTCGGCGCGCGCCAGTCGACGCCGGTCGCTATGTTTCGCACGACGATCTCGCCGTCGCCGTCCTGCGGCACGTAAGCATACGCCACGAATTTTCCGTCGCGAGAGACTTGCGAAGCCACGATCGACGCCCACGAATCATAATCCTGATGCGTGAGCGCGCGTTTGGCTGCTGGTGTCGCCGCGGGCTGTTGCTGTGCGACCAGCATGGTCGCACACACAGCCAGCATACAGACCAGGGAGACACTTCGACGTAGTTTCATGGGGTTCACCTCACAAGTTGTAGGCGCTAAGTTTGCCACAGATGAACGCGGATGACACGGATAAACATCCGCATCATCCGCGTTTAATCACTGACGAAAAGTGTGTCAGAAGAACAACGTGTACAGCAGCCGGTTCGGCGATCCAGTGCCGGCTCCCGTGATGACGTTGGTCGTCGCATTGTTGACGAGCGCGTTGCGAATCGTCGTAGCCGAAGCTGACGGGTTCGCTTGCTTATACAGCGCTGCCGCACCGGCGACGTGTGGTGACGCCATCGAGGTTCCGCTCAGCGTCGCGGTGGCGGTGTCTGAACTAAACCACGATGACAAAATTCCCGAACCAGGCGCGAAGAGGTCGAGACATGTGCCGAAGTTCGAGAATGATGAGCGTGCATCGGTGGTAGTAGTTGAGCCGACCGTAATCGCACTCGCTGCGCGAGCGGGCGATTGCGTGCACGCATCAGTGTTACTGTTTCCAGCGGCAACAGCGATCGCGACTCCCGAATTGGCGAGATTGTTGACAGCAGTGTCCAATGAACTGGAAGCACCACCTTCCAGGCTCATGTTAGCGACTGCCGGATTAATACGATTGTTCCTCACCCAATCGACGCCTGCGATCACTCCTGAAGTTGATCCGGAGCCGTTGCAATCGAGCACACGCACGCCACGTAGCAACGCACTCTTGGCTACGCCATAAGTGGAGCCACCGATCGTTCCGGCGACGTGAGTGCCATGACCATTGCAGTCCGCCCCGCTGCCGCCAAACGCGTCAAAGACGTTCGAAGCACGTCCGCCAAACTGCGTATGAGTCGTGCGAATGCCGGTGTCGATCACGTATGCACGGACGCCGGAGCCGGTCCAGTTGTAGGTATAGGTCGCACTCAACGGACGGTTACGTTGATCGATGCGATCGAGGCCCCACGGTGGATTGCTTTGCGTTACATCCGCAGTGACAACACCGTCTTCTTCAACAAACTTGACTCTGAAATCCTGGCTCAGACGTTCAGCATCTTCCGGCGACATCTCGACTGCAAAGCCATTGAGCGCGTGTTGATAGATATGTTTGAGTTTGCCGCGGTGCGTGGTCGCGAGTTCGGCGGCGATGTAAGGTGCGATCGAGAAGAGACCTTCCTCGCCGACTACCGCATCGTCGAGCACTACGATGTAATTGTTTTGGATCCGATTCGGGTTCTTACGAAACTTGGCAGCCAACTCTGTACCTTTTCCTCCGCGTCCGTCTGACTGGCTGCGGACAGGCGTTGAAAGGAAAACAGCAGTGCAAAGGCCGGCAAAAACGAGTAGAGCAAAGACTTTCTTCATACTTTTCTCCTCCAGACTGTAAGTAAGGTTGGTTGGGAGCGATTCAATTATGGGCTTGTGTCTGGGACGGAGGCGCGCAGTATAGCATCAAATTTCTGTAGCGCAAATCAGGATTTTGAGACAGGATTAATCTTGTCTAAGTCATGAAAACCGTAAGCATTGCGTGCCTACTTCTCGTATTTTCTCATCAGGTCTCTGCACAACGAGATCTCACGCATCACGTCAATCCGTTCATCGGCACTGCCGGACACGGGCACACATTCCCGGGCGCGATCGTTCCGTTTGGAATGGTCCAACTCAGTCCCGACACGAGGCTGACGGGTTGGGACGGCTGCTCGGGTTATCACTATTCTGATTCAAACATCTACGGCTTCAGTCACACACATCTCAGCGGCACGGGCATCTCTGATTACGGCGACGTCCTGTTGCTGCCGATGATCGGTAGACGCGAAACCTCGCGCTTTCAGCATCAGAATGAGACTGCTACACCGGGTTATTACTCAGTCAAGCTCGACGACGACAACATTCTCGTCGAGCTCACCGCGACGGCGCGCGTCGGCATGCATCGCTACACCTTCCCCGCCACAGACAAAGCAGAAGTCGTTCTCGATCTAAAACATCGTGATGAAGTCATCGATGCCGATTTCAAGATCACCGGCAACACGACGATCGTTGGTTGGAGACGTTCGAAAGCATGGGCCAAAGACCAGATCGTCTATTTCGCGCTCGAGTTTTCGCAACCGTTCATTACGTCCGAGCGCGACGATCTCAAGGCGTACTTTCGCTTCGACACGCGATTGGGAAAGCCTTTGCTCGTGAAGGGGGGAATTTCTGCCGTCGACGTCGATGGGGCGCTGAAAAATCTGCGCACCGAGTTGGACCATTGGGATTTCGATAGAGTGAGATCCGATGCTGCTGCGGCATGGAACAAAGAGCTCGGAAAGATTTCCGTCACCGGCGGAACGAACGCGCAGTTAACAAATTTCTACACGGCTCTTTATCACGCGATGACGGCGCCCAACATTTTCATGGACGTCGATGGGCGCTATCGCGGACGCGACTTCAAAATCCACCGGGCTGCCGACTTTACGAACTACACGGTCTTCTCTCTTTGGGACACGTTTCGCGCCGCTCACCCGCTCTACAACATCATCGACCAGCAGCGCACGCGCGATTTCGTCAAGACATTTCTCGCGCAGTACGAACAGGGCGGGCGTCTGCCCGTGTGGGAACTGGCAGCGAATGAAACTGACACGATGATCGGATATCACGCGGTTTCAGTCATTGCCGACGCGGCGGTAAAAGGAATCGATGGCTTCGATCTACAGCAAGCTTTCAAGGCGATGAAGCACAGTGCCGAGCTGAGGGAGCATCGCGGGTTGGGTGCGTATATCGACAAAGGCTTTCTCTCGATGGAGGACGAGCGCGAGTCAGTTTCGAAAGTGCTCGAGTATGCCTACGACGATTGGTGCATCGCGCAGGTGGCGCGCCTGCTCGGTAAGACAGCGGATTACGACCGCTACATGGCACGCGCGCAGTCGTACAAGAACCTGTTTGATCCGGGTTCGGGGTTCATGCGCGCGCGCAGCAATGGCAATTGGGTCGAGCCTTTCGATCCGCGCGAGGTCACGTTTGCGTTTACGGAAGCAAACTCGTGGCAGTACACGTTCTTTGCGCCGCAGGACGTGAGCGGGCTGGTCGAGCTGATGGGTGGGCGACGGAACTTTGCTGGCAAGTTGGACCAGTTGTTTGCGGCCGATAGCGGCACAACGGGTCGCGAACAGGCTGACATCACGGGTTTGATCGGGCAATACGCACACGGCAACGAGCCGAGTCATCACATGGCCTATCTTTACGACTACGTGGGCCAACCCTGGAAGACTCAGTTTCGCGTACAGCAGATCGTGAATGAGTTCTACAAGCCCGAGCCTGATGGTCTGATTGGAAACGAAGACTGCGGACAGATGTCGGCGTGGTACGTGCTGAGTGCGGCCGGGTTTTATCCGGTGACGCCGGGATCGAAGGTTTATGCGATTGGGTCGCCGTTGTTTCCGGAAGTGCGGTTCAGTCTCGAGAACGGAAAGTCGTTTGTGATTCGCGCGGAAGGCGTGTCTAGTCGCAACGTTTACATTCAATCAGCGACGCTGAATGGGAAGCGGTATGACAAGTCGTTTCTCTTGCACGACGATCTGATGCGTGGAGGTGAGCTCGTGTTTCGGATGGGTTCGCAGCCGAACTTCAAATGGGGACGTGGGCGAGGGAACGAGCCGATGTCGCGTATTGATGGTGCGGAAATTGTGCCTGTGCCGGTGATCAAAGCGGCGGGGAAGACGTTCAGAGATCAGCTTGAAATCAGACTGATCGGCGACACGTCAATTCATTACACACTCGACGCTTCAGAACCTGATTCTAACTCGGCAATATTCACAGACACGATCGTAATCACAGCTGATGCGACTGTGAAAGCGCGTGCGATTTCAGCGGACGGCAGACGCAGTCATGTCGCAACAGCCAACTTCCATCGCATACCGCACGATTGGCGGATCACTTTGGAGTCAGCGTACAGCTCGCAATACACAGCCGGCGGCGACATGGCGCTGATCGACGGTATTCGAGGAACCGCGAACTGGAGTGGCGGCGCCTGGCAAGGTTATTGGAACAAGGACTTCGTCGCCGTGATCGATCTCGGAAACGTGCAGACAGTTTCGAAAGTGGGCGCAGGGTTTTTGCAGGATATTGGCTCGTGGATCCGGATGCCGAGGCGCGTCGAGATTGAACTCTCGATGGACGGGAAGACGTTTGGTCCGGCGTTGTCGGTTGCGAACGATGTTTCCGATAAGCAGGAGGGCGTTGTGACAAAAGACTTCGTCACAACGCTCCCTCCTCAGAACGCACGTTACATTCGGATCAGAGCAATGAACTCCGGAAGAGACACTTGGATCTTCGTCGACGAGATCATTATTGGCACAGATAAACACAGATAAATGATGGATCAGAAGAACGGTGCTTACGATCCGCTTATATCCGTGTTATCTGTGGCTCACCATTGCAACTCAAACTCGTACTCGGACGCGCCGCCGCGCGTGTCCCTGATCCGCACGACTGCCGTGTAGTCGTTTTCTCGCGACGGTTGTTGCTCGATAAAGATCTCGCCACGGCCTCGCTTGTTCGTCAGTCTGACGGTTACACGACGGTACGGAAGTGAATTAGAGAAATTCGGCTGTCCATCGCTGTAGGGCGTGCCACCAAGCGTTTCTACTTCTGCCGTGCCGCCGCGAATTCGAATCCGAACATCGTCGTCAACACGGCCTCGCCACGTCATGCGCCCGCTGCGATCGGAGTCTGGATTCTGGCCGCCGCCACCACCGGGGCCGCCGTAATTCAGTTCGCGCGAGATGTCAGACATGAGACGTTGCAGGTTGGACCAGTTGTTTCGTTGCGGGTTGTAGCGCTCGATGGAACCGCCGAGAGTTCGGAGGATGTCGAACGCATCGCGCAGATCCGAGGTTGAACGGCGGTCGACAGCCATTCGATAGAAGATGCGTGATGCACCGGCGAACTGCTGCGTCACCATTACCGCCTCGACATCGCGCCGTGCATTTCGATTCCCGTTTGCATAATTGTTGTAGGTGTCGTCTGCAAACTCGCCTGATTCTCGCGATAAGCGGTCGGCGAGATCGGTCAGCCGGTTATTGTTGGACTGCCCAAACTGGGAGAGGGCTGGACTGGCAAACACCAGGGTTGCAACCACGACTAAAAGACTTCTGGTAATCATAGATCCTCCTGGCCACGAAAAAGCGTAAAAGGCACTTAATCATAAACTATTCGGGGATTTGATATAATGCCCACCAAGGAGTTTAAAACATGAGTTGGAATCAAGCTTCAAGTGTGCCGGCGGATGTTCGCGACGCTCGCGTCACCGCGTTTTTAAGTAAGGTTTATGGATGGATGTTTTTGGGTTTGCTGGTTACGTCGGGGACGGCGCTGATTGTCGCCTCGTCGCCGGTGTTGATCAAGACCCTGATTCTTAATCGATTTCTCTTTTGGATCCTGCTTTTTGCTCCGATCGGGCTGGTCTGGTACATGGCTGCGCGCGTAGAACAGATGGCGCCTACCACGGCTGCCGGGATGTTTCTGCTCTATTCGGGGCTCGTAGGTATAACAACCTCCGTAATCTTCCTCGTTTACACAAGCTCTTCGATTGTTTCGTCGTTTGTGATTACGGCAGGAATGTTTGGTGCGATGGCCGTGTTTGGAACTTTCACCAAAAGGAGTCTCGCGGGCTGGGGCCAGTTCCTGTTTATGGGTTTAATTGGCCTGATCATCGCGATGGTTGTAAGTATCTTTTGGCTGAATGATCTGCTGGCGTTTGTCATCTCAGTCGTCGGCGTGATCGTTTTTACGGGTCTAACTGCCTACGATGCACAGCGCCTGAAAGAGATGGCGGTCGCGCTGCCTGATGGTCGAGTGGGGTCTTATGCGGTCGTGGGAGCGCTGTCGCTCTATCTCGACTTTATCAACCTGTTCTTCTTTATACTGCGTTTGTTTGGCGGTCGCCGAAACTAAATAGGCCACAAAAAGGCATAAAAACGGCCGCAAAAGGGCACAAAAGACCGTTGTGTTTTCTGTGCCTTTTTGTGTACTAAACAGGAGTCCCACCATGATCCGAAAGCGCACAATTCTATTAACTCTGTTGTTGGCGATCTGTTTTTCGGCACAGGCGCAGGACGCGGCGAAGAATGATGTGCTGGGCGCGCTTCGCTACAGATTTATCGGCCCCACCGGCAATCGCGTCACCTCAGTTGCCGGCATTCCCGGTCAGCCAAATATCTATTACGTTGGTGCGGCGTCTGGTGGTATTTGGAAAACTACCGACGGCGGTGTGCACTGGGATCCGATCTTCGATTCGCAACCAGTCTCCTCGATCGGCGCGCTCGCGATCGCACCGTCGAATCCAAGCATCGTCTGGGCAGGCACCGGCGAACCGTGGATACGCAGCCACATCTCCGTCGGGCAGGGCGTTTATAAATCCACTGACGCGGGCAAGACGTGGACGTTGATGGGACTCGAGAAAACCGGTCGCATCAGTCGCGTTGTAATCGATCCAAAGAACCCGGACGTCGTGCTCGTGGCCGCACTCGGTCACGCCTATGGACCACAACCGGAACGCGGCGTCTTTCGCACCACGGACGGCGGCAAGACGTGGCAACGCGTGTTGTTTACAGACGAGAACAGCGGTTGCGCTCATCTCGAGATGGATCCGAACGATCCGAAGATCCTTTTTGCGGGCATGTGGCCGCTCGAGATTCACACGTGGGGTCGTTCGAGTGGTGGACCAGGCAGCGGTTTATTTAAATCGACGGACGGCGGTGTGACGTGGAAGCGCGTTTCCGGTAACGGTCTGCCGGCCCGCATGACCGGGAAGATCGTTCCTGCAATCGCACCGACCAACTCAAAACGCATTTACGCGCTGATCGAAACCGGCGATGGAGTGCCGCTCGACGGCAAGGAAACCGATCGCGGCAAGCTGTGGCGATCCGATGATGGCGGCGAGACCTGGCGTCTGATCAGCTACGATCGAAATCTCGGCGGCCGCACGCACTATTACTTCCGCATTTCCGTCGCTCCCGACAACGAGAATGAAACGTATTACCTCACCGCGGGATTCGCAAAATCCACGGACGGCGGCGAAAACGCGCGCTTGATGGTCGCCAACGCGAGCCCTGGCGGCGACAATCACGACATCTGGATCGATCCGACAAACGCAAACCGCATCGCGGTTGCGAATGACGGCGGCGTCTCAATCTCGACGACGCGCGGGCAGACCTGGTATCGAATTCAACTTCCCATTGCGCAGATGTATCACGTCACCGTCGACAATCGAATTCCGTACTACGTCTACGGGAACGAACAGGACGATCCGTCTTATCGCGGGCCGAGTCGCTCCGGTGGTGGCGGCTTCGCGGGATCTATTCCGCGCAGGGCATGGCAGCCGGTAGGCGGCGGAGAAAGTGGGTGGGCCACGCCGGATCCGGTCGATCCAAACATCATCTGGTCCAGCGCTTCCGGATCGGGAAGCGTCGGCGGCATTGTCGAACGTTACGATCTGCGAAACGGGCAGATCCGCCGGGTCGAAGTGTGGCCCGATCAAACCAACGGTTCGCCTGCGGCTGACGTGAAGTACAGGTTTGTCTGGACGTTTCCGCTGACAATCTCGCCACACGATCACAAGAAGCTTTATGTTGGCAGCCAGCACGTTCACCAGACAACGGATGATGGGCAGTCGTGGCAGGTGATTAGTCCGGATCTGACGACGAACGACAAGAGCAAGCAGGGCTTCTCGGGTGGTCTGACCGGCGACAACATCGGCGTCGAGTATTTCTCGGTGATATTTGCGATTGCCGAATCGCCGAAGGAGAAGGGGGTGATCTGGGTCGGAACGAACGACGGCCTGGTCCAGTTAACGCGCGACGGCGGTAAGAATTGGTCGAACGTGACGAAGAATATTCCCGACCTGCCGAAGTGGGGGACCGTCAGCAACATCGAACCTTCTCGTTATGCACCCGGCACTGCTTACCTGACGGTCGATTTCCATCAAGTAAACAATCGCGACCCGTTCATCTACAAAACGAAAGACTATGGCAAGACGTGGAAATTGATCACGAACGGAATTCCGCACAGCATGTTGAGTTATGCGCATTGTGTTCGTGAAGATCCGGTGCGCCAGGGACTCTTGTATGTTGGAACTGAGAACGGACTGTACGTCTCGTTTGACGATGGCGAGAAGTGGGAACCGTTGCAAAGCAATCTACCGCCTGCGCCGGTCTACTGGATGGTGGTCCAGGAACATTTCAACGATCTCGTGGTTGGAACGTACGGGCGTGGCTTCTGGATTCTCGACGACCTCACGCCGGTTCAGCAGATGAATAAAACCGTGCGCGATTCGAGCGTGTACCTGTTTCCGCCGCGTGCGACGTACCGGTTCAGACAAGGCACGGTGCCGGTGACGATGTCTGACGATCCTTCAGCCGGACAGAATCCGCAGTACGGAGCGGCGATCAGTTACTACCTCAAGTCAGTACCCACGGGAGAGGTACGCATCAGAATCCAGGATGCGAAGGGCCAGACGGTTAGAACTCTTCCGCCGGGCACTAAGAACGTGGGTCTAAACCGCGTCACGTGGAATCTCGAAGGCGATCCGTCAACTGAGGTCCGCCTGCGGACGAGTCCTGAATATGCTCCGGAGATCAAAGTTGGACCAGACGGAACTCGAACTGCTCAGGGCGCTTCACGGCTTTCCATCCTGATGCCGCCCGGAACTTACACCGTGAAGCTCTCGGCAGGCGGGCAGGAACTCAGTCAGCCGCTCATCATCAGGAAGGATCCGAATTCCGGTGGCACCGAAGCCGACATCAGTACGCAAACGGAAATGATGACGGAGTTGCGAAACGACCTCGACAGCGGCGCAAAAATCGTGAACCAGATCGAGTTTATTCGCAGCCAGCTCGAGCAATTGACCGCGACGTCTGTGAAGCCGGCAGCCGACTCCCTTGATAAGAAATTGATCGAGATTGAGGACAATTTAATCCAGCGGAAGCTGACGGGGCAGGGGCAGGACGCGGTTCGCTACCCAGCGAGGCTTTTGGCCAAGATCGGCTACCTGGCAAGCGGCCTTGCCAGTGGAGACTTTGGTCCAACAAAGCAGCAGCGTGAAGTGCAGGCCCTGTTCAAGCCACAACTCGCCGGACTCCGTCAACGTCTCGACGACGTTCTAAACCAGGATCTGCCGGCACTCAATAAACTACTCGCCGATAGCGGTATGAAGACCGTGATTAAATCCAGTCCCTAGGACGAGACACGGAGGCGCGGGGACGGGGAGACGCGGAGATGGGGAGACGCGGAGATGGGGAGACGCGGAGACACGGGGTTTCTCCGTGTCCCCGTGTCCCCGCGTCTCCCCCGTCTCCCCGTCTCCCCGTCTCCCTAGCTCTTGGGCGAGAAGCCGCGTTTCTTCATCAGCGCATCGATCTTCGGATCGCGCCCGCGGAATGCACGGTAGGCTTCAGCAGGGTCTACGGTGTTACCCACGGAGAAGATGTACTTCCGCAGCCGCTCGGCAACTGCACGATCGTACGGACCTTTACCTTCCACGAACGCTCCGAAAGCATCCGCTGTCAACACGTCTGACCAGAGATAACTGTAATAACCAGCCGAATACGAATCGCTCGAGAAGACGTGCAGGAACTGCGGCGTGCGATGACGCATCACGATCTCCTTCGGCATGCCGAGCTCTGCAAGAGTCTCGCGCTCGAAAGCATCGGGATCGATCTTCCTGTCGCCCGCGAGATGCAGTTTCATGTCAACCAGTGCTGCCGACAAGTATTCCACTGTCGCAAATCCCTGGTTGAAAGTTGCCGAACGGGTGATCTTGTTGACCAACTCCTGCGGTATCGGTTTACCGGTTTGGTAGTGAAGCGCAAAACGCTGCAACACCTCGGGCGTCGAGAGCCAATGCTCGAGAAGTTGCGAAGGGAACTCGACGTAGTCGCGCGGCACAGCGGTTCCCGCGACCGACGGATAGGTGACGTTCGAGTTCAAGCCGTGCAACGCATGGCCAAACTCATGAAACATCGTCGTCGCATCATCCCAGGAGATCAGCACCGGCTCGCCGGGTTTACCTTTGATGAAGTTTGCATTGTTGGAAACGATCGTGGTGACCTCGCCATTGACTCGTTCCTGCGCGCGGTAGGCATTCATCCACGCGCCCGAGCGTTTTCCGGCGCGCGCATAGGGATCGAAATACCAGAGCCCGATGTGTTTCTTTGAAGTTTTGTCGGTCACTTCCCAAACGCGAATGTCCGGATGGGCCACCGGGACGTTTGTGACCGGCGTGAAGTTGAAATTGAAGAGCTCGCCTGCGACCCAGAAGATTCCTTCGCGCAGCTTCTCGAGCTGGAGATACGGCTTGATTTCGTTCTGGTCCAGATCGTATTTCGCCTTGCGGACTTTCTCCATGTAATAGCGATAGTCCCACGGCTCGATCTTGATCTTCGCGCCCTCTTTGTCGGCGAGCGCCTGCATGTCCGCAACCTCTTCGTGTACGCGCGCGACGGCAGGTTTCCAAACGGCTTCCATCAACTGCATGGCGCGTTCCGGCGTTTTGGCCATCGAGTTTTCGAGACGCCAGTGCGCGTGTGTCGGATAGCCTAACAACTTCGCGCGCTCCGCACGCAGTTGCAGAATCTCCGTGATGATCGCGTTGTTGTCGTGTTCACCACCGTTGTCGCCGCGGTTGACAAACATGAGCCACGCCTTTTCGCGCAAGTCACGGCGAGCCGAGTAAGTAAGAAACGGATCGATCGAAGAACGCGTGTTCATGATCACCCACGTGCCCGGTTGTTTCTTCGTTTCCGCGGCTGCGGCGGCGGCATCGCGCAATGATTGCGGCAGTCCTGCAAGTTCGTCTTCGCTCTTCAGCACGAGGAATTGATCTGTCTCTTCGGCGAGGACGTTCTGACTGAACTTTGTGTAGAGTCCCGCGAGTTGCTGGTTGATCTGCGAAAGGCGCTTTTTGGCGTCAGCATTCAAGCGGGCGCCGGCGCGGACGAAGTTTGTATAGTAGAGCCACGCCACGCGCTGCTGCTCCGGAGTCAACTTCATTTTTTCGGGAGAGTTGTAGACAGTTTCGATTCGTTTGAACAGCGCTTCGTTTTGCGTGATTTGATCGTTGAAGGCAGCCAGACGCGGGGCCATCTCACGTTGTACGGCCTGATATTCCGGGCTGGCCATAGTCGATCCCCAGACTCCATACAAGGTGCTGACGCGGTCCAGCGTACCGCCGGCGCGTTCGAGTGCCGCGATGGTGTTTTCGAAGTCGGGCGCTGCCGAATTGGCTGTGATTTGATCGATCTCCTTAAGCTGTTCGGCCATTGCGGCTTCGAGCGCCGGTTTGAAGAGTGCGATCTGCACGCGGTCGAACGGCGGGACGCCACCATATGGACCTTCCCACTTTGCGAGTAAAGGGTTGTTATCAGTGTTCATTGCGTTGACTAGCATTGCTGTGGCAAGAAGCAGCGCAAAACTACGAAGGCGCATAATCTGTATTTCCAATCTTTGTAGAGTTTCGCAGTAGTATAGTCACAAAGAAGCACAAAAAGCATTTCTGCCTTTTGTGCTTGCTGGTGTGTGCTTCTTTTAGCTAATTTACGGCTCGCCGTCGCCTTTCTTTCCCTTTTTCTTTGCTGGAGGCTCAGTTTCGCGAGGCCGTGTTGTCGGTGGCAGTGGCGCGTCGGCCTTAGCAGGCGCGGCGTCAGTCTTCGGTTGGGGATTGGCGGGTGCGTCGTCGGCCTTGGGAGGTGGCGGCATCGTCACCTGCTCGAGTTTTGGTTGAGTAGTCCCTTCCGGTGAGGCATTCTCTTCTTCCTCCGCCGCTGCTGCCATCAGCTCCGCGCGTTCAGCCGCGAGCTCTCGTTGACGCTGGCGGTAGAGCTCTCTCATGTCTTCCGGCATCTCAGGCGGTTTCGGAAACTCTTCTTTCTCCTTGTCTTTGAGGAAGGTCTTCATGAAGTCGACGAACATCGGCAACGCGCCTTTAGCACCGGTCATGTCGTTGCCGAGCGGCCTCTTCTTACCCGGATAACCCATCCAGACGCCAGTGACGTAAGTCGGCGTGTAACCGAGGAACCAGACGTCGGTGTGATCGTTAACAGTGCCGGTCTTTCCGGCGACAGGAATCGGGAGTGAGTTCGCGGCAGTCGCAGTTCCACCAGTGACCACGCCGCGCATCATTGACACCATCGTCAACGCAACGTATTCGTTCACGACCTTGAACGTAGTTCTCTGCCACTCTTCGAGTGTCGCACCATCGCGATCCAGAACCTTGCGAATCAAGTGTGGCTCAACTCGGATTCCCTTGTTTGGAAACGCCGAATACGCCGACACCATCTGATCGAGCGGCACTTCGGTCGCGCCGAGCGCCGAAGGCAGATACGGTGACATCGGGACCTTGACACCAAAGCGCCGGACCATCTGCGCGCCCGTTTGAATACCGACGGTTTGCAGCAGGTGCACCGCCGGAATATTCATCGACTTCGCGAGCGCGGTCTTCATCGGCATGTCGCCGGAACCGAGCGAACCGTCGTAGTTGTGTGGTTGCCAGTCACCGATTTTGATTGGAGCGCCACTGACCGGCGTATCGGGAGTCATCCCCCATTCAACTGCCGCGGTGTAGATGAAGGGCTTGAACGCCGAACCGGTTTGTCGGTAAGCCTGCGTCGCGTTGTTGAATTTGTTTGTGTAGAAATCGTAGCCGCCCACCATCGTGACGATCTCGCCTGTCTTCGCGTTGAGCGTCATCATCGCTCCCTGCACACCGGGAACTTGTGACAGTTCAACTTTCAAGCTGCGATTTTTTTCGTCTACTTCCTTGATCGCGAATTCCGCGAGATAACCCGCCTTGAACTCATCTTTTGGCTGACGTTTTCCCCAACCCATCTCTGCGGGTGTGATCGTCGCAGTGTAATTGCCGAAACGCGCTAATGCTTCGTTGCGCGCGCGGTCGACTTTCATGATCAGGCCCATCAGGTAACGACCTGGTTCATATTCGTTGCCGTACCAATCGGGATGTTTGTAGTTGGCGAGTTCCTGTTGTGTAGCTGGACCTTCGCCGTTGTTAACGGTCGTCGGAATCATCGTGTAGCTCGAGCGCCATCCGCTGTGCGTGCGATCGTAATTACGCAGACCAGCGCGGAGCACTTCGTAGGCTCGCTTTTGCGCTTCGACGTTGATGCTCGTGTAAACGGAAAGACCACCCTGGGCGACGCGAGTCGTGTACCTGTCTTCGAGGTCCTGACGGATGTACTCAACGGGATAGTCAAAGGCGGATGATTTGCGCTGAGACTGGTAGTACGCCGTGTCAGCGAGTTGAATGGGTTTCGCTTTCGCGGCATCGGCGTCTGCCTGACTGCAAAAGCCGTTCTTTGCCATTAGATCCAGCACGAGATCGCGGCGCTCTTTTGCTTTTGCCGGGTTCGCAGTCGGCGAATAGTCGCTCGGTGCTTTCGGAATGCCGGCGAGCAATGCAGCTTCGCCGAGTGTCAGATCTTTGACGTGCTTGTTGAAATAGGTCTGAGCTCCGGCTTCCATGCCGTACGCGTTGGCGCCCAGAAACATGTGGTTGGCGTACAACTCCATGATCTGGTTCTTGGTGTAGTAGCGTTCGATCTGAAGCGCCAGGATCCACTCGTTGATTTTACGCGTGTAGGTTTGTTCCTTTGAAAGAAACAGGTTCTTGGTGAGTTGTTGCGTCAGCGTCGAGCCGCCCTCGACCTTGTCCGTGGTGAGGTTCTTCCAGGCCGCGCCCATGATACGGATCGGATCGATGCCGATGTGGTCGTAGAACCGCACATCTTCGACGGCGAGAATCGCGTTTTTCAGAGTCTCCGGAATCTCTTCGTACTTGAGTGGGATTCGCTTTTCGAGAGCAAACTCGCCGATCACAGTTTCGCCGTCGTCAGCATAAACTCTCGTCACCACGCTCGGGCGATAGGTCGCGAGGGCAGCGACTTCGTTGGCTGCTCGCGAGTAGTTCAACTGGTAGGCAGCGACAATGCCGGTCAAGCCACCTGCCGCCAGCGCCAGGAGCAACACCGTTGGTAACCAAAGTCGGGCCAGCAGGTGTCTACGTTGTTCAGGAGGTGTGTTGATTATTGCCTTGGGCGAGTATTTGGAATTAAAAGCCATGAGTTGATATTTCCCCCGAAAACAACTTGCCTTGAAACTCTGTAGAGGACAACGTGGGTACCCACAGAAGCCTCAAAATTATAGCTTACAGGGATGCGGACACCGAGCGCGGTAGCGCCGGGGTCAGCCAGTCTCTATAATGGCTTCGCTCGCAATGGGGGCGACAGGCTTCGACAGGAACCTGAACGATCGTCGCGATGCATGCCGGGCTACCTTATGCAGCTCGTTAAAAAGCGTAGGGAAAAAACAACTGCCAATAACAATGAATTGGCTCTCGCTGCCTAATTAGCACCGAGCGTCTCGCCGCAAGTTGCTCATGCGCGCGGACTGAGATGTCACTTAGATGAGCTGGCCCGCGCTTTCGGTCCGTGAGCGTGGGCGAGACTAAAGCCGGACTAGCTCGTGTCGAGGTCTTGTCGCTTCACTTACTCGACATCGAGCGAATTTTTATCGGCGTGCGCACACGCGTTTGCCTTATAAGAAAGAGAAGCGACTAAGCATGTAGAGTCCTTCGGCGTTGGTTTTTGGATCCGAGTTCAATTCTCGGCGCCTCCACCATTTTGATTGTGGGAGTCCTCACTCCCTTGACCCAGAGAGAACTATGAGCACTACAACTCACTTAATGACCGCAGAAGAGTTAATGAACATCGACGACGACTCACATCGTCACGAACTTATTAAAGGAGAACTCCTCACCATGCCTCTCCCGAAGCGCCCACACGGGCGAGTCGCCGCCAAGCTCACATTCCTTTTGATGCAACATGCCAGAGCCAACGGCCTCGGCGAAATCTGCGCTGAGTCAGGCTACAAACTTGAAAGCGATCCCGATACGGTATTGGGTCCTGACGTTTCATTCGTTGCTCAGGATCGTATCGACGCTGCTATAGATGGATATTATCAAGGTCCACCTGACCTTGCCGTTGAGGTGTTATCTCCCGGCGATCGACGAGGAAAAGTTGAGTACAAATTAAACCTGTGGTTAGAGTCGGGCACAAGATCCGTGTGGCTGGTAAATCCTCGGAAACGAACTGTTGAGGTTATTCGGTCAATAGACGAGAGAAGGCTTCTTCACGAGACTGATGATCTCGTTGACGACACCCTTCCGGGATTTCGTGTCAAAGTTTCAGAGATCTTCGACTAGGCCAACACTCACTTGGACCGCAACCTTCCCATCGGAATCTTCGACAGCGGCGTTGGCGGCCTAACTGTCTACAAAGCACTGCACGAGCGTCTGCCAAACGAACGCTTCGTCTATCTCGGCGACACCGCCCGTGTGCCGTACGGCACAAAATCACTCGCAACTGTTGAACGCTACGCAGTCGAGAATTCGAGGTTTCTCGCGGCGCACGGTATCAAGTTACTCGTCGTCGCGTGCAACACTGCCTCGGCTTTGGCGTTGCCCGCCATCCGCGCAGCGGTCAAGGTTCCGGTCATCGGTGTGATCGAACCCGGCTCACGCGCCGCCGTGGACGCCGCGCAGGACGCGAACATCGGCGTCATTGCGACCGAAGCAACGATTCAGAGCCGCGCCTACGCTCGAGCCATTACGTCCATGCGCCCCACGGGCCAGGTCTTCGAAAAAGCCTGCCCCCTCTTTGTTCCGTTAGCGGAAGAGGGATGGGCCGACAGCGACGTCGCACGCAACGTCGCTCGCGATTACTTAAGTGAGTTCACAAATACAAGCCTGGCTGCACTGGTCCTTGGTTGCACACATTATCCGATTCTGAGAGACGTGATCGGCGAGACTGTCGGCAGCAACGTCACGCTGATCGATTCCGGAGCAGCCACGGCGCGCGACGTCGAATCGCTGCTCGAAAGTTCAGCCCTCACTCACGACGCCCTGTCGCTTTACCAGGAACGCGAACTCTGTGATGATCTGGACCACTTTTATGTGACTGATGCCGCTGAAAGATTTGCTAAAGTAGCAGAGCGATTTTTAGGATCCGCTCCTTCCATTCTTGAAGCAGTAGAGATTTGGGGACACGATGAGCTTCGCACGCACTGACGGACGCGCTGCAGACGAAATGCGCCCGGTAAGAATCACGCCCGGTTATCTTCCGTACGCGGAAGGCTCGGTGCTGATCGAATTTGGAAACACGCGCGTAGTTTGCGCCGCTTCACTCGACGACAGAGTCCCTCCCTTCCTGCGAAACTCAGGACACGGCTGGCTGACCGCCGAATACGCGATGTTGCCTCGCGCGACGCAAACGCGAACCGCGCGCGAGATCGGTCGTGGCGGACCTTCGGGTCGCACACACGAGATACAAAGACTCATCGGCAGAAGTCTCCGCGCAGTCGCGGATCTGAAAGCACTCGGCGAACGCACGATCACGATCGACTGCGACGTCCTGCAAGCTGACGGGGGCACGCGCACTGCTGCGATCACAGGCTCTTACGTCGCATTTGCCCTGGCCAGCAATCACTTACTCAAGAACGGCCGGATCACGCGATCGCTGACGACTGATCATGTGGCGGCAGTGAGCGTCGGCATCGTCGACAACGTTCCGCTGTTGGACCTGAAGTATGACGAAGACTCTCGCGCCGAAGTCGATATGAATGTCGTTTGCACAGGAGACGGGCGGTTCATCGAGCTTCAGGGAACCGCGGAGCGCGAACCGTTCAGCAGGGCGCAGATGGATGAACTGGTTGCACTCGGCTCGCTGGGAATCGAATCCCTGGTAACCATTCAGAAGGACGTTATTTCGGCAACTGGAGAGCTTACAGCGCGCATCTGACAACTCTCGCCTGGAATTCAAGGAGACCAGTCGTAATGCGACGGAGTTTAGTTATTGCTTTAGTTTTGATCGGGTTGATGGCGCAGGTGGCATCGGCTCAACATCTCTACACGCATCAAAAAGTCGACTACACTTTCGAAATTCCCTCGCCCACGTGGAAAACCATTCTGGAGCCCGATGCTGCTCACGAACACCCGGAGTTTGTTTACGGCGATCGTCTTGACGGGTTTCTGACTATTCGTAAAGAGATTGTCGAAGCCGGCACAACCGCTTCGCAACTCGCGGAACGCGACCAGGTCAAGCTGCGTTTTCTGCCCGGTTTTGTCGAAGGTAAAGAAGAAGTATTCAACGGCCGCCTCGACGGTGTGACAATCTCATATGAATTTGTAAAAACCGGCAAACCAATGCTCGGCCGCACGTATTATCTACAGGTTGATCCCCGCACGATCTATGCACTGCGCTTTACTGGTTTGCGCGATAAATTGACCCGCATTCGCAATCAAACAGATCTAATCGCCCGCACCTTCAAGATCAAATAAATGAAGCTGGCCCATGGACTAGCAATCAAGCCTTCGCCGATACACGGCAGCGGCTGCTTCGCCGTCATTCCTTTCAAGAAAAGACACAAGATCGCGGAATACACCGGTGAGAAGATCTCAAACGCCGAAGCGAGGCGACGAGCTCACCGCAAAATGCTGAGAATCTGTGAAGTCAATAATCGCTGGAGTCTCGACGGAAGCCGCGGCGGAAATGGCACTCACTATATCAACCATTCGTGCCGTCCGAATGCCTTCATGCAGGTTCTTTACGACCACATTCTCTTCATCGCGTTGCGCGACATAGAAGCCGGCGAAGAGATCACGATCGATTACGAATCGACCCTCCACTCTGACGACAAGCGTTGTATCTGCGGCGCCAGTACTTGTAGAGGCACAATCAACCGGCAGTAAC
>Ga0105237_10000790_pt1 | contig 43283 bp, 22 predicted proteins | sample KBSC24metaG_FD_81520 | JGI IMG/M metagenome (GOLD analysis project Ga0105237, IMG submission 81520) | Corn rhizosphere microbial communities from Kellogg Biological Station, Michigan, USA - KBS C2-4 metaG | ecosystem: Host-associated > Plants > Roots > Rhizosphere > Soil | place: Michigan, USA...
GGGGACGGTTCACTTCACCAGCACGGATCCTCTGGCTGTACTTCCGGCCAACGTGACGCTCACGAATGGCACGCGTCAGGTGAGCATCAAGCTGAAGACCCACGGCAGCAAGACGGTTACGGCCACCGATACCGTTAACACCGCGATCAAGGGCACAAGCCCAGCGGTCACAGTAAACTAGATCGATCTTCAAATCATCCCCTGCGCCGGTATTGGCGCAGGAGATGATTTTTCCGATTCTCGCTCCCTCTGCTTGAATTCACCCATGACGCATCCAATCGTCACATTTCGGACGGTTCATTCGTCTCGCGAATGTAGGAACAGCCGCCGTCTGCTACAATGATACGTCCGCGGCTGCCAACTAGACGGCAGCAAACCAAGGATAATCCCTCACCAATAAATCAGGGATTATCTCTCCCTATTCCAGTTTGCATTGAACATTCAGGCAGATCCATCGCCCATTTCGCCAGAATTGAGGTCGCAGAATGAATGCGTTTCCGACAAAAGGCCGGCACACCATAATGCCGTGCGTCAAACCGATATCCCGCATATTGCAAGTGCTTAGAAATGCGTTGAGGCTCACGCCGGTACTGGCGGTTCTCTCCGCGCCGGCTCACGCATCCACCATAAACGTGCCGGGAGATAAGACAACAATCGCCGCAGCCATTACCGCTGCTACCAATGGAGACACGATCCTGGTCGCCGACGGCACTTATGGCAGCGCCGACAACCTGAACCTCTCAATCAATAAGTCCATCACAATCGCATCGGTAAATGGCGCTGCATCGACCACGATCAACTGTTCGTCCAGCCATTTTGCATTCGTGAGCGCCAACTGCACCATCCAGGGTTTTACGTTCCAGAACGCCAGCGGCAGCAATATCGGCGTCCTACTCATGGAAACCGGGTGTACAGTCTCCAAGTGCATCTTCAAGAACAACACGAATTTCGGCGGCAACGGTGCGGCTATGCAATTGAATGGCGGCACGACAACCATTACGGGGTGTACATTCGATCACCAGTCTGGTTCGGGCGCGATCGGTTCCAGCGGCGGCAGCGCGACGATCACTGACTGCGCGTTCACAAATGGAAACGCTCAGTCCAGCATCGGAGGCGGCGCGATCAACCTGAACACGGGAACGTTCACGATCACAAGATGCACCTTCGATAGCAATACCGCCGGCGGTCAAGCCGGCGGCGCAATCTACTGGAGGAATGGATCGCTCACCGTTACGGACAGCACGTTCACGAACAATAGCGGTTTCTACGGCGGAGTAATTATGGAGGGCGCGCAGGGGATCGACAGCCCGGCAACATTCACGCGATGCCTCTTCAAGAATAATTCGGCGTTCAATATGGGAGGAGTCGCTGCTCTGGAAGGCGGCAGTTCCCACACGACATCATTCATCGCCAAAAGCTGTCTCTTCATCGGCAATAGCGCGGTTTCCGACGGCTCTGTAGTCGACGGCAACACGGCAGGCTCCAGCGCCAACAAGGTCAACATAACGAACTGCAGCTTTTACGGAAATAGCGTCTCGGGAGCAGGCAATACTGGTGCGATCAGCGGCGGAGCTACAACAACGACAACGATCCTCAACAGCATCCTCTATGGCGATACGAGTCCGAAGGAAATCTCGACGAAGAACCCGTCCAAGTCGTTGACCGTAACGTTTAGCGACATCCATCAATCCGGCTTCGCAGGATCAAACGGCAACATCAATTCCGATCCGCTCTATACCGATCCGGTGAATGATGACCTGCACATACCAAGCGCGTCACCGGCAACTCTCACGGGGACCAACTCCGGAGCGCCGGCGCTCGATTATGATAATGTGCCCCGGCCAAATCCCCCATCGATGGGCGCATTCGAACCGACGATCGTTGCAACGCGCTTTATCGTAGGCGCTCCCGCATCAGCCACGGCAGGAACGGCGTTCAACGCAACAGTTACGGCCGAAGACGATGCCGGTAACGTTGCCACAAGTTACGCAGGCATGGTTCACTTCACCACGACCTCATCCAGCTACAACCTGCCCGCCGACGCGGCGCTAACCAATGGGACGGGAACATTCTCTGTCAAGCTTAACACGACAGGCAGCCAGACATTGACGGCGACAGACACCGCGGCCCTTGGCATCACGGGAGCCAGCGGAGGCATCAATGTGGCAGCGGGACCAGCAGGCTTCTTCGCACTCGTTGCGCCGGCACACGTCACAGCAGGGACACCGTTCAACATAACCGTCAACGCTTTCGACTCGTTCGGCAACGCCGCAACAGACTACACGGGGCCGGTCTCCTTCAACAGCGGCGATCCGCTCGCCACATTGCCACCCAACTCTGCGCTTACCGGCGGCACGGGAACATTCGCCGTTACCCTTGCAACACCTGGAACTCAGAGCATCGATGCCCACGACGTGGCCAGTCCAGGCATTACCGGCGGGACGGGACCAATCACCGTGACATCTGCCGCAGCATCGCAGTTCATCGTGAATGTTCCAGCCAATGCAACAGCAGGCACGGCGTTCAACGTCACCATAACAGCGCAAAACTCAGGAGGAGGCACGGTCACAGACTATAGCGGCACAGTGCATTTCACAAGCAACGACCCCAATGCTGTTCTGCCCGCCGATGCCACCCTCACCAATGGCACGGGCACGTTTAACGCAACATTGAAGACCGCAGGGATCATTACCATCCGCGCCAAAGACACACTCAATCCCAGCCTTACCGCAACAGTTAACGTCACGGTATCTGCCGCGGCTGCCGACCACCTAAAGTTGGCCGCGCCCGCTGCGGCAATTGCCGGTGTCGCCTTCTACGCCATCGTATCGGCCGAGGATGTTTACGGCAATATCGCCAGGAGCTACACAGGCACAGTGCACTTCACCAGCGCAGACAGCCAGGCTATCCTTCCGGGCGACCTCGTTCTCACGGGAGGCGCCAAGCAGATCAGCATCAAGCTGCGATCACCCGGCATCAAGACAGTCACCGCAACGGACACGGCTAACTCCGGCTTGACTGCAGGCGCGTTCATCACAGTCGGCCTGGTCGCCGCCAAGTTCGTTATCACCGGACCGGCAACAGCAGTCGCAGCCGGCTCGAACACCTTCATGATCACGGCCAAGGATACGGTGGGAAATACGGTCACCGGCTACACCGGCACAGTCCACTTCACCATCACAGATCCGGCCGGCGCCGTCTCCGCCGACATGACGCTCGTCAATGGCACAGGAACGTTCCACGCCACGTTCAAGACCGCGGGCACGCAGACAGTCACCGCCACTGACACCGTGATCGCATCGGTGAAGGGAACCACCACGATCGTCATCACCCCGGGAGCGACATCCAAGTTCGTGCTGACTGCTCCGGCTTCGATCGCGGCCGGCGCTGCGTTCTATTCTCAGATCACCGCCCAGGACAAATACGGTAACGTGACGAAGGGTTACACGGGCACAGTTCACTTTACCAGCACCGATCCTCTGGCCGTACTTCCGGCCAACGTGACCCTGACGAATGGCACGCGTCAGGTGAGCATCAAGCTGAAGACTCATGGCAGCAAGACGGTTACGGCCACCGATACCGTTAACGCCGCGATCAAGGGCACAAGTTCGGCGATCCTCGTCAACTAACCCCCTCTTCTCATTCTGAGCCTCCGCGCCATTCCGGCGTGGAGGCTGTCTTTTTGCTTTTCACAAAAGTCTGACCGACATCGTTTAGGCTTTACCCCTGGTTACAATTTGCGTCTATATTGCATCAGACTAATATAGAGGTATAAACTCGTCTGCTACAATAGTCGCAAAACTCTAATGTTTGCAGGGTTTGATCGTGGCGCTTCAATCATCCGTTTCACGCCGCTGCGTCGCTGTCGATGGAAGGAAAGCTTATGTTTTCACTAAGGCCCCGTAGAGGCCACCTGTTCGGACTGGCAACCGGCATTCTACTTGCATTCCCACTATTCTCCACTCGCGCCGTCGCAAGTCCTGGCTATGCCTACGGCACTATACATAACTTCGGTGACGGAAGCGTGCCAGTCGATGGCGAACCAGATATCAATTCGCTTATCCAGGGGCCGGGTGGCAATCTCTATGGTGTTACTGTTGCCGACACCGCGGGGCGTAACGGTGTGATAATCAAGGTCGCTCCGGATGGCTCAGGTTACACCATTCTGCATCATTTTTCAGACGGCAGCGTCGCCAATGACGGTCAACAACCGTACGGTAAACTCGTTGTTGGTCCGGACGGCAACCTGTGGGGAACAACCTCATTTGGTGGAATACAGAACGGGGGTAGTGTCTTTAAAATCGCTCCTGACGGTTCGGGCTATACCGTTATGCATCGGTTCGGCGACGGCAGTGTTCCGAATGACGGGAATGAGCCTAATGACGGCCTAATCGTCGGCTCCGATGGCAACTTCTATGGAACGACCAATATAGGTGGAGACGACTCGGTTAGTCTGGGCACCAATGGCGGTACGATCTTCAAGATCACACCTACGGGAGTTACCACCATCGTGCATTCGTTTCCTGCCAACGTCGGTCCTACCAGTGGTAATTACCCTACTGTTGGGGTCATTCAAGGCCCGGACGGCACTCTCTACGGAATGACCAACAATGGGGGGACAGGATTCGAGGGAGGCATCTTCAAAATCAACCCGGATGGCTCAGGATACACGGTCCTGCACAACTTTGATCCCTTCAACGATCCCAATGAAGGAGCTCAAACATATTCCAGGCTTCTTTTATCCTCCGACGGCAAACTCTACGGAACGGTTGCGGGATTTGGATTGTACAATGACGGTGTGCTTTTCAGACTGAATACCGATGGCTCAGATTACAAAATTTTACATGAATTTGGCGACAATAGCGATGAAACTCAAGGCGGTTTTCCCTACTGCGCATTGATAGCCGGTCCGGACGGTAACTTCTATGGAACTACATCCGCTCATGGAGTGTATGACAACGGTACGATCTATCAGTTAACTCCATCGGGAACATACTCGACTGTGTACGCCTTTGACGGCACTCAAGGCATTATTCCGGAAGGCGACCTGCTGCTTGCCTCCGACGGCAATTTCTACGGAATGACTGTAGAGGGAGGCGCGGCAGGTGTTGGCACGATCTTCCGCTTCTCTCTGATCGCCAACCTCAATGTGAGTGCTCCTGCCTCTGTCACCGCCGGCGTTCCCTTCAACGCCACCGTCACAGCCCGCAACTACAGCAACAACGCCGTGACCGACTACAGCGGAACCGTCCACTTTACCAGCGACGATCCCACGGCGACGCTCCCGGCCGATACTATAATTACCGGCGGCGTTGGAAATGTGCAGGTCAGCGCAACACGAGCTACGGCTGTCACCGTCCGAGCCAGAGACACATCAAACACCGATTTGACAGGCACAACGGTTATTCCGGTCAACGCCGCCGCTGTCAATCATCTTACTCTGACCACTCCCATTTCGACCAGCACAGGCACGGCATTCCAGGCAATGCTCTCGGCACAGGATCAGTACAACAACATTGTTAAGAGCTTCGCCGACACCATCCATCTCAATAGCACCTCTGCGCAATCGGTGCTTCCCGCCGACTTTGTTTTGACAGGCGGAGCCAAACAAATCAGTATCAAGCTCAACACACCGGGAACACAGACCATCACGGCAACGGATACGACAACTCCCAGTCTCCATATCACATCCGGCAATATCAATGTCGGCGCGGCTATCGCCAAACTTGTTGTCACCGCTCCCACAACAGCCACAGCCGGAGCACCATCACTCTTTACCGTGACCGCGCAAGATAATGCCGGCAACACCGTTCCTGGTTATAACGGCACAGTCCACATTACCAGTACCGATGCCACTGCTACCCTGCCCTCTGATATCACGCTCGTCAACGGCGTAGGAAGCTTCAATGTAACGTTGAAGAAAGCGACCACCTCCACAGTCACGGCAACGGATACCGTTACCCCTTCGCTCAAGGGAACGGGCACAACAGTCGTCAACGCTGCGGCGGCCTCGAAGATCACCATTACTGCACCGGCAAACATCACCGCCGGCACAGCGTTCTATGCGCAGGTTACAGCCATTGACGCTTACGGAAACATCGCAAAAGGCTATACGGGCACGGTTCGCTTCACCAGCACCGATCCCAGTGCTGTTCTTCCGGCCAACACGACACTACCCAACGGCACCCGGCAGGTTACCATCAAGCTAAAGACGATCGGCAGCCAGACTTTTACGACGACCGATACCGGCAATGCTTCCATCACCGGAACAAGCCCTGCAGTTGCCGTTCATTAGGTCGCCGACCATCCCCTACTCTCCAACCTCCGCGCCGAAGTGGCACGGAGGTTTTTTATCTTAATCCCACTTTTCAGCCTGTTTCGGCAGTCCAGACATGCAAAGCGGCAGTTCAGCTCCCATTACGGCCGTTGGCGGCGGAGTTGCGTGGGTTATCACGACTACAAAACTCAGGGGTCGCAAAATGAAACCTTTATCAACTGGTGTTCGATGCCGCGCAATGGTTGGCGACATCCACAGACTAAATGTTTACAGGCTCGCAATGAGAGTTGCCGGAGTGCTTGGCGCATCGGCTGCGATTGCAGCTCCGGCCTGTGCAAACATGCTGAGCGTGCCCGCCGACTTCCCAACCGTCAACGCCGCAGTCTCCGCTGCAGCCGACGGCGACACTGTCATTGTTGCCGACGGCGATTACTCTGCCGCCGATGGTGGGAATATCCTGACCGCCAAAAGTATTACGATCCGGTCCGTAAACGGTCCAGAATCGACGACCATCGACTGCGGCGGTTCCGGCTACTTCGCGCGGCTGGGAGGCAATGCTGCAATTCAGGGTTTTACCATTAAGAACTGCGCGGCCAGCGGAGGCGCTGTCACCACTGAGGGTAATGCCGTCATAAGCGACTGCGCGTTCATGAACAATAACGGTGAGGGGGTGGGCGTCGTCAATGTGAACGGCGGCTTTGCAGCGATCAGCGGATGCTCGTTTAGCGGTAACAGCGGACTTGGAGCTGTGGCATTCGGAGTTTCAGGCGGCGCAATATCCGACTGCGCCTTTATCGACAATAGAGGCAACTTTGGGGGCGCGGGCGCGATCTATGCGAACACGGCCTCCGTTACCGTAACCAATACGGCATTCACCGGCAACAGTTCCTCCGCAACGGGCAGCGGCGGCGCAATCAAGTGGTTGAATGGGTCTCTGACGCTCGCTCAATCTACATTCTCGTTTAACAGATCCGAAGTGGGAGGCGGCGCGATCTACCTGGCCGCAAGCGATACGGATACCGCCGTGACGGCGACACGATGCCTTTTCAGCGACAATTCCGCGCCGAGAGGCGGCGTTTTCTATGTGTCCGGCAGCGCAGGCGTGAATACGATCAATGCCGTCAACTGCCAGTTTATCGACAATGAAGCGGCCGATCCGGATGACACGGCAACAAACGAAGGCGGTGTGATCTACACAGCTGGCCCTCTCGCCACATACAATATCACGAACAGCAGCTTCTGCGGAAATGATGTCACCCCGCGAACTCCTGGTACAGGCGCCATCAGCGGAACTCCGGGAACAACCGTAAATCTGCTTAACACTATAATGTATGGCGACCTCTCGTCCACTGAGATTTCAACAGCGAATCCGCCGTCCAAGGTCAATGTGCAGGCAAGTTTGATACAGCAGACGCCATATGGCAACGTCAACACCGACCCGCAATATGTCGATCCAACCAACGGCGACCTGCGCATACCTGCCTCATCGCCGGCCGCCCATGCCGGGATCTCCACAGGAGCTCCTGCCATAGACTTTGACAGCGCGCCGAGGGGCAGCCGGCCTTCAATCGGAGCGTTTGAGCCACAGATCGGATTTGCATCCGCAGCCGCCGCTACCCATTTTGTGGTGACCGCTCCTGCAACCGCAACAGCTGGCGATGCGTTCAATGTCACTGTCACAGCCACAGACGGCGCAGGCAACAAAGACACGGCCTATGCCGGCAAGGTTCACTTCACAACGACGTCTTCCAGCTTCAGCCTGCCGGAAGATGCCAAGCTGACAAATGGCGCGGCTACATTCTCGCTAAAACTCAGCACCACCGGCAATCAGACGGTTTCGGCAACAGATACCGTCAATTTCGGCATCACCGGAACCAGCGCACTGATCAACATCGTGCCTGGTCCGGCGAGCTTCTTCACAGTCTCGTCCACAAATATCGTAACGGCGGGAGATCCATTCGATATTACCGTTAACGCTCACGACGTATTCGGCAACCCGGCCACCAACTACAACGGAACCATCTCATTTAACAGCGGCGACACGCATGCTACCCTGCCGCCCAACTCTCCCCTGACCAACGGCACAGGGACTTTCACGGTCACACTGGCGACACTGGGTACTCAGAAAATCGATGTTCACGATGTAACAAATGCAGCCATTACGGGAGGCAGTTCACTCATTACAGTGAATGCAGGAGTAGCAAAGATATTCAAGGTGGTCACTCCCCCCAACGCGACTGCGGGGACGCCCTATAACTTCACGGTGACGGCGCTCAATACAGACGGCAACACCGTCACGGATTACAACGGCACAGTGCACTTCACGAGCAACGATCCGAGAGCCGTTCTGCCTGCGAATGCAACACTCGCCAACGGAACAGGCACATTCACCGCAACGGCCAAAACGGCAACGCAAGTCACCATCAAGGCTACAGATACTGTCGATCCCAGCCTGGCCGGCACGGGGACGACATCCGTCGATTCGGCGGCCCTGGACCATTTGACACTGACTGCGCCGGCAATCGTCACCCAGGGACTGGCATTCCCGGCAACTGTCTCAGGCAAGGATCAGTTCAATAACGTGGTTAGAAACTACAACGGAACGATCCACTTCACCAGCACCGATCCCCAGGCCACTCTCCCCGCCGATCGCGCACTCACGGGAGGAACCGCCAAGGTAAACGCCAAGCTGCAATCTCCAGGCAAAACCATTACGGCCACCGACACAGCGAACCCGAGCCTTACGGCAACGACACCCCCTATTGCCTTCGGCTTTGCTGCCACAAAATTCGCCATCGCCGGGCCTGCCACGACAGTTGTCGGGGTCTCGACGACTTTCACGATCACGGCCAAGGATAACAAGGGAAATACGGCCACCGGCTATACCGGCACAGTTCATTTGCAGACATCCGATCCCACCGGACTGGTATCTGCCGATACGACACTGATAAACGGCATGGGAATGTTCCATGGCACTTTCAAGACAACGGGTTCCCAGAAAGTTACCGCCGCCGACACCGTGAATGCTGCCATCAAAGGTGCGACGGCGACTACGGTCATTCCGGCTGCAGCGACGAAGTTCATCATTACCGTACCGGCCACGGTCATCGCAGGCACGGCTTTCAATGCAACGATCACGGCAAAGGATCAGTTCGGAAATACGGCCACCGGTTACACCGGAACGGTTCACTTCACCAGCAACGATCCCCTGGCCGTTCTGCCAGCCAACGTCCCTCTTCAGAATGGCTCAAGGCAAGTTGTCGTAAAGCTCAAGACACACGGCAGCAAAACAATCACGGCAACCGACACCAACAAACCGGCAATCAAGGGCACAAGCCCGGCGGTCGTGGTCAATTAGGAGGAGGCCCCGTCGGGCCTGAGCAAGACGGGGCCTCTTTCCCATTCGGCAATTCAGACACGCAAAGCGGCAGTTCGTCATTGGCTAAACCCGTTGGCGGCAGAGTTGCAACATGTTATCGCGACTACAAACACTTAGAGGTCACAATATGAAACCTTTTTCAACCGAAGTCTGGAGCAACACAAAGGTTGCTATCAACAATAGATACAAGATCAAGTGGCTGACAAGCACAGCGATTGGCCTGCTTTGCACTGCCGCGGCTGCAATACCGGCTTATGCAAACATACGCGATGGCGGCAACATTATCACATCGATAAGCGCACTCGAGCCGTCGGTCGCCGCTACCCATTTCGTCGTAAGCGGCCCGACCAGTGTGACGGCGGGAGTCGCATTTGATGTCACCGTCACGGCTGAGGACAACGCCGGGAACACAGCGACCGATTACGCCGGGACTGTCCATTTCACCACGACATCCTCAAGCTTCAACCTGCCAGCCAATTCCACGCTGACCAACGGCACAGGCACATTCTCAGTCAAACTCAGCACGACCGGCAACCAGACAGTTTCGGCGACAGATAGCGTAACCTTCGGCATCACTGGAAACAGCGCCCCAATCGAAGTAACCCCGGGAGCCGCCAGCTTCTTCACAATCTCATCTCCCAGCACCGTCACGGCAGGAGATCCGTTCGATATCACAGTGGTTGCGCACGATGTGTTTGGAAATCAGGCGACGAACTACACCGGCACATTCTCATTTAACAGCGGCGACCCGCACGCCACCCTGCCGCCCAACTCTACGCTGACCAACGGAACGGGCACCTTCAGCGTCGCTCTCGCAACGCTGGGCAATCAAAAAATCGACGTTCACGATGTGACTAACGTGGGAATTACGGGTGGTACATCGCTCATAGCCGTAACTGCCGGAATAGCAAAAATATTCACCGTGGATGCTCCCGGCAATGCCACTGCAGGAACGCCCTTCAACTTCACCATAACTGCCCGTAATACCGACGGCAACATCGTTACCGGCTACAGCGGCACAGTGCGCTTCACCAGTGACGATCCCAATGCCGTCCTCCCCGCGAATGCGACACTCACCAATGGCACGGGTACATTCAGCGCCACGGCCAAAGCCGCGACGCACGTCACCATCCGAGCCAAAGACATACTTGATCCCAGCTTGACCGGCACGGCTACGATCGCTGTCGATTCGACTTTTGCCGACCACATGGTGCTGGTCGCTCCCACATCGGCCACAGCAGGCGCCGCATTCTATACAACCGTTTCAGTCCGAGACCAGTTCAACAACGTGGTAAAGAGCTATAACGGAACGGTTCACTTCGCCAGCAGTGACCCCAACGCCGTTCTGCCGACGGATCTCGTTCTTACACAGGGCGCAAAGCAGATCAGTGTCAAACTGCGATCGTCCGGCGCACAGACGATAACCGTTGTCGACGCAGCCAATCCCGGCCTGACTGCCACCAGCGCTCCTATTGTAGTCAACCTCGTTGCCGCCAAATTCGTCATCATGGGACCGGTTACAACGGCTACGGGTTCTTCCGCGACGTATACCGTTACGGCGAAGGACATTGTTGGAAATACCGTCTCCGGATACACGGGAACGGTCCATTTCCAGACCACCGATCCAACCGCCACGGTCTCTACCGACACAACACTCACCAACGGCACGGGAACGTTCATGATCACGTTCAGAACGCCTGGCTCACAGAAAGTCACGGCTGCCGACACGGTGAACGCATCCCTCAAGGGCTTGACAGCAACCACAGTACGATAACGATCAAAGCATCGCATTGCGGAATATATCCGCTCACTGGCCACTTTTTTGTCCAGCCTCCGCTCCAATTTGACGCGGAGGTCTTTTTTATGTCTGTTCTCCAGGCGCAAAAATCACATTTGGATCACTAACATCAAATTCACATTATCGATTCGTGAGACGTCTCTTCAAATGTAGTGTGTTAGGGTGCTATAATCATCAATTATTCAGCACGCTTGCTTGAACTAAGCCATGCGACGTCGCCGACACAATTTCACCGCATGACTTGGAAGCTTCTCTGCCAGTTCACCTGCCGCGGCAATTGAACTGACTTTTCTTTCCGCAATGTGTCAATGTTGCATACTTCGAACGGAGATCATGATCTATGGCACTTTTACAGCCAGATGTACACAAGTCACACGCGCCGGGCGCGTTGCCGCACACAAAACGGGGCAGCGTCGCAAGCCGTGTTTTTTCCCTCAGCAAGTCATCCAAAACGCTGATTGCTGCTTTCGCCGCGCTGACCTGCTCGATAGCGACGGCCCAGGCCTCCACCATCAATGTCCCGAACGACTATCCAACGATTCAAGACGGCATCAACGCCGCAACCACTGGAGACACGGTATTCGTTGAAGCCGGCTTCTATAGTGGTCCTGGCAATGAGGATATGGACTTCGGCGGCAAGGACATTATCCTCCAAACCGATTTCGATAATCCGGCGGTAATCGACCTCGATACGTCTACGGTAGATCATCGGGCGTTCTATTTTCATTCAGGTGAGACATCAAGCGCCGTCATTGAAAACTTTGTCATTCAGTACGGCTACGAAACGAACGATTATGGAGCCGGTATCAAGATTGATGGCGCAAGCCCTACCATATCGTCTTGCACATTCGGGGGAAACACGTCAGAAACAGGTCAAGGAGCGGCGATTGCCTGCACGAACGGCAGCCCGGCGATAGTGAACTGTGGTTTCTACGATGGCTATGCCAATATTGGCGGCGCAATCGTGAGCATTGACGCCAGCCCAACGATATCAAAATGTTTCTTCACTGGGAACGAAGCCAATTATGGGGCAGGGGTAGCCATCTTTGGCGATGACACCGTGCTCCCCACGCAAGCGACAGCCACAATCGTTAACTGTGTATTTGCCCAGAATTTGGCGGATTCGGATGGCAGTTCCATTATTGTCGGCGGCCTGTCCGGAAGCGCGGTTCCCATTCTGACCGCGCCGGTCGTCCAGATCGACAATTGCACAATCACGGCAAACCTTAGCTTTGGAGACAACTTGGATGTCGACGATACGCACACGCCGGGAACGATAGCCTCGATCGGCGGCGCACTCATCATTTCCAACAGCATTCTCTACGATAATATTTACCCGAGCGGCTGCGGATGCAGTCCAAATACGTCCACAACGTTCTCGACAGTTTCTCCTCCCAACGCCGCGACGTTCGTGCAGTACTCCGACCTTCAGGGCGGTTACCCGGGAATCGGCAACCTCGACATCGATCCGCGCCTCGATTTCATCGTGCTCACGGCTAAGTCACCGGTAATCAATGCGGGAGCGGTCCTCCTTACAACTCCTCCCGACGATGCAGCAGGGACTTCACGAGCAGGCAGAACCGACCTCGGCGCGCTGCTTTACTCGTTCCCGGTGTATTCTTCGGTCGTCAGCGCTTATGTCAATACGGCGTTCAACGGTGAAGTCGCGGAGTTCGACAGCAGCGAGTTTGGAACCGACGATGATTATTTCGGCGCAGCCGGTGACTTCACCGCAACGATCGACTGGGGAGATGGAACAACCACATCCGGCACGGTCAGCCAGCCCGATGGCGACGGCACCCCATTCCATGTTGATGGTACTCATACATATGCTGCCGTGGGCGCCTACCCAATGGTAGTATCGGTAACGGCTGTGACGGCAAACGCGCCGCACACAACTGAAACCACAAATGAAACAGCGGATGTAATCGACACGCGCTTTGCCGTGACGGCGTCTCCGACCAGTGGCGTGGCGGGCAGCGCGTTCGATATCACCGTTACCGCCCTGGACGTGAACAACAATCCGATCACTGATTACTCGGGGGCAGTACATCTCACAAGCTCAGATCCATTGGCGACACTACCGTCAGATTTCAGTTTGGTAGACGGCGTCGGCACAGTTTCAGTGACACTGTACACTGCGGGAGACCAGACCGTTACGGCTTCGGACAGCTTTGAATATGCCATGACGGGAACAAGCGATCCCATAACGATTACCGCCGGTCCGGCAACACAACTTACTGTTAACGCAAACCTCAGCATTCCCGCCGGCATCCCGCTGGAGTTCGTTGTGCGAGCCAGAGATCAGTACGGCAACCAGGATCCCACCTATACGGGAACGGTCCACTTCACCAGCACCGATCCCACCGCGATACTCCCGGCCGATACAGCCTTGGTCGGCGGATTTGGATCCTTCTCGGGAACCTTGTACACCGCAGCTCCGGAACTATTGCGAGCTCGTGATGTAGTCACATCGTCCATTACGGGCACAGTTTCGGTCCTGGTTACGCCGCGGAGCGCTCACCATATCACCGTTGTTGCGCCATCATCAACGTTCACGGGTGTTGCCTTCTACGCCTCGCTTTACGCCAAGGATATATACGGGAATACGGTAACCGACTACAACAACACAGTGCACATCACCAGCACGGATAGTCAGGCAGTCCTTCCGGCCGACTTCGTATTGACCGGCGGCGCCAAGCAGGTCAGTATCAAGCTGCGCACTCCGGGCGTTAAGACATTCACGGCAACAGATACGACCAATGGCAGCGTCAGCGGCACAAGCGGCAGCATCACGGTCAGCGCCATTCCGGCCAAGCTCATCGTCACCGCCCCGGTCGGCGTGGTGGCGGGAACTCCTGCCACATTCACCGTCACCGCCAAGGACAGTGTCGGCAACACGGTTCCCAACTACACGGGAACGGTGCATATCACGACATCCGACGCCAACGCCACTCTGCCCGCCGATGCAACGCTCACGAACGGTGTGGGTTCCTTCAGCATCACGTTCAAGACGGCCGCATCGCAGTCCCTGACCGCGACCGATACCGTCATGTCCACGATCAAGGGCACTGCGGCAGGCATCGTCGTAAGCCCTGGCGCGGCGACGCAGTTCACCCTGACCGCTCCGGCAAGCGCGGTCATTGGAGCTGCCATCTCAAGCATCGTAACGGCGAAGGATGCCTATGGCAACGTTGCGAAGGGCTACACCGGCACGGTGCACTTCACCAGTACCGATGCGCTCGCCGTACTTCCGGCGAACACGACGCTGACGAGTGGAGCCAAGCAGGTCAGCATCAAGCTCAAGACCGCAGGCAGCAAGACATTCACGGCCACCGACACCGTGAACGCAGGGATCACCGGCACAAGCCCGGCGGTCACCGTTCACTAGGTAAGCAGGCGGGCACAGACGAGCTGTGCCCCTACCCCTCAGCCTCCGCGCCAATGTGGCGCGGAGGCTTTTTTTACTGACGCTCGATAATCTTCATATAAGCAAACAATTTAAAACACCAGGACGCTACAATATCAAGTGAGATGTATTTATGATAAGCAGCCATAAATGCGATATATTCGATCACGATTGCCTTCCTGCAAAATCACAGTAGATAAAGGAACCCGTTGATGAAGTTGCACAAACCTTATCGTCCACTGTTCATCCTGAGCATGACGTCTCTTCTCGCAATCCCGCTCTGTCAACACAGAGCGGCCGCAAGCCAGGGCTACGCCGCCAGAGTCCTGCATGCATTCGTAACCAATATTGAAAATGATGGTGTGCCGTCCGGCAATGCTTTGATCAAGGCATCGGATGGCAATTACTACGGCGTAACACAACATGGCGGATCAAATGGCGTCGGAGTACTGTTCCGGATCACGTCAGGCGGATTTTATACCATCCTCCATACATTTGGAATTGGCAGTGACGGCCAGGTGCCTCACGGCGGGCTCGTTATCGGCAACGACGGCAACCTTTATGGAACGACTCAGCTTGGCGGAGTTGGCGGAGGCACCGCCTATAAGGTCGCTCTGGACGGCTCCGGTTATACCATTATCCATCAGTTTGGCACCGGCGCCCCTCCCAATGACGGAGGTGGGCCTGAAGGCAGCCTTATCCTGGGCTCCGACGGCAACTTCTATGGAACGACCTTGAGGGGTGGATCGGCCAATTTTGGCGTAGTGTTCAAGATGACTGCGGGGGGCGTCGTAACTATTCTGCATAGTTTTGCGGACGGCAGCGTCACCAATGACGGAGAGACCCCGGCGGATCCACTCATTCAAGGTCCCGACGGCACCCTCTACGGCACTACGAGCGTTGGTGGATCATCGCAGGTCGGGACGGTGTTCAAATTGAACACCGACGGAACTGGCTACACGATCCTGCACCGATTTCAAGACGGATCCGTTGCCAATGATGGAGCTCAACCGACAAATCCTCCAGTCATCGGTTCCGACGGCAACCTCTATGGAAGCACATATACCAGTGCCGACTTTAACGGAACGATCTATCGCGTCTCGACGTCCGGTACTAATTACTCCGTCGTACATCACTTTGCCGATGGCAGCATTCCCAATGAAGGCATCAATCCTATTGCCAGAATCATCAGCGCTCCTGATGGAAGCATGTACGGAACCACCGATGCCGGCGGAACGGCAGGCCAGGGTACGATCTTCAAGTTGACGACATCGGGTGCAGTCACGATGGTATACTCGTTTGCCAACAATGATGGGCGTTCGCCGAATGGCGATCTGCTTCTCGACACCGACGGTAAATTCTACGGCATGGCAGATTCGGGAGGCGTGGTAAACAAAGGCACAATCTATCGCGTCTTCCCGGCCAACCTTGTCATCAGCGCACCTAGCGCAGCGACCGCCGGCGTTTTCTTCAACGCGACCGTCACAGCGCGCGACGACAGCAACACTCTGGTCACCGACTACGGCGGAACCGTCCATTTCACGAGCAGCGATCCCAGTGCCACACTGCCCACCGATCTCACGCTGACAAACGGAAGCGGCTCCTTCACGGCTACATTCTACGCCGCCGCTCCCATTGCCATCCGGGCAAGAGACACTGCGCACTCAGACCTGACGAATACAGCTAATGTCTCCGTCAACCCTGGTCCTTTCGATCACTTGACGCTGACCACACCTACAACGGCTACCGCGGGCCTGGCATTCTACGCCATGCTCTCGGCACGCGATCAGTACAACAACGTCGTCAAGAGCTTCACCGACACCATCCATATCGATAGTACCGATCCCCAAGCAGTCCTGCCCGCAAACTTCGTACTCTTGGGCGGAGCCAAGCAGGTCAGCATCAAGCTCCAAACACCGGGAACAAAGACGATCACGACAACGGATACCAACAACAGCGCAAGCGTTACCTCCGGCAATATCGATGTCGGAACGTTGATCAGCAAGTACGTCATCACCGGTCCGGCGTCTTCGACGGTGAATGCCGTGAACACCTACAATATCACCGCCAAGGATACGGTTGGCAACACGGTCCCTGGCTATACCGGAACCGTTCACATCACCAGCACCGATCTCAACGCGAGCGTGCCCGGCGACATCACGCTCACCAACGGCACGGGAACGTTCCAGGTGACGTTCCAGACCAAGGGAGCACAGAAGGTCAACGCGAACGACACAGCGAATGCCGCCATCAAGGGCCTTGCTGCCACGACAGTGCGATGAAAACCATCTCCCTCATTTGAAGCAGCAAGACAATCACAGCCACCGACACCGTGAACGCAGGCATCACCGGTACAAGCCCGGCGGTCACCGTTCACTAAGTAAACAGACAGACACAGCTCGACTGTGCTCCTACTCTTCAGCCTCCGCATCAATCTGGCGCGGAGGTCCTTTTTTGCTTTCGTCAATGCAACGCCCGACGCTCGACAATTTATTCTATCATCCTTATAAAAAGAATATTGTTGACGCATTGACGAAGCTCCTAGCAATGTGCCAGACTGCCTTACGTGTTTGAAGCGGCCAAGCTAACACTGAATGGATCAGCGTATCTGCTTTTGCCGCTTTGCTGACGACAAAGGGAAAACCGTTTATGGTCCTCAAACAGAACAATTTCAGCTTGCTCGCCTTAATCGCGGCCTTGCTTTTCGCATTGCCGCTCTTTGCAACCAGGACTGCGGCACAGGGTTCCGTGCCAACGATCCTGCACTCCTTTAGCGACGGCAGCATTGAGAATGACGGCGCATCTTCTTTTTCCAATCTCATTCAGGCGTCGGACGGCAACTTCTACGGAACGACCTTCGAGGGCGGATCGACTAACAATGGCGTCGTGTTCAAGATGACGCCGGCCGGCGTGGTGACCATTCTGCATTCGTTTATGGACGGCAGCGTCGAGAATGATGGAGCTGCTCCTCAGTCCGTGCTCCTCGAAGGACCAGACGGCAACTTCTACGGAACGACCTTCTACGGCGGATCGGCGAGTAGTGGCTCGGTGTTCAAGATCACCCCGGCGGGCGCGGTGACCATCCTGCACTCGTTTGCCGACGGTAGCGTTGCGGGTGACGGCGCAGGTCCTCTAGCAGGGCTAACCATTGGCTTGGACGGTGACTTCTACGGCACGACAAATGGCGAGGGATCGGCGGGTGTCGGCACGGTGTTCAAAATGACTCCGGCGGGCGCGGTGACCATCCTGCATTCGTTCGGAGACGGCAGCGTTGCCAACGATGGGTACGATCCCTATGCCGGACTCACCCTGGGAGCCGACGGCAACTTCTACGGCACGACCTCGAGTGGTGGAGCGACTAACAATGGCGTCGTGTATAGTATCACTACGGACGGCGTCGTAACCATCCTGCACTCGTTTGCCGACGGCAGCGTTACGGGTGACGGAACGTTTCCCCAATCAGGTCTCGTCCTTGGAACGGACGGCAATTTCTACGGGACGGCAAATAACGGATCGGCGGGCCAGGGCATTGTGTACCGCATCACTCCGGCCGGCTCGCTGACGATCCTGCACACGTTCGGCGACGGCAGCGTTGCCAACGATGGGTACGATCCTTATGCCGGACTCACCCTGGGAGCCGACGGCAACTTCTACGGCACGACCACGATTGGTGGAGCGACGATGGCCACCGACCCGGATGGCCAGGGCTTTGGCACGCTGTACAGGATCACCCCGGCCGGTGCTGTGACCATTCTGCACTCGTTCGGCGACGGCAGCGTTGCCAATGACGGGATCTATCTTTATACCGGACTCACTCTTGGATCGGATGGCAACTTTTACGGCACGACCTATCAAGGCGGCTCGGCAGGTCTTGGCACGGTGTTCCGCCTTCCGGCAGTAAACTTTGTGGTGAACGCACCGGCAAACGCGACCGAGGGCGCCCCTTTCAGCTTTACGGTAACCGCGTATGATCTCTCCGGCAATGTGGTCACCGGCTACGCCGGCACGATCCACTTTACGAGCACGGACGGCGCTGCGACGCTTCCCGCCGACGCCGTGCTGGCCAATGGCGTCGGCACGTTCTCGGCCACATTTGCAACCCCTGGCAGTCAAACCATAACGGCAACCGATACAGAGTCGCCCTTCACAGGTAACAGCGGCTCGATCAAGGTCGGCGCTATCGTTGCGACACATTTGGTGGTCAGTGCGCCGCTGTCGGCAACTGCGGGATCGGCATTCAACGTCAATGTGACAGCCGAGGACGATAGCGGCAACATCGCTGATACCTATTCCGGCACCGTCCACTTCACGAGCACGGACCCAACGTCAGCTCTCCACGCTGATACAGTTCTGACAAAAGGTACCGGGTCGTTCTCAACTACGCTCTACACGGCAGCGCCCAACCTTATCCGGGCCAGAGATACAGCAACAGCCACCATCACCGGAACGGCAGGCATCACTATCAATCCGGATGCCGTCAACCACTTCACCCTGACTACGCCGACAACGGCCACCTCAGGCTTGGCATTCTATGCCATGCTCTCCGCCCGAGACCAGTACGAGAACGTCATCAAGAGCTTTATCGACACCATCCATATCTCCAGCACCGATCCGCAATCCGTCCTGCCCGCAAACTTCGTGCTTACCAGCGGAGCCAAGCAGGTCAGCATCAAGCTGCAAACGCCGGGAACACAGACAATCACGGCAACGGATACCAACAACAGCATGGCCGTCACATCCGGCAGCATCAATGTCGGAACCATCGCCGCCAAGTACGTCATCACCGGACCGGCCACATCAACCGTCGGCGCTGTGAACACGTACACCATCACCGCCAAGGACACAGTTGGCAACACCGTAAATGGCTATACCGGAACAGTCCACTTGACCAGCACCGATCCCAACGCGTCCTTGCCTTCGGACATGACATTGATCAACGGCACGGGCACGTTCCAGGTGACGTTCCAGACCAAGGGAGCCCAGAAGGTCAACGCGAACGACACAGTGAACTCGGCCATCAAGGGCCTCGCTGCCACAACGGTCAAGTAAAGTGAAGGCTCCCCTCCCCAACCCTCCCCGGAGGAGAGGGTTGGGGAGGGGAGCCTCCGCGTCACATCAGCGCGGGGGCTTTTTGTTTGATGCCATACGCGCGTTTCATGTAGGCCGATACCGACCCGCTTTCCATCTGAAATAACTCAACAATAAGCGTTGACGGTGGAAAAAACAATGTGTTACACTGTATCGCCTGCACGCTTGAAAGTTTGCATCCCATCGCAATCCCCAGCCTGCATACCGTGCGAACTCAATCACAAACGTCGAGCGCGAATCGTCCCATTCTATGCCGCCTAAGACTGCCAAACAAGCTCATGGATTTTGCGCCGCGCCGCGCGGCGTCGAATAAATGTAATAAACCAAATCTCACCAATGACGGCAACGCTAGAAAGCCCATCATAACCATGCACAAACTCAACCGTTCCCTGTTCCTGCTGAGCATGACATCACTTGTCTCAGTTCCGTTCCTGCAAATAAGCGCGCACGCCAGTCAAGGATATGTCTACAACATCATCCGTTCATTTGATGCCATCTCCGATGATCCGCAAGAACCTACTGGCACGCTCATTCAGGGAATAGACGGCAACTTTTATGGAGCCAGCGAGTTCGGTGGATCAGCTTACTCCGGTACAGTTTTCAAAATGACCCCGTCAGGTTCCACAACGATCCTGCATTCGTTCAATGACGGAAGTGTCCCAGGTGATGGAAACACTCCTGGGAGCTCACTCCTGCAGACCTCCGATGGCACTCTATACGGGACGACCCCCAGCGGTGGCACGGCAGGTCACGGCGTGATATTCAAGGTCAGGCCTGGCGGTACATACTCGCTCCTGCACACATTCGGGGATAGCGGTACAGCAAATGAGGGATCAGGATACACAATCAGCGGGCTTGTCCAAGGCCTCGACGGCAATTTCTATGGGACGACCTACAACGGTGGATCCACGGGACTCGGCACGGTGTTTAAGATGACGCCGGACGGAACCGTGACTGTGATACACACATTTGCAGACGGCAGCGTTTCCGGTGACGGAAAGTATCCTCAAAGCGGGCTCACACGGGGAGCCGACGGCAACTTCTATGGCACGACGAACTCCGGCGGCACAAGAAGCCAGGGCACGATTTATCAGATAACGCCGGGCGGTACGGTTACCATCCTGCATTCATTTAATGGCTATTTCGGTAGCAACGACGGAGCGTTTCCGACAACCGGGCTCACGCTTGGCTCCGACGGCAGTTTTTATGGTACGACTTCCGACGGTGGATCGCGCACCCGTGGCGCAGCTTATAAGATGGCTGCGGATGGTACGTTTACCTTTTTGCATTCCTTTGGGTATAGCGAAGGCAGCCAATTTAATGGTCTCACAGAAGGTTCAGACGGTAATTTCTACGGCACGGCCAACAGCGGTGGAAGTACGGGCAACGGCACAATCTATAAGATGACGCCAGGAGGTGTCGTAACCACGCTGCATTCATTTGCCGTCGACTATCCGAGCACCGACGGCTTGGGGCCCAGAGCCGGGCTCATACTGGGTTCTGACGGCAACTTCTATGGCTCGACATTTACTGGAGGATCGGGAGCTGACTTACCCGAAGGTACGGCTTTTCGGCTCTCACCGGCGAACCTTGCAATCAGCACATCAGCGACGCCAACTGCAGGAACTCCTTTCACTCTCAATGTGAAGACGGTCAATGATGCCGGTAATGTCGTCACCGACTACGCCGGAACACTCCGTTTCACCAGCACCGATCCCTCGGCCGTTCTGCCTTCCGATACAACGCTTGTGAATGGCGTAGGAACGTTCTCCTCTACCTTATACACGGCAGCGCCGATCACCATCCGAGCCAGGGATACCGCAAGCTCAGACCTGACCAACACGGCGAATGTCACCGTCAATCCCGCCGCCTTTACTCACCTGTCTCTCACCACTCCCGCCACAGCCAATACCGGCACGGCGTTCTATGCAACGCTCACGGCACTCGACGCGTACAACAACACCGTCAAGAGCTTCGCTGATACAATCCATGTCACCAGCACGTCTACCCAATCCGTCCTGCCCGCCGACTTCGTGCTCACCAACGGAGCCAAGCAGATCAGCGCCAAGCTCAACTCGCCCGGAAACCAGACAATCACCGCGACGGATACAAATAACAGCACAGCCTTTACTTCAGGCAATATCAATGTCGGAAACACCGCCGCCAAGCTCATTATCACCGGCAGTTCCACATCCATCGCAGGAAATGTGGCGACATATACAGTGACCGCGCAGGATACCGTAGGCAATGCCGTTCCCGGCTATAATGGCACAATCCATATCACCAGTACCGATACAACTGCCACCCTGCCAGCTGATATCACACTGGTTAACGGAGTGGGAACGTTCAATGTGACGCTCAAGAAAGCGACCACATCCACCGTCACCGCGACCGACACGGCGATCGCCTCGCTCAAGGCAACAGCCGTCACGGTTGTCAGCGCTGCAACGGCCTCACAGTTCACCGTCGCTGCACCGGCAACAACCACCGCAAACACAGCGCTCCAATCTCAGATTACGGCTGTTGATGCATATGGAAACGTTGCGAAGGGTTACACCGGCACGGTTCACTTCACCAGCACCGACTCGCTTGCCGTTCTTCCCGCTGATGTGACGCTGCCTAACGGCACCCGCCAGGTCACCGTCAAGCTCAAGACCGCCGGCAGCCAGACATTCACCGCGACCGATGCTGTTAACGCAGGCATCACCGCTACAAGCACGGCGATTACCGTTCATTAGGTAAACGGAAGAGCACGGCAACAAAGCAGGCGGGCAAAGACAAGTTTGACCCGTCTGCTCTTGGATCTACCTCGTTTGCTTTAAGTCTGGATGCGCTTTCCACCAGACGAATATACTTGTGATTCCTCCTCCCAATATTTGTGACAGAAATTCCCGAATTGCAGTTTCCCAATTACCCCGATCATGTATTGACGAACTGATCGACAATATGTTAGACTCCCCTTGCTTGCCTGTTTGAAGCGGCCAAGCTATTGTGTCTGCGGCGGCATATATTATAGATACAAATGCAATACAGGATGCGAACGAAAATCGAGGTTCGCATCCTGTCCGCGTGTTTGGAAATGCCGGCGTCTGTCACAAACAATACCCGTAGGATAGGTTGACAAAGGAGACTCGTTTATGGATTTGAGTAAACTGAACAAGTCGCGATTACTTATATTAATCGCGGCGTTCGTCCTAACATTCCCACTCTTTTCCACCCGTGCATGGGGCGCTCCCCCATCCATTTCCCTCCTGCACTCGTTTGGCGACGGCAGTGTCGCCAACGATGGCCATTTCTGTGGCGCTGCCCTTATCAAAGGACTTGACGGCAACTTCTATGGCACGACTATTTCCGGCGGATCAACGGTTGCGGCCGATCCGGCCGGATTGGGCTTTGGCTCGATTTTCAAAATGACACCCGCAGGTGTCGTAACCATCGTACACTCATTCAAAGACGGCAGTGTCGCAAACGATGGGGCGCATCCTTATGATGCGCTCACCATCGGTTCGGACGGCAATTTCTACGGAACGACCCACCAGGGCGGTTCGGCAGATCTTGGCACGGTCTTCAAGATGACCCAGGCGGGAGTCGTAACCATCCTTCACTCGTTCGGCGACGGCAGTGTCACAAATGATGGGGCATTCCCCTATGCAACGCTGGTTGAAGGCGTTGACGGCGCTTTCTATGGAACGACATTTAACGGCGGATCGGCGACTTTCGGCACGATATTCAAAACAACTCCGGCCGGCGTTACAACAATATTGCACTCGTTTGCCGACGGCAGCATCACCGGCGACGGATTTAATCCTTATGCTTCGTTGATTAAGGCTTCCGACGGCAAATTCTACGGAACAACTTTCGAGGGTGGTACAGCCGGTGACGGCACAGCGTTCCAGATGACTCCGGCAGGAACTGTAACAATCCTTCATTCGTTCGTCGACGGGACCGTTACAAATGACGGTTCGAATCCCGTTGCCGGACTTATGGAGGCATCGGACGGCAACTTCTACGGGACAACCGATATCGGCGGATCGGCGAATGCCGGAACGGTATTCAAGATGACTTCGGCAGGCGCGGTTACCATACTCCACTCGTTTCTCGACGGCAGCGTCACGAATGATGGAGCAAACCCCTTTGCCGCACTCTTACAAGGCGCCGACGGCACATTCTACGGCACGACCAACAATGGCGGTTTAGGCTTTGGATCCGTATTCAATATGACTGCGGCGGGCGTCGTAACGATCTTGCACAAATGTGGTGACCCCGGCACAATAACAGGTCCGTTTACGAATGACGGCAGCACTCCCGTCGCCGCACTCCTTGAGGACTCCGACGGCCACTTCTACGGAACCACACAGAACGGCGGCAGCGCCAGTTTCGGTTCAATATTCCGTCTTTCGACCTTGAACTTTGTAGTGAGTCTTCCCGCCAATACCACGGCCGGAATCCCGTTTAATATCACAGTCACAGCATTCAACTTCGCCGGCAATGTCGCCACCGGCTACGGCGGCACAGTCCACTTCACCAGCGACGATCCCACGGCAACCCTGCCTGCCGACATTACCCTGACAAACGGCACAGGCAAGATCCAGGCAACGTTGACGCGCGCCACTACCGTCACCATCCGGGCCAGGGACACCAACGACATTGGACTCACCGGCACCGGCAGCACGATAGTCGCGCCCAACATATTCGACCACCTTACCGTCACAGCTCCCGCCACAAGCAACACCGGCTCGGGCATCGCAGTAACGGTTTCGGCACGGGATCAATACGAGAATATCGTCCCGACCTTCGGCGATACCCTCCACTTCACCAGCACCGATCCAACCGCCGTGCTGCCGGCAGACACTACGCTGACCAACGGCAGTAAGCAGTTCACCGTCAAGTACAAGACACCAGGGATCCAGACCGTTACGGTAACGGATGCGGCGCACCCGGCGTTTGCCACGACGAGTTCTCCCACCACGGTAACCGCTGTGTTGGCCAAGTTCCTCATCACCGGGCCGGCCACGACAGTTCCCGCCGCGTCGAATGTATTCACCGTTACAGCCACCGATGCAATCGGCAACAAGATCACTGGCTACTCGGGCACTGTCCACTTCGCGATTACCGATCCGGCCGGCGCAGTGTCCCCAGACACGACACTCGTAAACGGGAAAGGGACATTCCACGCCACCTTCAAAACTGCAGGCACCCAGAAGGTAACGGCCACAGATACGGCGAATTCGGCAATCCAGGGCATCGTTCCGATTGTGGTAAATGCCGGCCCGGTAACAAAGTTCATCGTGACCGCACCGGCCACGATTGCTTCGGGAGACGCCTTCTACTCTCAGATCACGGCCACCGACAAGTACAGCAACCCCGTAACGAGCTATAGCGGCACGGTTCACTTCACCAGCACCGATCCGCTGGCCGTGCTTCCGGCCGATGTGACGCTGACGAACGGAACCAGACAGGTCAGCATTAAACTCAAGACACCCGGAAGCCAGAAGTTCACGGCGACCGATACTGTCACTGCCACCATCAAGGGCGTAAGTCCGGCAGTCACCGTTCATTAAGTCTTCTCTTCGACATTTCTGCCTCCACGCTGAAACGGCGTGGAGGTTTTTTCATTGAAGTCCTCATCGTCACACGCGATTCGGCAGTCTAGACACGAAATGCGACTACTCAGCACGAAGATCTCTCAATTGGTCCCAGTGTTGCAAAGATTATTCAGCAAACTCATGCGGATTTGCCGCACGGTCCAATAAACTTGAGGTCGCAAAATGAAATCAATTCAAAGCATAGCCCGAAGCAGAGCCATGGCGTCCGAATTCAATGGCGTCACAGTTCGGAAACTGGTGAGTGGTGTCGCGATATTTCTTGGAAGTTGCGCGGCTTCCGCAATGCCCGCCAACTCAATGCAATTGAGAGTGCCCGCCGACTTCCCCACAATCAGCGCAGCCGTGACAGCGGCGGTCAACGGGGACACAGTAGTTGTCGACGGCGGGACATACTCAGCATCAACTCACGGAAACATCATTACGTCGAAGATCATCTCGATTGAGTCCGCGCACGGTCCTGCATCCACAATCATAGATTGCACCGGCGGCAGTTACTTCGCCGTGATTGGCGCCTCTACCGCCGTTCGAGGGTTCACTTTCAGGAATTGCACAAACAGCGGCGGCGCGCTTACCACGCAAGGCTATAACATTGTAGAAGACTGCGTATTCACAAACAATGACAACGAGAGCGCTGGAGGCAGCGCCATTAATGTCACCACAGGTTATGCCACGATAGAGAACTGTGTGTTCAGCGGCAACACTGGTCTGGGCACGATCAACTTCAACCATGGCGGCGGACAGATTTTCAATTGCGCGTTCACCAACAATAAGGGAAATTTCGGGGGAGCAGGCGGCATTAACGCTGATATGGCATCGGTCAATGTAACCGATGCCACGTTTACAGGCAACAGTGCATCGGCAAAAGGAAGAGGAGGAGCAATCAACTGGAGCAACGGCCCCCTGGTGCTCACCCGCTGTGGCTTCTCCAAGAATACATCCATCCTTGGAGGCGGAGCGATCTGCACTTCCGGCGTATTCGATACGCGGCTCAATGCAATGTCGTGCCTCTTCCAGGGCAATTCCGCCCCAAAGGGAGGAGCTCTGTTCACAGACAGCACCAATGCCACGAACAGCGTTACGGCAGAGAACTGCCAGTTTATCGGAAATCGAGCGACCGATGCCGGCAATTCTGCAACAAACGAGGGAGCGGCAGTCTTCACATTGTCGCCGGTAGGCGTTTCGGCGCTCTACAATGTGAACAATTGCAGCTTTTCCGGCAATGATGTCATTCCCAGAACCGCCGGCGCAGGGGCAATCAGCGGAGCCGCCGGTACGACAGTGAATCTTCTCAACACCATCATGTACGGCGATCTTTCTCCCCTTGAGATCTCTACGGCGCATCCACCGACGCGAATAAATGTTACGGCGAGTGACATCCACCAGACAGGTATCGGCTCCATTGACGCCGATCCGCTCTTTGCCGATCCTGCGGCCGGCGACCTTCACATACCGTTATCCTCTCCTGCAGCCCATGCCGGCGCAGCCGGAGGTCCGGCTATCGACTTCGATGGCGTTACTCGAACAGCTCCTCCGTCTATGGGCGCATTTGAGCCCTCCATTATTGCGAGGCGTTTCTCTGTGATTGCTCCAAGCAATGCAACGGCGGGAGCCCCTTTTTACGTAAACGTATCAGCAATAGATCAATCGGGTCATGTCGTGAAGGGTTACCGTGGAACTGTTCACCTCACCAGCACAGACCCGCTGTCAGTGCTTCCTGCCGATTTCACACTGACAGGCGGCGCAAAGCAGATTGGTATCAAGCTGCGCTCACCGGGCATTCAGACAATCACCGTCACCGATGCTGCCTTTCCCAGCCTGACCGGAACCAGCGGCGCCATCGACGTTGGCGTCATCCCTACCAAGTTCGTCATTTCCGGACCGGCCACAGCCGCTGCCGGAAGTCCCGTATTGTTTACAATCACAGCCAGGGACGACGTAGGCAATACAGCCGTCGGCTACACGGGAAAGGCGCACTTTCAGACGACCGATCCGCTTGCCTCAGTTCCAGCCGATGTAACTTTCTCCAACGGCAAGGGAGCGTGTATCATCTTGTTCAGAACTTCCGGAACGTGGAAAGTATCAGCCAATGACACGGCAAACGCGGCTATAAAGGGGCTCACAGCGATCACGGTCAATTAAGAACGTGCAAAGGAAGTCGTAGGCACCGCAGCCAGGCGACTGAAGTCGCGGCTAGTAAGTTCACGAAGTCGACCTGCGCCGCCTCAGATTGGGAGCTGTTAGCTCCCTCTTCAGTGTCCGCAGGTGGGCGCCCTCTGGGCACTTGTGACCTTACCAGCCCGTGCCACCCAAGGGGTACCCGGTCGCCAGGGCAAGGCCGACTTCGTGAACTTACTAGCCGCGACTTCAATCGCCAGGGCAATTTCTTTACACTCTCTCATTCTGCATCCGCAAAAGCGCCGCCAGACACTTCTCCTCAATTGCGGCTTGACATTTTTCACGATCCATGCAAATATAGCTGCCGATCATCACTGCATTTTGTGTTTGTGGGCCGTACTGTCGTGGTACGGCATCAAACGTGGGGAAAGTCCGGTGCGCCCATTGAGGGCAATTCCGGCGCTGTCGCGCAACGGTAAGGCAAGTGCCAAGCCCGAATGCCCACCACAAACTAATCACGTATCGCCCTTCGCGAGAGAGGGTGTGATTGCGGCTGAACCCTGACTTCGTGGGTCCACTCGTGCCATCATACTCCTCCTTCGCTATGAGCAGGTTGGGCATGGGATCACGAAAGGACTTCAGCCGTGATAGCGACTTTTCGATCTGCCGCCTCTCAGGCCGGCAAATACCCCTACCCTAAAGCCATCGCCATGCCCGGAAATTCGGCCGCGAAAGCCGGATTCATTCGTCTGCGCTCCCACACGTCAGCATCGGTCCATCTAAGAGCTTTTACCATTATTGAATTACTCATTGTGATAGCTATTATCTCGATTTTGGCGGCGATACTCTTCCCTGTTTTTGCCCAGGTGAGAGAGAAAGCCCGCCAGACATCATGCGCATCCAACTTAAAGCAGATCGGTCTGGCAGCCCTGATGTATGATCAGGACTATGACGATACCGTCGTTCCTTACGAAATCGGAGCAGATGTTCACAACAGCTATGTAACCTGGTGGGGCACTCAGAAGGGAGCCCCGGCCGTGTACGAAATGCGTGGCGGTCTCCTCGAACCATACATGAAGTCGAGCCCGATACAGGCCTGCCCTTCATTCGATCCGGCTATCAGCACCAAAGTCGGTCTGACCGGCTATGGCTACAATGTCGACTTCCTTGCTCCCTACCCTACACCTCTCAGGGTGGACAAGAACGGGAATTACATCGAAGTCCCCGTAAAGCTTTCTCAAATACAGGTGACCGCCATGACGGTCCTGATGGCGGACGCCGCCCAACTCTACCCCACAGGCAAACTGGGCGCGGACCCATGGCTGGACGAGCCCTCCAAGTCCGGCAAAACAAAGGCCGGAACCTACCCAATCTACCACGCCCGGCATCAAGGATACGGCAATGTCCTATGGGTGGACGGTCATATCAAGGCGATGAGACCGGCATACGACAAGGTGCTGCCCAAATATCAGGCGGTTAACCTTGGCGATCTGGATCTCGTCAATCGCCCGCCGGGTCAGCCCCTTTCCGACGAACTTTTCAACGGCACAGGAGTGCCTTAACCATATTTCGGAACACTCTATTTCGCGCATCAAACTATAAGGATCAAAGATGAAGCTTTTGCTGAAAATTTATCTGATTGCCGTTCTCTTTGGCATTTCCATTGCCATCCCGGCATTCTCAGACCCCATTAATCCTGTGGTGACAGCCACCGCAGGGCACGGCCCCAACGAGTCGTTTTTTGTACTCAACTTTAATGACGGACCAGGTGGGGCCAATGACCCTTCCTCTAATTATGTCTTTGGGTATTTTTGGGATCCCGCCAACGGAATCCCATCCGGTCAGGACATGATCGACGCTCTTTCGAACCCGGTAGGCGGCGTCGGCCTCACCGTCTACAAGACCTTCTTCCCCAGCTTTAACGAGTACTTTATCGACGGATTCAGTTACAAAGGCCACACGCAGAACCCCGACGGCGGATTTGACCCCATTCTGGGCAAATACTGGTCGTACTGGTGGAGCTCGTCGGATCGTTTGAGCCTCAATATCAACGATTGGGACTATGCTTCCACGGGCGCCGGCGATGCAGTCCTGTCTAACGGCTCTTATGACGGCTGGGTGTACAGCGACGGCTCTGCCTCGCCGGTAACGCCTCACTCCGTATTCGTAGCAAGCGCGGCGACTCATTTCGTGGTGACCACTCCCGCAACCACGACGGCAGGCTCGCCGTTTACATTCACCGTCACCGCCGAAAATGACCAGGGCGACACGGACACGGCATATGCCGGAACCGTTCACTTTACATCTGACGACCCGACCGCGACACTGCCTGCAGACACCACACTGGTGAATGGAACGCGAGATTTCCAGGCTACTGAGACCCGGGCCACGGTCGTCACCCTGCGCGCCAGAGATACCGCAAACGCCAATATCACCGGCACGGGCAGCACAAATATCACAGCAGGATCAGCGACACACTTCATTCTGACAGCGCCGGCCACAGCCGATACAGCTTTGGCGTTTCCCGCAACAGTGGTGGCCAAGGATCAGTTTGAGAACGTTGTCAAGAATTACGGCAACATCGTTCACTTGTCAAGCTCGGATTCCCAGGCTGTCCTGCCCGCCGATTTCACTCTTACCGGCGGCGCGCGACAGGTTAGTGTCAAACTTAGAACGCCCGGCATCAAGACCATCACCGCAACCGACACGACAAACCCGGGCCTTACCGCCGGCGCATTCATTACTGTAGGCGCAACGGCAGCCAAGTTCGTCATCACCGGACCGGCCACGACAGTCCCTGCCGCTTCGAATGCCTTCACCATCACAGTCACGGATACAGTCGGCAACACCGTTACCAACTACTCCGGAACCGTTCACTTCCAGATCACCGATCCGGCCGGCGCGGTTTCCGCCAACACGACACTCGTAAACGGCAAGGGCACGTTCCACGCCACCTTCAAGACTGCGGGCACACAGACCGTCACTGCAACGGACACCCTGAGCGCGGCAATCAAGGGCACTACGCCGATAACGATCCTTGCAGGACCGACATCGAAGTTCGTCGTCACGTCTCCTGCCACCACCGCAGCCGGCACGGCATTCTACGCCACTGTTATGGCCACAGATAAGTACGGTAACTTCACCAAGGGCTATACCGGAACCGTCCACATTACCAGCACGGATCCGCTTGCCGTCCTTCCCGGCAACATCACGCTGTCTAACGGCACCAAGCAGTTTGGGGTCAAGCTCAAGACAAGCGGCAAGAAGACTATCACCGCGACCGACACTGTGAACGCCGCCATAAAGGGCACGAGCCCGGCGATCAGCGTCAACTAATCTCCTTCATTCTCATTGAGCCTGCGCGCCATACTGGCGAGCAGGCTCTTTGCCTGCAGCATCATTGCCCAAAGGTTGTTTGAATCTTCGCGATTTATTAGAAAACCCTTACAAGCACTAAATATATTGGTCTTTATGCTTGAAAGAACCCCGGTTCTGCTACAATGCGCGAAGCGCCGGCACAGCACTCTGATACGCAAATGACCGGACGGCCGTCTCTCCGCGTTTACCTGCTGTCTGTGTCCTGCAGGCGTGGCTATCAGCGCTAACTTAACCATCCGAATCGTCAAACAATGCTGTCTCGGCGCCGGTGATTCATCGAAAGAATTAGTACGGAAGTCGCCACTCACGGAGAAACGCATGAGATTTGTTCGCCGCACTGCGGCCGTTTTCTTACTCTACGCTGCGCTGGCGGCAGCGGGAATGCCCGCGCACGCGCAAAACGTCACCGACACAATCCAGATACCGGACAGCACTTTTCCCGACGGGATTGCGGTAAACCCCGTTACAAACGCCGTCTATGTCATCGAAAACTTAAACAGCATTTGTATAGTTGACGGAAACAACGACACAACATTGTCCGTGCCGGGCGGAGAAGAGCCGGTTGCCGTGGCCGTGAATCCGGTCACAAATAAGGCTTATGTCGTCAATAACGGTTCATCAAACGTCACAGTAATCGAAGGTTTCGGTTACACGAGAGAGCTGATCGATGTAGGATATAGCCCGGGTCCGATTGCCGTAAACTCGATTACCAATAAGATTTATGTCGGCTGCTCCAACGGGATCACAATCATTGACGGCGCTACCAATACCACAACTTCGGTTACCGTGCCGGACTCTCCGTCAGCGATTGCCGTGAATCCTGTTACCAATAAAATCTATGCCCCATGCCCTAACAGCAATAAGATTGCGGTCATCGACGGCACAATAGGCACACTGACGGCAACCATAGCGGGCCCCTCCGATAACCGATCCTCAGTCGCAGTAAATCCCGTGACGAACAAGATATATGTAACGGACACCGGCTCCGGCAAGGTCCTGATCATCGACGGCGCGACAAACAAACTATTTACTTCGATTACGACTTCCAGTCCGCCCACCGAGATTGCCGTGAACCCGGCAACCAATAAGATCTATACGATAACGGGCACGACACTTACGGCAATCAACGGCGCCAATCTTGCGCAAACTACAATACCGGTTGGAACGAATCCCCAGTCGATTTCTATCAATCCCAACGCCAACACGATTACGGTCGCAAATGCCGGCTCGAACACCGCTACCGTCATTGACGGCGCTACTAATTCTGCGGTCAGCCTGGCTGTAGGCTCGACGCCTATCGCCGTCGCCACAAATCCGATAACAAACAAGACTTACGTCGCGAATGCCGACAGTTCCACCGTGTCCGTCATCGACGGCGCGCCCAATACCGGCTCTTCCGTGCCGGCGGGAACCCAACCGGCAAAAGTTATCGTCAACCCGCAGAGCAACAAGATCTACGCAATCAATTCGCAAAGCAACAACGTTACAGTCATCAACGGCAACGGCGGCGCTACAAAGAAGATTGCTGTCGGCGGAGTGCCCAGATATGGCGCCGTGAACGTCTTCACGAACATGATTTACGTTGTAAATGAAAACGACAATACCGTGTCAGTCATCAACGGCTCCACGGATGCCGTTGTGGCTACGGTGAATACGGGAGAGTTTCCAGACTATATCGCGGTCAACGTATTGACCAATAAAATCTACGTCGCAAATCAGACGGGAAACACCGTTACCGTCATAGACGGCGCAACGAATGCGACGTCTACCATTGCCGTGGGCGCTGCGCCGAGCGGCATTGCGATCAATCAACTCACAAACAAGATCTACGTAGCAAATAATGGCGATGACGATGTATCGGTCATAGACGGGTTCAGCAATACCGTAATCAATACCGTAACTGCCGGCAGTCAGCCTGGCCCCATTGCCGTGAATACCACGACGAATAAAATTTACATTGGCAATATGGGCACGAATACCGTGACCGTTATCGATGGCTCGAACAATAGCACAACGAATGTAACGGTTGGAAGCACTCCCCGCGCGATCGCAATTAACTCGTTAACGAACAGAGCATATGTCGCCAACCAGGACGGAACCGTTACGATCATCAATACCGCAAACGGCACGAAAAGCCTGAATGCCGGCGCATATCCCATATCCGTTGCCGTTGATCAGGTCAGAAACAAAATCTTTATCTCGAACTATCTCGGTAACACCATTACCGCGATCGATGGAATCTCGAATGCGATTTTAACGATCGGCGTTGGAAGCAACCCAAGCGACGTCGCCGTGAATCCGATAACCGGCAAAGTATACGTCGCCAACCAATACGGCAATAACGTGATTGCGATCACCACGCAGCCTTCGCAGCCTGCGGCGCTTACGACGGCGATCACGCCGCTGCCCGGAAACTCGACAACCAGCGCAATACCGGTATTCACGTTTACACCGACCAGCGCTTTTACGCCCACGGCTCCCAAGCCGCAGCATGTTTACTATCAGGTCGACGACCTTGATGGCCGCTGGACCGCCGCATCGGGCACAAGCCCGACATTCACCGGCCCGGCTGTTGACGGAAGCCATCCTCTTTCTGAAGGCCTTCACACTCTCTACGCCTACGCGGAAGACGGCCAGATGGCGACGTCAACCCAGAAAGCGTCTGCATTCACCGGCGCAATCACATCGTATGTATTCCGAGTAGGACCAAGCGCCGGCACGCATATCGTGTTGAGCGCCCCATCCACTGCCATCGCGGGAAGCAAGATCAATGTCACTGTAACCATCGTGGATGACCAGGGCAAAACGATCAATCCATATCCAGGAACTATCCACTTCACCAGCGATGACCCTACAGCCTTTGTTCCCACGGACGTAGCCCTTACGAATGGAACGGGCATCTTCCCGTTCATATTGAAGGCCGCCACCAAGGTCACCATACGCGCCAGAGATGTCTCTTCACCGTCGGCAACAGGAACAACAACTGTCACAGTCACTCCGGACGTTATGTCCCAGTTAACGATCACTGCCCCAACCAAAGTGGTTGCGGGGATCGCCTTCACCGCAACGGTATCGGCCCAGGATAAATATCACAATATCGTCAAGAGTTTTGCTGACACTATCCATCTATCAAGCTCCGATACTTATGCGGTTCTGCCAGCCGATACGAAGCTGCCCGGCGGCACAAAGCAGTTCAGTATCAAGCTGATAACGCCAGGCCTGCAGAAGATCACCGTGATCGACACTCAGAACTCGGCGTTTACAGCATCTCTGAATACTTCTGTCGACGTGGAGGCTGCTAAGCTGGTGATTTCCGCGCCCACCACAACAACGGCGGGAAGCATGACAACATTCACCGTTACCGCAGTAGACACCGTACACAACACAGCTACTCGCTATAACGGCATCGTACACATAACAAGTAGCGACGGCACAGCGGTCTTGCCTGCCAATGCCAAGCTGACAAACGGTATCGGCTCGTTTAAGATCACGTTCAAGAAAGCCGGATCACAATCGATTACCGCCACAGACACAGTCAATGCGAGCATCACCGGAATAGCCAGCGGCATAGTCGTCAAAGCGGCGGCAGCATCGAAGTTCGTCATCTCAGTTCCGGCATCCGTGACTAGCGGCGCGGCTTTTGCCGTCACGGTAACCGCGCAGGACGCCTACGGTAACACAGCGTTGGGATACACCGGCACGGTTCACTACACCAGCAGCGATGCGCTTGCCGTGGTTCCGGCCAACATGACGCTTACAAACGGGTCTGCTAAGGTTACGGTGAAATTAAAGACCAAAGGAAACCAGACCGTCTCTGCCGCCGACACAGCCAACGCGACTATTAAGGGAACCAGCCCGGCAATTGCCGTCAACTAATCCCTTCTTACGACTATTCAGCTTCCGTGTCTGGTGGCGCGGAAGCTGTTTGTAACCTTCGATTCTGGATAAACGCATCATAAATAGCCCCGCATAAATGGCTGTTGAGTGAGAATAAATGCGTAATATTGCCATATAAACATTTATGTTCTACACACAAATACAATAATCACTGATTTACAGACAGGCAGTGAGCTGTTATAATGGAGAGCGCCCGCTTTATTTACAAGACACTCTCCGGGGCGTATCATTTGCCTTCTCGAGAAGATTATCAGCGCTGATTATTCCGTTCTGTCGCTCAACGTTCTATAATTTTGCTCATTGTAAATAGACAAGGAAAAAGCCAATGATGGAAGATTCCATTTCGCTCCGTGAACTTAAGACTGAAGACCTCACACCCTTTCTGAACTCCCCCTTTACCCTCTCCCGTCCGGACGGCAGCGAATCTCAACTCGTATTGCGCGAAGTCCGGAAGCATAATTACGTCACCAAACTCGGACGTGAGGCATTTTCGGTTCACTTCCTTGGCAATCAAGAAGAGATCCTCCCACAGAGCATTTATGCTCTCAACAATCCGGAAATGGGACGGCTGGAGATTTTCCTCGTTCCCATAGGCCGTTCTGAAGCCGGCACGGAATACGAAGCCGTGTTCGCATAGCTAATTCACTTCACATGAAGTTAGCTATAGCGCCGCCACTCTCGCAACTGTAGCAATTATGTGACAGTTTGCGTCGTGTCTAATTATCTCCACACATCCCTTCAGGGTTACTCGATTCAGAGGTGAAATATGGCATCGCCGTTCCTTTCCGAAATCCGCATCGTTGCGTTCAACTACGCCCCCAATGGATGGGCTCTCTGTAACGGTCAGACTCTGCCGATCAACCAGAACCAGGCTCTCTTTTCCTTGATGGGCACTTACTATGGCGGCGATGGTGTCCGGACTTTTCAATTGCCGAACCTTCAGGGGCAGACACCGCTCATGATGGGCACTACTTTCGCCGGAACCTATAACATCGGCCAGACAGGCGGGGAAATGAACCACTCACTTATTGCGAGTGAGCTTCCACCCCACACTCACACAATGCCGGCATCTAACACGACAGCAACAACAGGTACGCCGACAAAGGCCACTCTGGCGCAGCCGTCCGCAGCAATCGGCTATGCCTACGGAGTACCCACCGGATCGACGGCCATGGCTCCCCAAGCGATTGCGAACGCCGGCCAGGGGCTTCCACACAACAACATGCAGCCATACCTCGTGGTGAATTTCATCATTGCGTTGGTAGGTATTTTCCCCTCTCGAAACTGATAGTAACTATTTGTGCTAATTAAGACGGCCAGGCCCCGGCACTATACGGGTACTGGTCAGGAGAAATAAATGAGTGAGCCTTATGTCGGCGAAATTCGAATTGCCGGTTTCAACTTCGCCCCGTATGGATGGGCATTTTGCGACGGGTCAGCAATCCCGATTGACGAAAACACGACGCTCTTCACACTGATAGGAACGACCTATGGCGGAGACGGTGTGAATACGTTCAATATCCCGGACCTTCGCGGACGAGTCCCCATCCACCAGGGGACCAATCTTGGAATGCAGTTTGTTATGGGGCAAACTGCTGGCACGGAGACAGTTACTCTCGCGGCGAACCAGCTCGCGAGCCATTCGCATCCGTTTGAAGCGAATACCACAGTGGCAACGAGTCCAAATCCGGCCGCCAAGGTTCCTGCAGCAACTCAGACAGTGCCGATATATACCACGCCATCGTCTCCGGTCACGATGTCATCTGTCAGCACTTCAACAGGCGGCGGTCAGTCACACAGCAACATTCAACCCATGCTCGTGATTAATTTTATCATCTCTCTTTACGGCGTTTTTCCTTCGCAAAACTAGCGTATCGCTGGAACAAAACCTGCTTCTACGGTACAGGAGATTACTTATGGCAGATAATTTTCTTGGTGAGATTCGAATAGTCCCATTCAATTTCCCGCCTTCCGGATGGGCGCAATGCGAGGGGCAAATCTTACCGATCAGCCAGAACACCGCCCTTTTTTCGCTCTTGGGCACGCAATTCGGAGGCGACGGTAGAGATACCTTTGCCCTCCCGAATTTCCAGGGCAGTATCCCTGTCGGCCAGGGCCAGGGGATTGGATTAACAGATCGAGCCATAGGCGAAACGGAAGGCGACGCGACAGTTACGTTGCTGCAGAACCAAATTCCATCGCATGCACACGGCTTGGTCGGCGATACGTCGCATGCGACAAGCCTGAGTCCTGCCGGTAACTTGAACGCTCAACTACCCAGTTCACGGGGCACGGCAGATAAGGGATATACGACAGCCAAGGCGGCCAATGCCATGGCTGCCGGCAATTTGCTGCCCGCAGGCGGCGGCCTGCCGCATAATAATATGATGCCGTATCTGGCCATGAACTTTGTTATCGCATTAACTGGCATCTTCCCGTCAAGGCCATAGCGCGCCATGGCTTCGTCGCATTCAAGGGCGGTTCTCGCCGCCACATAAAATGCGCCGAACCGGATGGCTATTCAGCCGAAGTCCATACGGAGATCAATTACAATGACCGAAAAAACAACCTCAAATACAATGGGACGGCGGGAATTCATACGCGCAGGCGCAATTATTGCCGGAAGTGTCGCACTCGGATGGCGATCTACGGAGAGTGCCGCAGCCGCAGCCCCCTCCTCTCCTGCAACAACCATCGGCTTCTGGACCGGAGATAGAGTAGCAACTCCGATCGGCATTGCGACAAACGCCGCAGCTCTGGCTTCGCAAACGGCTCACCTGCGGATCCATGACCACTTCGTTCCGGCAACTCAGCCGGCTAGCAACTTTGGAAGCATCATCGCTCACTTCTCGATCGTCCAAAACAACAGAATCGTATCTACGCCATTTTATGCATGGAGCTCGTCTCATCCAAGATCGCGAACAACTGCGTTTACCATGCCGGTCCTGGCGGGACATCCGCTTAGTTTGTCGCTGGAGCATGCGAGCAAATCGCAAGCAGCGGACAGCATCTCTATTCCTTCCTTCAAGGTAGCAGGGACCGCATCGCTCAATGAAGGGACCTATATATTGGCCGCCGGACAACCGGATTGGACAGCTTGCCTGCTGATCGACGTTGACGGCCACAAGAAATTGGTTAGAACATCGCCCGCCGGAAATCAAAATGTCAATTTTGAATATGTGCTGGTAACCGTCTCGAGAGCCTAGGACCCACTAACGAGGAAGATCATGATTAACTCCCACTCCGGCCTCTCGCTGAAGAGGTTAGCCGGTCAAATCGCAGGGGCATCGACGCTCATTTGTGCGCTGCCTTCTATGGGGCAAGCCACACAATTAGACGTTCCATCGACATATCCAACAATCCAGGCAGCCGTCAATGCCGCTTACAACGGCGATGTCATTGCCGTTAGCTCTGCCGGATCGCCCTATTCCGGCGAGGGAAATGTCGATATCGACACACTGGGCAAGGCCATCAAAATTCAGGGAACCGGCGCAATGTCGACGGTTATCAATGCCGGCGGAAGCGCCGCTTCTCCGCATCAGGCATTCTTGATTCACAGCGGAGAGACATCGACGACCGTCATTTCCGGTTTTACGATCGAAAACGGATACCAGGCGGCAGGCGGCGCGATCAATATCAACGCATCCAGCCCCACAATATCGCAGTGTATTTTTGCCGCCAATACTGCAACGGCTTCCGGTGGCGCAATCAATATCAACCTTGGAAGTCCCGTCATTTCGCAGTGCGTCTTCATCGGCAACCAGACAAGCAATGCGGCAGGCGAATACGGCGGAGCGATCGAAGTTGGGAACGATACCTTTTCCGATAACACGTTCGCCATAACCGTTACTCTTGTGAACAACGTATTTGTCGCAAACTCGGCAGGCACAGACGGCGCGGCAGTCGATATCGTCAACCAAGATTTCTTCGGAAACCCGGTGAACTCAATCACGGTAAAAATCGACAACTGCAGCTTTTCCGGAAACACATCATCCGACCTCGGAAACAGCAAGGCCGGCGGCGCGATTTCTTTTTACGGCGGCACGACCACGATATCCAATAGCATTCTTTACGGCGATACCGGCGGTCACGAAATATCCGCGAACTTGCCGCCTCCCGACGGATCAGTGGTCAGGTACAGCGATATCCAGGGCGGATACACCGGCACGGGCAATATCAATGCAGATCCGCTTTTCGAGAACGCAGCGGGAAGCGACTTACGGCTGACAGCCAAATCGCCGGCAATCAACGATGGAGTGTTTGTTGCATCGTCTCCATCCGTGGATCTTCTCGGAAATGCTCGCGATACCAACCTCGATATGGGCGCGTATGAGTATCTAATCCAGGGATCGTCTACGACTATCGCTCCGGTCCAGCAAGTTGCCTTCACCGGCCAGGCAGCGACATTCACCGATACTGCCGGTGAAGTGGACACCCCCGGCACATTTACCGCATCAATCAGCTGGGGTGACGGAACCACAAGCGCCGGAACAGTATCACAGTCCGGTACAGGAACGGCATATGTCGTAACCGGCTCACACACGTACTCTACATCGGGGGCCAAAACTGTAATGGTTACCCTGACAGGTTCCAATCCGAATGGCCCCTTGGTGACGGGCAAGGCCTCCGCATTGGAGACGGTAAGTTCGCACGCAATATCCTATTTCACGCTTAGCGCGCCGTCCACAGCCACTGCGGGAACAGCTTTCACCGCTACGGTTACCGCAAAGGACACCTCAAACAATACGTTCACAGGATATACCGGAACTATCCATTTCACGAGTGACGATCCAACCGCCGTTCTGCCTGCCGATGCCACACTGACAAACGGCACAGGCTCCTTTACCGTCACTTTGAAGACGGCAACATTGACAACACTTCGGGTAAGAGATACGGTGACATCGAGCATCACCGGAACCGCTGTGGTAACTGTCTCGGCAGGCCCGGCAGTCCACCTGACGGTCACTGCGCCGGCAACGTCGACGGCAGGCGCTGCATTCTACACCACGATCACAGCCCGGGACAAGTACAATAATGCCGTTAAGACCTACGCGGGAACGGTGCATGTCACAAGCACAGATAACCTGGCCGTATTGCCTGCCGATTTTGTGCTCACCAACGGAGCAAAACAGGTAACGGTTAAGCTGATCAAGCCGGGCACGCAGTCAATAACTGCCGTTGATACGGTCAACCCGGTCATAAAAGGCATTAGCAGCCTGGTCACCGTCACAACGACGGCTTCGAAGTTCATTGTCACGGGGCCGTCAACAACAACTGCCGGCGTTTCGAATGCCTTCGTCATTACCGCCAAGGACTCGGTGGGCAACACGGTAACTACCTATACCGGCACGGTTCACTTCGTCTCCACCGATCCAGCCGGATCGGTTTCCGCAGATATAACCCTTGTAAACGGTTCGCGGACGTTTAACGGCACCTTTAAAACTGCAGCGACTCAAAAGATTACAGCTACTGATACCGTAAACGCTGCCATCACAGGCTCAGTGGTCGTCCAGGTAAATCCAGGAGCAGGATTTAAGTTCATCGTCACGGCGCCGGCATCGGTGGCAGTAGGAGCGCCATTTACCTCGCAAATTACTGCGCTGGATAAGTACGGTAACCTGGCAAAGACTTACGGCGGCTATGTACACTTCACAAGCACCGATCCGCTGGCTGTGCTTCCGGCCAACGTAAATTTGGTGAACGGCACTAAGCAGGTCAGCATTAAGTTCAAGACCGCAGGCAACCAGACATTCACAGCCACAGATACCGTTACCGCCGCCATAAAGGGCATAAGCCCGGCGGTGACCGTTCACTAGGTAAACAGAGGGGCACAGACGAGTTGTGCCCTACCCCTCAGCCTCCGCGCCAATTCGGTGCGGAGGCATTTTTCGTCTTCATACCAGCCTGCATGACACAACTCTGATAGCAGCTCTGCTGAAGTAGGTTGACACAACGTTAAAGTTTTCTGTGAATTTCGGAAGGCACTAAGGTATGTTACTTCCGTGAGAAATATTTTCAAGCTAGCATTAGATACGACTTAAAATCACTCATTGGTATTTGGAACCCGCCATTACCGCCTGTCCAATCGCCAGATTGCGCCTGACAACGGCCTGCAAGTCAAAGACACTAGTTGTAGATCCGATGCGGGATCGTTAACTCTACCTTCGCCGCGTGCCTCACAACTACTACCTAAACGACCCATGCCACACTTCATCAAACTGGAGTCTTAGATCGTGAAATTAAACGAGAACATCATTAATCATGATGGTGTTTGCGGTATAAGCTATTTAATCCGCAACCCCAAACATGCGCTTCTTAAGTTATGGGCTGCTGCTGCGCCCGTTCTAATAGCCATGGCGATGACGCCGGCAGCACATGCCACGCCGCCTCCCGGCGCGAAACTGGTTCCCTCTCAGTATGCAACCATTCAGGCGGCCATTACGGCGGCTTCGTCCGGGGATACCATTACTGTGGCGTCGGGAACATATTCGGGCTCGGGAAATATCGATCTCGATACGGGCGGCAAGAGCATTACGATCAATTCATCGGGAGGCGCAGCCAATACGATAATCGATTGCGGTGGATCTTCGGGAAGCCTACACAAAGGCTTCTACGTCCACAGCGGCGAAACCGTATCCATCCAGGGCTTCACTATCCAGAACGGATACGACACCACCTTTGCCAGCGGCATCGTCGTCATTGGATCCACAGCCACCATCTCAAACTGCGTCGTCAAGAACTGCACAGGCAGGTCCGGTGGCGGCATCGAGATCGCGTCTTCGGCCTCTTCGCCGTTTACCGCCGCGAACGCGACGGTGACAGGCTGCACCATCAAGAACTGCGCCGCCTTCCAGGGTGGAGGCATCTTCCTCAACGCCAGCAACGCCACGTTCCACCAGTGCGACTTCTTATCCAACGCTTCGTCATCAAGCACCAGTCCCACGACATCATACGGAGGCGGAATCGAGATCACCAAGAACAACAGCAATATCACAACAGTTAATGTTACCGATTGCGTGTTCATCTCCAACTCATCGGGAGGGGCCGAGGGCGCTGCCATCGATATGGCGTCCAATAACGCCAATCAAACTGTCAAGGTCTTCAACTGCAGTTTTTACGGCAATTCCTGCACGACGGCCAACAACGGAACGATCGACTTCTTCAACGGCACAAACAGCGTGAGGAACTGCATCTTCTGGGGCGACACATCGCCCAAGGAGATCTCCACGGCCAGTCCGCCCGCTGCAGGTGTCATACAATATTGCGATGTCAACCAGACGGGTTATGCAGGCGTCAACAACAACATCAGCGCTAATCCACTCTACGTGAACCCGGCATCGCTGAATCTCAAGCTCGGATCGGGATCGCCCGCGATCGGAACAGGAACAAGCACAGGATCTCCCTCGGTTGACCATGATGGCACAACGTGGACGGGAAACGTCTCGATGGGCGCATATAACGGCGTCGCTGTATTGCCCGCTACCCACTATTCGGTTACAGCACTGTCCAGCGCTTCCGCAGGCACAGGATTTGCATTTACCGTTACCGCACTGGATTCGACGAATGCAACAGCTACCGCCTACTCCGGCACAGTGCATTTCACAAGCACGGACGGCATAGCAACGCTGCCCTCCAATGCCACTCTGAATAATGGCGTCGGCATTTTCTCAGCCGTGCTCAAAACAGCCGGCGTGCAGACTATTACGGCAACCGACACAGTATCGAGCAGCATTACAGGCACCAGCAGCAACATCAATGTCTCGGCAGGCGCTGCCAGCCGCTTCTCACTCACAGTTCCGGTTAATGCGACGTCAGGAACGGCATTCAATGTCACCGTCAATGCCAAGGACGCCTATGACAACACGGCTACCGGCTACAGCGGCACGGTTCACTTCACCAGCACAGACGGAGCAGCAACGCTTCCTGCAAACAGCACACTTTCAAACGGAATATCCACGTTCACAGCGACACTTCGCACCGCAGGCAATCAGACCATTACTGCGACGGATACTGTGACTTCGGGAATTACCGGAACGAGCGGGAGCATCGCGGTTGCCCCAGGAGTAGCCACTCACTTGACGGTATCCACGCCGGGTTCGGCAACGGCCGGCAGCGCCTTCAATTACACAGTGACGGCATTGGACGCCTCCAACAACACGGCAACTGGCTATACGGGGACCGTCCACTTTACCAGCACAGACGGCATAGCAACACTCCCCGCCAATGCGACACTCACCAACGGCGTGGGGACATTCTCGGCAACACTCAAGACGGCAGGAAGCCGGACAATCAGCGCCACCGATACGGTAACATCGTCCATCACCGGCACGACAGGA
>Ga0105237_10000795_pt1 | contig 43136 bp, 51 predicted proteins | sample KBSC24metaG_FD_81520 | JGI IMG/M metagenome (GOLD analysis project Ga0105237, IMG submission 81520) | Corn rhizosphere microbial communities from Kellogg Biological Station, Michigan, USA - KBS C2-4 metaG | ecosystem: Host-associated > Plants > Roots > Rhizosphere > Soil | place: Michigan, USA...
CCCGATCAAGGCCAACTTCATGGAGGGCCTGTCGGTGCTGGAGTACTTCATCTCCACGCACGGCGCGCGAAAGGGACTGGCCGACACCGCCCTGCGCACCGCCGACTCTGGCTATCTGACACGGCGTCTGGTCGACGTCGCCCAGGACGTGATCATCCGCGAGCCCGACTGCGGCACCGAGGACTACATCGAGATGCCCGTGTTCAAGGACGGCGGCGAACCGAACGAAGGTCTCGTCGGGCGCGTCGCCGCGCTGGACATCACGACCAAGCGCAACCGCATGCTCACCGAGCAGGGCGCGCAGATCGGCCGCGCCGAGCTGGCGGAGATCGTCGCGGCGTTCTCAGACGATCACGACAAGGGCGTGGCGGTCGCCGTGCCGGTGCGCTCGGTGCTCAAGTGCGAGGCGCAGAGCGGCGTGTGCCAGGCCTGCTACGGGCGGGCGATGGCCACCGGCGCGCTTGCGCAGATCGGCGACGCCGTGGGAATCGTCGCGGCGCAGTCGATCGGCGAGCCGGGAACGCAGTTGACGATGCGCACGTTCCACACCGGCGGAGTGGCCGGCGCGGACATCACGCACGGCCTGCCGCGCGTGGTCGAGCTGTTCGAGGCGCGTAAGCCAAAGGGCCTGGCGCAGATCGCCGAGCAGGACGGTGTGGTCGCGATCGAGGAGACCGACAAGGCGCTCACGGTCGTCATCACCGACGAGGCCGGCGAGGAGCACCGCCACTCCTTCCCGCGGCGCACGCGCCTGTTCGTCGCCGCCGGCGAGAAGATCAGCGCCGGCAAGCAGCTCAACGAGGGGTCGGTCTACCCGCACGAGCTGCTGGCGATCCGTGGACGGACCGACACCGAGGTCTACCTCGTCAAGGAGGTCCAGGAGGTCTACAAGTCCCAGGGCGTGGACATCGACGACAAGCACATCGAGCTGATCGTGCGCCAGATGCTCAAGAAGGTGCGCGTCGACCAGAAGGGCGACACCGACTACCTGCCCGGGCAGTTCGTCGACCGCTTCGAATTCGCCAAGGTCAACGAGGCGGTGATCGAGAAGGGCGACGAGGCCGCGCAGTTTGAGGACATCATCCTCGGCATCACCAAGGCCTCGCTGAACACCGACTCGTTCCTGTCCGCGGCCTCCTTCCAGGAGACCACCAAGGTGCTCACCGACGCAGCGCTCGAGGGCAAGACGGATCGCCTCAACGGGCTGAAGGAGAACGTCATCATCGGCAAGCTGATCCCGGCGGCGACGGGCCTGAAGCGCTACCGGCGGATTGAGATCGAACCGTCCGAACCGCTGCCGCGCGCGATCGACGACGTCGGCCTGCTCGACCAGGAGGAGATCGCGGCCGAGCTGGGGCTGTCGAACGGCGAGAACCTGGGCGGCGGCTACGGCCACGAGTTCGACGCCGACCTGGCGTCGCTGGAGAAAATCGGCGCCGGCGACAGCGACCCCGGATTCGTCGAGGAGCTGGCCGAGCTGGAGGTCCCCGAGGAGCCCAGCGAGGATTAGCGATTGCGCTTGCAGAGAGGTGCTGGCCGGCGCCTCTCTGCTTTGGCGAGGCGTGCCGGCGGGCGGCAGGCGGCGGGCGCGTGCTGCTTTGCGCTCACTGCGGTAGCGATCGTATACACGCCGCCCAGCCGAGCAGCCGCTCGGTCTCGCGCGCGGTGAGCCCGGTCGCGGGATCGGTCTGCACGAGCAGCGTCGGCGCCCGTCGCGCGTCGGCCCATCGGTGACACGGCGCGCTCAACGCGTCGTCGATCCACGCGAGCGCGCGCGTGCCCGCGTAGGCGTCGATCGCGTCGAGCTTCCAGTGCGCGTTCGTCCGGCCGACCGAGCGATCGAAGCGCAGAAACGGGATGCCGGCCGGCAGCCCGAGCAGATGGGGAAGGTGCTCGTCGGCCTTCTCCTCCCAGCCGCTGCACCAGACCGGCTCGAAATGCTCGATCAGCGCGAGAAGGTGAGCGGCGGCGGTGGCCGAAAGAAAGTGGGCAATGCCTTCGATCGAGTGGAACGAGCCCACCTGGGCGCTTAGATCTCCGCCGAACAGCGAGATCACCCCATCGATGTCCACGAGCAGCAACGGCTTGTGCGAATCGGCGCTTGGCAACTCCCAGCTTTCTTTTCGCTGCTCTTTAGTTTCCACACAGGTTGGGCGGGGTACTCTCCAGCGACGGCCGATCCGCCGAACGTTGGGCGCAGGCAGTAAAGCAGCCGGCGGCACCCGCCGATCCTCCCTCACGCACCACACGACTCTCCCAAACTTTTCATGACCCTAGACCTTGGCATCCTCCTGGCGCTGGCCTGCGCGTTCGTCGCGAACCTCGGCTTCTTCTACAAGCACCGCGGCGCCAACTCCGTTCCGAAGATCGACGTTCGCCACCCGTTCGCCGCGGCGCGCTCGCTGTACTCGTCCAAGTGGTTCACGCTCGGCATGATCACCGCCACGATCAGCTGGGGACTGCACGTCGCGGCGCTCGCGCTCGCGCCGATGTCCGTCATCCAGGTCGCGCTCGCGGCCGGCGTCGTGTTCATCGCCGTGATGGCCGACCGGCTGTTCGGCTTCGAGGTTGGCCGCCGCCAATGGATCGGCCTGTCGCTGATGGCCGCCGGCCTGGCGGTGCTCGGAATCACCGCGCCGACCATGCACGGCGCGCACTCGCAGTTCTCCGTTGCGGCCATGATCGCCTTCGAGGCCGGCCTGTTCGGGCTCGGCGGCCTGTTGATCATGGGCCCGCGCATGGGCGGCCCGGTCGAGCACCACGGCGTCATGCTCGGCGCCGCCGCCGGCATCCTCTTCGGCGTCTCCGACACCGCCATCAAGGCGCTCACGGGCATCACCGGCGCGCACGGCTTTCTCGGCCTGCTGCTCAGCCCCTGGCTGCTCGTCGCCGTGCTCGCCTCGATCGTCGCCTTCTACGCATCCGCTCGCGGCCTGCAGGATGGAGACGCCGTGCCCGTCATCGCCGTCACCGGCACCGCCGCGAACATCGCCGGCATAACCGGCGGCATCCTCGTCTTCGGCGATCCGATGGCCGGCAGCCCGCTGGGTCTCACGCTGCAGTCGCTCGCCTTCGTGCTCGTCATCGTCGCCGCGGCGATGATGCCCGCGCCGGTGCGCGCAGCCGGCGCTGCCGCAAGCGCCTAGCGCTGCTAGCATCACCGCCCGGATGCCAACCACCTCGCAACTCGTGCGCAAGGGCCGCGTCGCCCCGAAGAAGAAGCTCGCCACCCCGGGCCTGAAGTCGGGGTCCGGCCGCAAAAAGAAAACGGCCGCGCCCCAGCGCCGCGGCGTCTGCACGCGCGTCTACACGACGACCCCGAAGAAGCCCAACTCCGCGCTGCGCAAGGTCGCGCGCGTGCGTATCTCCGGCTCGATCGAGGTCACCGCCTACATCCCCGGCGAGGGGCACAACCTGCAGGAGCACTCCGTCGTGCTCGTCCGCGGCGGCCGCGTCAAGGATCTGCCGGGCGTCCGCTACAAGGTCGTCCGCGGCACGCTCGACGCCGCCGGCGTGAGCGACCGCAAGAAGGCCCGCTCGCAGTACGGCGTGAAGAAGAAATAGATGCCCCGCCGCGCAGCAGCCCAGATCCGCCCCGTCGAGGCGGACCCCGTACACCGCTCCAAGCTCGTCCAGCAGGTCATCAACAAGGTGATGCTCGACGGCAAGAAGTCCACGGCCGAGCGCATCGTCTACGACGCGCTGGCGCTGATCGGCGAGCGCTCCGACAAAGACCCACTGGAGACGCTCGACGCGTCGATCAAAGCGCTCACGCCGACGCTCGAGGTCAAATCGCGCCGCGTCGGCGGCGCCACCTACCAGGTGCCCGTCGAGGTCGCCTCGCGCCGCGCGCGCACGCTCGCCGTGCGCTGGCTGGTCGAGTTCGCACGCCAGCGCCGTGAGAAGACCATGGCCCAGCGCCTGGCAAACGAGCTGACCGACGCCATGTCGCAGCAGGGTGGCGCGTACAAGCGCAAGGACGACATCTACCGCATGGCCCAGGCGAACAAGGCGTTCGCTCACTACCGCTGGTAGGCAGTCCGATCGCCGGCGCTGGCCGGCGCCCTCGATCGCTCACGACGGCTTGACCCACGCCACCACGCTCGCGCGGCCGGCGCGGCGCGGCGCAGTGCCCGCGCCCAGCTCGCGCTCCAGGCGCGCCAGCCCTTCGTGCAGCTCCTCGGCATGGTCGCGCTGCATGCGCTCGAAGTAGCTCATCTGGGTGCGGCGCCGTGACTCGAGCAGCAGCTCGGGGTGGGCCAGAAGCGCGGCAAGCGAGCCGTCGACGACATCCTCGTATGCGACCGGCGCGCGCCACGCGCCCGGCAGCTCGGCGAGCAGCTGGTCCAGCGGCATGTGCGTCTCGTGCATCCATGTTCGCGAGCTGGGGAAGTAGTCCAGGGCCCAGGCGTCGGCGATGTCCTCGCGGGTGAACAGCATCACGGCCAGCCGTCCGCCCGGCCGCAACACGCGGCGCGCCTCGGCGAGCGCCCGCTCGGGCGCGTCGAGATGGTGGAGCATCGACACGAGCATCGCCGCGTCGAAGACCTCATCGGCGAGCGGCAGACGCGTGGCATCGGCGCGGATCGTCTCCAATCCCTTCTCGGCCGCGTGCGCGAGCATCTGCGACGAGCGGTCGACCACGACGGGCCGCCAGCCCTCGCCGGCGAGGGACAGCGCGTAGTTGCCGGTGCCGCCGCCGATGTCGACGAGCTCACGCCCAGGCGCGTCGGCCAGTGAGCGTCGCAGCGGTGCGAGCACGGATGGGCTGGCGCCACGCGTGGTGTCATAGGCCAGCGCCTGGCGCGAGTAGTCCGAGAGCAGCCCCACGCGACTGACGTTAGCCACGAGCACCCGTCCCGCCCTTGACGAAAATAACATTCGGTACCTAAACTTAAGGTACCGAATGGCTTCCTGCGAGACATCCAGCGCGACCGCCGAGCGCGGCCCGGAGTCCTCCGCCCGTATCGAGAAACACGTCTGGGTGATCTCGGGCGTGGTGATCCTCGGGATGATCATGTCGATCCTCGACACGACGATCGTCAACGTCGCGCTGGACACGCTCTCGAAGGATCTGCACAGCCCGATCTCGCAGGTGCAATGGGTCGTCACCGGCTACCTGCTGGCGCTTGCCGCCGTGATGCCCGTAACGGGGTGGATGGCACGCCGCTTCGGCGCCAAGCGGGTCTACCTGGTGTCGCTGGTGCTGTTCACGCTCGGCTCCGTCGCCTGTGGGCTCTCCAACACGCTCGTCGCGCTCGTCGTTTTCCGCGTGCTGCAGGGAATCGGCGGTGGCATGATCATGCCGCTCGCGCAGCTGATCATGGCCCAGGTCGCCGGCCCGCGGCGGATGGGGCGGGTGATGGGGATCGTCTCGATGCCCGCGATGCTCGCGCCGATCCTCGGCCCCGTCATTGGTGGGGTGATCCTGCAGAACCTGCACTGGTCGTGGATCTTTTTCGTCAACGCGCCGATCGGCGTCGTCGCGCTCTATTTCGGCTGGCGGACGCTGCCCGACACCGACTCCGGCGAGGCCGGCGCGCTCGACAGGCTCGGCCTGGCGCTGCTGCCGGCCGGTGCCGCGCTTACGATCTTCGGCATCTCAGAACTCGGCTCGGGCGCACCGCTGGGCTCGATCGAAGTGCTCGCGCCACTGATCGGCGGGATTTTCCTGGGCGTGCTGTTCCTGGCGCACGCGTTGCGCATAGAGCGCCCCCTGCTCGACGTCAGGCTGTATGCCAACAAGGTCTTCGCGGGTGCTTCGTTCACGACCTTCGGCCTCGGCGCGTCGCTTTTCGGCGCGATGATCCTCGTGCCGCTCTACTACCAGAGCGTGCGCCACCTGAGCGTGATCGACACGGGCCTCCTGAACGGCCCGCAGGGGATCGGCGCGCTGATCATGATGCCGATCGCGGGCCGTCTGACCGAGCGCTATGGGGGTGGGCGCGTCGCGATCGTCGGGGTGTCGCTGCTCGCTCTGAGCACGATTCCGCTCGCCTTCATCGACGAGAACACCTCGTTTCTCACGATCTCCGCAGTGCTGTTCGTGCGCGGCATCAGCATCGGGCTGGGCTTCATGCCGGCGATGACCGCCGCCTTCGCCGCGATGCGCCCCGACCAGCTCTCGGATGCGACCCCGCAGATCAACGTGGTGATGCGCCTCGGCAGCGCCGTCGGCGTAGCGATTCTGGCCGTCGTGCTGCAGCGCGGCTCGGTCGGCGCTCACACCAGCGCCCAGCTCGCGGACGCCTTCGCGCACACCTACTGGTGGGCGTTCGCAATCGCGCTGCTCTCGCTGATCCCGTGCCTGATGCTCTTGAAAGCCGAGCGCCCGAGCGACACCGAGGCCGTGGCGCAGGATGGCGACATCGAGTCTCTGCTGCGCCACGAGAGCGCAATGGAGGCGGGTATCTAGCGATGGGCGCGACGACAGAGCTGAGCCCTGCGCTGACCGAGCTCGGGCTCGCCTTCCGCCACGTGTTCCGCGCGGTCAGCCGCCTGCGCGGACGCGACACGCACCTGGCCGGCGAGGAGCTCAGCCACGCCCAGGTCGAGCTGCTGATCGAGCTCGACGAGCGCGGTGCGCTGGCGGCCGGCGAGCTGGCGAACGCCGCGCGGCTGACGCCGGCGACGGTCACGCAGATGCTCGACCACCTGGCCGAGTCCGGCCACGTCGAACGCGTGCGCTCGGACACCGACCGGCGCGTCGTCGTCTCGCGCCTGACCGATCAGGGCCGCGCCAAGATCCAGGCCAAGCGCGCCGTCTGGGCGGGGCGCTGGCAGGCGGCCCTCGGCGACGTCTCCGATCGCGACCTGCGGGCCGCCGCGCGCGTGCTGCGCAGGCTCGGTGAGATGTTCGATGCGCCCCCGGCGGAGGGCGCCTGCGAGCCCTCTGAGCAGCGCTTGCAAAGCGACTCGCAGAGCGTGCGGCAGCCCGGTTAGAGCCCGAAATCCTCTGCTATAGTCGGCCGCGTCGCGCGTATGCCCGCCTGCTGAAAGGGACCGCAGCGACCGTGTCGTAATCAAGATGGAGACCTCGATCAGATAACGAAGCGGACCGGTCCACAAGACCAGCAGCGCGCGTGGACCCGAGGGGTCCATTTTTTTCGCCCGAAAACGCCCCCTGCAGCCACCGAACCCCAGCCAACCGATGCCACGCAAGTACACCCTGGAAAACACCCGCAACATCGGGATCATGGCGCACATCGACGCCGGTAAGACGACGACGACCGAGCGCATCCTCTACTACACCGGCCGCACGTACAAGATCGGCGAGGTGCACGAGGGCGCGGCGGTGATGGACTGGATGGAGCAGGAGCAGGAGCGCGGCATCACGATCACCTCCGCCGCCACCACCGCAGAGTGGAAAGGCCACCGCATCAACATCATCGACACGCCCGGGCACGTCGACTTCACGGTCGAGGTCGAGCGCTCGCTGCGCGTGCTCGACGGCGCCATCGCGCTGTTCGACTCGGTCGCCGGCGTCGAGCCGCAGTCTGAGACCGTCTGGCGCCAGGCCGACAAGTACCACGTCCCGCGCATCGCCTACATCAACAAGATGGACCGCATCGGCGCGGACTTCGATCGCGGCGTGCAGACGATGATCGACCGCCTCGGCGCGCACCCCGTTCCGATCCAGCTGCCGATCGGCAACGAGGCCGACTTCCTCGGCGTCATCGACCTGGTGAGGATGAAGGCGCTCGTCTACAAGGACGAGCTCGGCACCGAACAGGAAGAAAACGAGATCCCCGCCGAGCTGGCCGAAGCCGCCGAAGGCGCGCGCGAACACCTCCTGGAGGAGGTCTCCCACTACGACGACGCGCTGCTGGAGCTGATCCTCGAAGAGGCCGAGGTCCCCGAGGACGTGCTCAAGAAGGCGATCCGCAACGCGACGCTGTCGACCAAGCTGACGCCCGTGCTGTGCGGCAGCTCGTTCAAGAACAAGGGCGTGCAGCCGCTGCTGGACGCCGTCATCGACTACCTGCCTTCGCCGCTTGACGTGCCGCCGGTCGTCGGCACCGAACTGATCAAGGGCGAGGAGGAGGAGCGCCAGGTCGTGCGCAAGGCCGACGACTCCGAGCCGTTCTCCGCGCTGGCCTTCAAGATCGCCGCCGACCCCTACGTCGGCAAGCTGACCTACTTCCGCGTCTACTCCGGCAAACTGGAGGCAGGCTCGCGCGTGCTCAACGTGGGCAGCGGGCGCACCGAGCGGATCGGGCGCATCCTGATGATGCACGCCAACGACCGCGAGGAGGTCTCCGAGGTCTACGCCGGCGACATCGCCGCGGCCGTCGGCATCAAGCAGGTGATCACCGGCGACACGCTCGCCGCGCCCGACGCGCCCGTGCACCTGGAGAAAATCGTCTTTCCCGAGCCGGTCATCAAGGTCGCCGTCGAGCCCAAGACGAAGGCCGACCAGGAGAAGATGTCGATCGCGCTCGGTCGCTTGGCCGAGGAGGACCCGACCTTCCAGGTGCGCACCAACGAAGAGACCGGCCAGACCGAGATCTCCGGCATGGGCGAGCTTCACCTGGAGGTGCTGGTCGACCGCATGAAGCGCGAGTTCGGCGTCGAGGCAAACGTCGGGCGCCCGCAGGTCTCCTACCGCGAGACCGTGCGCGGCAGCGTCGAGAAGATCGAAGGCAAGTTCGTTCGCCAGACCGGCGGCTCGGGCCAGTTCGGCGTCGTCTTCATCAACCTCGAGCCCGCGCCGGGCGAGGGCTTCGAGTTCGTCAACAAGATCAAGGGCGGAAACATTCCCTCCGAATACATCCCCGCGGTCAAGCAGGGTGTCGAAGAGGCGCTGGAGAACGGCGTCAAGGCGGGCTACCCGATGGTCGACATGCGCGTCACGCTCACCGACGGCAAGTACCACGACGTGGACTCCTCGGAGATCGCCTTCAAGGTCGCCGGCTCGATCGCCTTCAAGGAGGCCGCCAAGCGCGCCAAGCCGGTGCTGCTGGAGCCGATCTTCGCAGTCGAGGTGATCACGCCGGAGGACTTCCTAGGCGAGGTCATCGGCGACCTGTCGCGCCGGCGCGGGCGTGTCGAGGGCAACGAGCGCCGCGGCAACGCGCTGGTCGTCACCGCGCGCGTGCCGCTGAGCGAGATGTTCGGCTACGCGACCGACCTGCGCTCCAACACGCAGGGGCGCGCGAACTACACGATGCAGTTCGACGCCTACGAGGAGGTTCCCGGCAACATCGCCGAACAGATCGTCGAACAGAGGACTGGAGAGCCGGTCCCGGCCTAGGCGGCTCGGCGCGCCGGACATCGCAGCACAGAGCTTTGAGCAACAGGCGCCAGTCACCGACCGGCGCAGTTAGATAGATTTCTCAGGTTCGCCCTCACAGGGCGGACATACAAGTCGATACAGGAGCGAACCAAAAGTGGCGAAGGAGAAGTTCGAGCGCGACAAGCCGCACGTCAACGTCGGGACCATCGGTCACATCGACCATGGCAAGACGACGCTGACCGCTGCCATCACGACGGTGCTGGCCGAGAAGGGCGGCGCCGAGGCCCGCAGCTTCGAGGAGATCGACAACGCTCCTGAGGAGAAGGAACGCGGCATCACGATCGCGACCTCGCACGTCGAGTACCAGACCGAGAACCGGCACTACGCCCACGTCGACTGCCCGGGTCACGCCGACTACGTCAAGAACATGATCACCGGCGCCGCGCAGATGGACGGCGCGATCCTCGTCGTCTCCGCCGCCGACGGCCCGATGCCCCAGACGCGCGAGCACATCCTGCTGGCCCGCCAGGTCGGCGTGCCCTACATCGTCGTGTTCCTCAACAAGGCCGACATGGTCGACGACGAGGAGCTGCTGGAGCTGGTCGAGGTCGAGGTTCGCGAGCTGCTGTCCGAATACGACTTCCCCGGCGACGACATCCCCTTCATCACCGGCTCGGCGCTGAAGGCGCTGGAAGGCGACGAGGCCTACAAGGAGAAGATCGTCGAGCTGGCGGCCGCTCTTGACACGTACATCCCCGAGCCCGTGCGCGAGCTCGACAAGCCCTTCCTGATGCCCGTCGAGGACGTCTTCTCGATCACCGGCCGTGGCACCGTCGCCACCGGCCGCGTCGAGCAGGGCATCGTCAACACCGGCGACACCGTCGAAATCGTCGGCGTGCACGACTCGACCTCGACGGTCGTCACGGGCGTCGAGATGTTCCGCAAGATCCTCGACCAGGGCCAGGCTGGAGACAACGTCGGCTGCCTGCTGCGCGGGACCAAGCGCGAGGAGATCGAGCGCGGCCAGGTGCTGTGCAAGCCCGGCTCGATCACGCCGCACACCAAGTACAAGGCCGAGGTCTACGTCCTGAAGAAGGAGGAGGGCGGCCGCCACACGCCGTTCTTCACGGGCTACCGGCCGCAGTTCTACTTCCGCACGACCGACGTCACCGGCGTGGCCAAGCTGCCCGAGGGCGTCGAGATGGTCATGCCCGGCGACAACGTCCAGATGGACATCGAGCTGATCCAGCCGATCGCCATGGACCAGGGCCTGCGCTTCGCCATCCGAGAGGGCGGGCGCACGGTCGGCTCTGGCGTCGTCACGGAGATCATCGAGTAGCACCGCCGCCCTTCGGGGCGGCGTTTCATTGGCAGTCCGATACGACTAGAAGCCCCCCGGAAGGCGCGGAGGCGAGCAGGAGGCGGATTCCGATCCGCTCTTTCTCTCACCACCCCGGGAGGGTCCCCGGCGGGAGCAGCTCGTCGCCGGGGCTCGCCGAGCAGCACAGGACCAGCAGACAGCAGCGCAGCAGTCCACAGCCCGCAGAAACAACAGATCAATAAATAAAAATCAGGAACGCGAGAGCACACACCTTCCATGGCATCGGCCACGCAAAACAAGATCCGCATCCGCCTGAAGGCGTATGACACCTCGGCCATCGAGTCGGCGGCCAAGGAGATCGTCGAGACGGCCACGCGTACCGGCGCGACCGTGTCCGGTCCCGTGCCGCTGCCCACCGAGAAGAACGTCTACTGCGTGATCCGCTCGCCCTTCAAGGACAAGGACTCGCGCGAGCACTTCGAGATCCGCACGCACAAGCGCCTGATCGACATCCACCAGCCGACGCCCAAGACGGTCGACTCCCTCCAGCGCCTGGATCACCTCCCGGCCGGTGTGGACATCGAGATCCGCCTGGCCACCTGAAACCGATCTCCCGTCCTCCGCTGAACCGCTCGCAATGTCCGCCATCCTCGCCAAGAAGCTCGGCATGACACAGGTCTTCCTCCAGGACGGAAGCGTCGCGCGCGTCACCGTCCTGCAGGCCGGCCCGTGCCCCGTGACGGCCATCCGCACGCCCGAACGCGACGGCTACGAGGCCGTGCAGCTCGCCTTCGGCCAGGCCAAGGAGAAGCACCTCTCCAAAGCCGAGATCGGCCATCTGCGCAAGGCCGACGCGCCGCCCATGCGCCACGTCGTCGAGTTCCGCGACGAGGCAGGCGAGCTGCAGGTCGGCGAGAGCGTCACCGTGGAGTCCTTCGAGGTCGGCGCGCGCGTGAAGATCTCCGGCGTGTCCAAGGGCAAGGGCTTTCAGGGCACCATCAAGCGCCACAACTTCGCCAGCGGCCCCAAGTCCCACGGCTCGCACAACGTGCGCGCGCCCGGCTCCATCGGTGCCTCGGCCTGGCCCGCGCGCGTCATGAAGGGCATCCGCGGCCCCGGTCAGATGGGCAACAAGCGCGTCACGCAGCCGGGCCTGGAGATCGTGTCGATCGACGCCAAGGAGAACCTGCTGCTCGTGCGCGGCTCCGTGCCCGGTCCCCGCGGCGGCGTCGTGGAGGTGCGCAGCAATGCCTGACGCGCCCGTGCTCGGTCAGAGCAAGAAGGTCAAACTTGACGATGGTGCCTTCGGCGCAGGATTCAGCGGCCCGCTGGTGCACCAGAGCGTGCGCGCCGAGCAGGCCGCGCGCAGGCGCGGAACGGCGGCGACCAAGACGCGCGCCATGGTCTCCGGCGGCGGCGCCAAGCCGTGGCGCCAGAAGGGCACCGGCCGCGCGCGCGCCGGCTCCAGCCGCTCGCCCATCTGGACCGGTGGCGGCGTCGCCTTCGGCCCCCAGCCGCGCTCCTACACGTTCAAGGTCAACCGCAAGGAGCAGCGCGCGGCGCTGCGCAGCGCGCTTTCGCTGCACGCCGAGCGCCGTTCGCTGGCGATCCTCGACGCGGGCGCCTTCGACGCGCCCAAGACCAGCCGCGCCTTCGACCTGCTCGACGACTGGGGCCAGGACGGCCCGACGCTCGTCGTGCTCGCGCCCGATCAGTCAAACGCCGCGCTGTCCTTTCGCAACCTCGAGCGCGTCGCCGTGCTGAGCGCCGCCGACGTCGGCGTCACCGATCTGCTCGCCGCCGCATCGCTGCTCGTCTCCGAGGCCGCGCTGGCCGAGCTGACCGAGCGCGCCGGCAAGTCCGCGCGCGACGGCGCGCAGGAGGCCAAGGGCTGATGGACCACTCGCAGGTGATCATCCGCCCGGTCGTCTCGGAGAAGAGCTACGTGCTCTCCGCGCTGCACCGCTACACCTTCCGCGTGCACCACGAAGCGCACAAGACGCAGATCCGCCAGGCCGTCGAGGCGCTGTTCGACGTGCACGTCGTCGAGGTGCGCACGTCGACCGTCAAGTCCAAGCCCAAGCGCCGCGGCACCACGACCGGGCGCACGCGCACGTGGAAGAAGGCCATCGTGCAGGTGCGCGAGGGCGAGTCCATCCCGATCTTCCAGGGCCTCGCGGCGGTGGACAGCTAGACATGCCGATCCGCAAGCCAAAGCCGACAAGTCCCGGTATGCGCTTCGTGTCCTACCCGGACTTCGCCGAGGTGACCAAGTCAAAGCCCGAGAAGACGCTCGTCGAAGGGCTGAAGAAGAGCGGCGGGCGAAACGCGCACGGGCGCAAGACCTCGCGCCACCGCGGCGGCGGCGCCAAGCGCGCCTACCGGCGCATCGACTTCAAGCGCCGCAAGGACGGCGTCGACGCCAAGGTCGCCGCGATCGAGTACGACCCCAACCGCTCCGCCTACATCGCGCTGCTGCACTACGTCGACGGCGAGAAGCGCTACATCCTCGCGCCGCAGCGCCTGACCGTCGGCATGACCGTCGCCTCCGGCGACGCCGCCGACATCGCCGTGGGCAACTGCATGGCGCTGTCGCGCATGCCCGTCGGCACGGTCATCCACAACGTCGAGCTGCAGCCCGGCCGCGGCGGGCAGATGGCGCGCTCGGCCGGCGCCGCCGTGCAGCTGATGGCCAAGGACGGCGACATGGCCACGCTGCGCCTGCCCTCCGGCGAGATGCGCATGGTGCGCGCGGAGTGCCGCGCGACCGTCGGCACGCTCGGCAACGCCGAGCACCAGAATGTCAAGATCGGCAAGGCCGGACGCAAGCGCCACATGGGCGTGCGCCCGCAGACGCGCGGCACGGCCATGAACCCCGTCGACCACCCGCACGGCGGCGGCGAGGGCTCCACGACCGCCGGGCGCCACCCCGTCACGCCGTGGGGCGTGCCGACGCTCGGCTACCGCACGCGCAAGAAGAACAAGAGCTCCGACGCCTACATCGTGCGCGGCAGACGCCGCGGGAAGGGTAAGCAGCGATGAGCCGCTCCAGCAAGAAGGGGCCGTGGGTCGAAGAGCGCCTGATGAACCGCATCGAGGCGCTCAACGCGGCCAACAACAAGAAAATGCTGCGCACGTGGTCGCGCGCGTCGACGATCTTCCCGGAGATGGTCGGCCACACGATCGCCGTGCACGACGGCAAGAAGCACGTGCCCGTGTTCATCAGCGAGTCCATGGTCGGGCACAAGCTCGGCGAGTTCGCGCCCACGCGCATGTTCCGTGGCCATGCGGGCTCCGGAAGGGTTCGATGAGCGCCGAGCAGGAGAAGGACGACGTGACGCCGCCCGAGACGCCCGAGGCGAAAAAACCGGCTGCCAAAAAAGCCGCCAAGAAACCGGCGAAAGCCGCGGTCAGAGCGGCCAAAGGCGCGGAGGCGAAAGCTGAGGACGCGAAGGCGACCGACGCCAAGAAACCTGCCGCGAAAAAAGCCGCCAAAAAGCCGGCCGTCGCGAAAGAGCCCGTCGCGAGCGAGAAGAAAGAGCGCGCCAAAGCCGACGGCAAACGGCCTCGCCGGCGCGTCGTACGCGCGCACGCGCGCTACGTGCGCACGTCTGCGCGCAAGGCGCGCATGGTCTGCGGACACCTGCGCGGCAAGTCCGTGCAGGAGGCGCGCGCTATCCTCGCCTTCACCTCTCGTGAGGTGGCGCGCGACTGGAGCAAGCTGCTGGAGTCGGCAGTGGCGAACGCCGAGAGCAATCACGAATTGCTCGAGGAAGACCTGGTCGTTCGCGAGGCATACGCCGACGAGGGGCCGACGATCAAGCGCTTTCGGCCGCGCGCCATGGGACGGGCCACGCCGATACGCAAGCGCACGAGCCACCTGACGATCGCCTTGACCACCGACACCGCCAAGCGCACGACCAAGAGAAACGGCTAGAGAACGAGAATGGGACAGAAGGTTCATCCAGAGGCGATGCGCGTGGGCTACATCCACGACTGGAAGTCGAACTGGTTCAGCGAACGCCACTTCGCCGAGTACCTGGCCGAGGACGTGCGCATCCGCGAGCACATCACCAACAAGCTCGCTCACGCGGGGCTGTCGAGCATCACCATCCGCAAGGACACCAACGAGCTCGAGGTCAACATCCACACCGCGCGGCCCGGCATCGTCATCGGCAAGTCCGGCAGCGAAGTCGACGCGCTGCGCCGCGACCTGCACAAGATGACCAACAAGCAGATCAAGGTCAACATCCTCGAGATCAAGCGCCCCGAGCTCGACGCCTCGCTCGTCGCGCAGTCGATCGCCGAGCAACTGCAGAACCGCGTCGCCTTCCGCCGCGCCATGAAGCGCGCGCTGACCAGCGCCATGCGCTCGGGCGCCAAGGGCGTCAAGGTGCAGGTCTCCGGCCGCCTGGGCGGCGCCGAGATGGCACGCACGGAAAGCTATTCCGACGGTCGCGTGCCGCTGCACACGATGCGCGCGGACATCGACTACGGCTTCTACGAGTCGCGCACCACGTTCGGGCGCATCGGCGTCAAGTGCTGGATCAACAAGGGCGAGATCATGCCCGAGGGCTACACCGGCGCCGACCTCACCGACATCACCGCGCCGGCCGCGCCGAGCTCCGACCGCGACGGCCGCGGCGGGCGCGACGGGCGCGACGGACGGGGACGCGGCCGCGGCGGCGGACCCGGCGGTGGCGGTGGCGGTGGACGCGGACGCGGCGGCCAGGGCGGCCAGGGCGGCGGCGGACGCGGACCGGGCGGTTTCGGCGGGCAGGGCGGACGCGGCGGTGGCGGCGGCGGGCGTGGGCCCGGCGGCGGCGGGCGCGGCGGACCGCGCCCCGGTGGAGGCGGACGCTGATGCTGTCTCCCAAGCGCGTAAAGCACCGCAAGCAGCACCGCGGACGCCGCGCCGGCACCTCGCGCGGGCAGGTCAAGGTCCAGTTCGGCGAGTACGGGCTGAAGGCGCTCGAGGGCGGCTGGCTGACCAACCGCCAGATCGAGGCCGCCCGTGTCGCCATGACGCGCAAGATCAAGCGTGGCGGCAAGGTGTGGATCAACGTCTTTCCCGACAAGCCCGTCACGAAGAAGCCCGCCGAGACGCGCATGGGCTCCGGCAAGGGCTCGCCCGAAGGCTGGGTCGCCGTCGTCAAGCCCGGGCGCGTCATGTTCGAGCTGGCCGGCGTGTCCGAGCCGCTTGCGCGCGACGCGATCCGCCTGGCGGCGCACAAGCTCCCGGTGAAGTCCAAGTTCGTGCTGCGCGAGGACTGAGCTGAGATGAAGGCCAAGGAGATACGCGACCTGGAGGACGGCGAGCTGGTCAAACAGATCGGCGTGCTGCGCAAAGAGGTGTTCGGCCTGCGCTTCGCCAACGCGACGGGCGAACTGGACGACACCGCGGGCGTCGGCCGCGCACGACGCGACCTCGCGCGCGCGCTGACCGTGGCGCACGAGCGCGAGCTCGGCACCAAGCGCAACTGAGCAGATCGAGCAAGAAACGGAAGACATGGCTGACGACAAAGACAACGAGAACGAGACCCCCGCCGCGCCCGACGAGGCCGAGGCAAAGACGCCCGACGCGCCGGAGGCCGAGGCGCCGCAGGCGGACGTCCCGGCGGCCGAGGAGTCCGCCGCCGACGAGCAGCCTGCCGCCGACGAGCCCGCCGCCGACGAGCCGACGGCTGAGCAGGCCGCCGCGGACGAGCCCGCCGCCGAGGCCGCACCGGCCGACGCCGCGCAGGCGCCCGCCGAGCAGCTCTCGCCCAAGGAGCGCCGTCGCCGCTCACGTTCCAAACACGACGGCGAGGCACGCCCCGCGCGCAGCGCGCAGGAGCGCCACGCCGAGCGTCAGGCCGCGCGCAAGGACAAGGCCGTGCGCCGCCGCGCGCGCCGCCTGCAGGAACGCGCCAAAGCGGCCGAGCGCCGCGCGGCCGCGCCGGCGCCCGAGCCCCTTGCGCCCGTCCACGCGCCCGTCGAGGGCCGGCGCAGGATGCGCCAGGGCATCGTCATCTCCGACAAGGCCGAGAAGACCATCACCGTGCGCATCGACGTCGCCCGCCGCCACCGCCGCTACGAGAAGATCGTGCGCAGCTCCAGCACGCTGCACGCGCACGACGAGAACAACGACGCGCACGAGGGCGACACGGTGCGCGTGATCGAGAGCCGCCCGCTGTCGCGCACCAAGCGCTGGGCGCTCGTCGACGTGCTGGAGCGGGCGCGATGATCCAAAACGAGACCAGACTTCGCGTCGCCGACAACACGGGCGCGAGGGAGATCCTGTGCATTCGCGTCAAGGGCGGCTCGCAGCGTCGCTACGCGTTCGTCGGCGACGTGATCACGGCGACCGTCAAGCAGGCCAACCCGCAGGGCGCCGTCAAAAAGGGCGAGGTCGTCACGGCGGTGATCGTGCGCACGAAGAAGCCGATCGGCCGCGACGACGGCACGTACATCGCCTTCGACGAGAACGCGGCGGTGATCATCGACGACCAGAACAACCCGCGCGGCACGCGCGTGTTCGGCCCGGTCGCGCGCGAACTGCGCGAGCGCAACTTCATGAAGATCGTCTCGTTGGCGCCGGAGGTGCTGTGATGGCCGATCGAAGATCGTCCAGCGCGACCCAGGCCAAGCGTCGCAACAAGCTGAAGATCCGCTCCGACGACCACGTCAAGGTGACGGCCGGCAAGGACCGCGGCAAGACCGGCAAGGTGCTGCGCGTCGAGCCGGCCAAGGAACGCCTGTACGTGGAGGGGCTGAACATGGTCAAGCGCGCCGTGCGCCCGCAGGTCAACCAGAGCTCCTCCACGCTTCCTGGCACCGGCGGCCAGCTCGGCGGCGTGATCGAGCGCGAGGGCCCCATCCACATCTCCAACGTGATCCTGCTGGACGCCAAGGGCAACCCCACGCGCGTGCGCATCGAGCGCAAGAGCGGCGCGCGCGTGCGCGTCGCCAAGAGCACCGGCGCGGAGCTGGACTGACATGTGCGCCGCGACCGCTGACGCCCCGCCCGCCCGCCTGAAGACGCGCTACTTCGAGGAGATCCGCCCGACGCTGATCGAGCGCTTCGAGTACTCGTCGGTGATGCAGGCGCCGCGCGTGCAGAAGATCACGCTGAACATGGGCGTCGGCCTGGCCAAGCAGGACTCCAAAGTGCTCAAGGCGGCGACCGAACAGCTCGCCACGATCGCCGGCCAGCAGCCGAGCGTGCGCCGCGCGCGCAAGTCGATCGCCGCGTTCAAACTGCGCGAGGGCATGCCCGTCGGCGTCGCCGTCACGCTGCGCGGCGAGCGCGCGTACGAGTTCCTGGACAGGCTCGTCTCCGTCGCCATCCCGCGAATCCGCGACTTCCGCGGGCTGAACCCGCGCTCGTTCGACGGTCGCGGCAACTACTCCATGGGCGTGCGCGAGCAGATCATCTTCCCGGAGATCGACTACGACGCCATCGACCAGGTGCGCGGCATGGACATCACCATCTCCACCAGCGCAGCCAGCGACGCCGAGGCCTATGCGCTGCTGCAGGCGCTGGGCATGCCGTTCGCCGCGCAGGGCCGCCCGAAGGGCTTTGACCCCGCCGCCGACGAGGCCGAGGCCGAGGCGCGCGCCGCGGCGTACGCGGCCGAAACCGCGCAGAAGGCCAGCGAAGCCGCCGCCAAAGCGCCGCAGGCGCCGGCGGCGCCGGCCGAGGCGCAAGCCGACGAAAGCGAGCCGCAGGCCGCCGAGCCCGAGGAGGCCGCCGAGACGGCCCAGAGCGACACTTCAGCCGAGCCCGAGGCGGCCGCAGAGGCAGCCGAGGCGGCCGAGCCCGAGGCGCAGGCCACGCAGCAGGCGACCGAGGACCCAGAGCAGGGCGAGCCCGAGGCGGCGGCCGATGAAGCCGCCGACACGCAGGCCTCCGACGAGGAGTCCGGCGCGACGGACGAGCAAGCCGACGAGACCGCCGAGAAGGAGAGCAGCGACTGATGGCCAAGACATCTCTGCGCGTCAAGCAGACGCGCAAGCCGAAATACAAAACCCGCGCCTATACTCGGTGCAGCCGCTGCGGACGTCCGCGCGCGGTGTATCGCAAGTTCGGGGTGTGCCGCATCTGTTTGCGCGAGCTCGCCCACAACGGCCAGATCCCCGGGATGACCAAGTCCTCCTGGTAGCGACGGCGCCACGACTTCTCAGATAGCGATAAAGCCATGTCGATGACAGATCCCATTGCAGACTTCCTCACGCGCGTGCGCAACGCGATCCACGCCGCGCACGAGACGGTCGAGATCCCCGCGTCCAAGCTCAAGAGCGAGCTGGCGCGCATCCTCACCGAGCAGGGCTACATCGACTCCTACTCGGTCATCCCCGAGCCCGACGGCGGGGCCGGCCAGCTGATCCAGATTCGCCTCAAGTACACCGAGGACCGGCGCTCGGCGATCGCCGGCCTGCGCCGTGTCTCGCGCCCGGGGCGGCGCACGTACGTCGACGCAAAGCACATCCCCAAGGTGCTCGGCGGCATGGGCACGTCGATCGTCTCGACCTCACACGGCGTCATGACCGGCCACGACGCGCGCTCGGCGGGCGTCGGCGGCGAGGTCCTGGCGCAGGTCTGGTAGCCGGCGGATGTCACGTATCGGCAGACAGCCCATTGCAGTGCCCAGCGGCGTGACGATCGCGATCGAGCCCAACGAGGTCCGCGTCAACGGCCCCAAGGGAGAACTGTCCGAGCGCATCCACAAGGACATCGAGGTCAAGCAGGACGGCGAGCAGCTGGTCGTCACGCGGCCGACCGACCGCGGCGAACATCGCGCGCTGCACGGCCTGACGCGCTCGCTGGTCGCGAACATGGTGCAGGGCGTCACGACGGGCTACGAGAAGCGCCTGGAGATCCAGGGCGTCGGCTACCGCGCGCAGCTGAAGGGCAAGAACCTGGAGCTGGCGGTCGGCTACTCGCACCCCGTGCCCATCCCGGCGCCCGACGGCATCGAATTCGAGGTGCCCCAGCCGACGCGCGTGGTCGTCAAGGGCATCTCCAAGCAGCTCGTCGGCGAGACGGCCGCGATCATCCGCAAGCAGCGCCCGCCGGAGCCCTACAAGGGCAAGGGCATTCGCTACGAGGGCGAGTACGTCCAGCGCAAGGTAGGAAAGCGCGCATGAGCCCGTATAGCTGCGCCGGATCGGCGTCCTCGATCGCTCGTGTGCGGAGCACACTTCGCTCACTGCGTCCTTGCCCGGCTTGCTCTACGAGCTCATGCGAGGCGCAGTCTCCGAAAACTGAGGCCTTGCGATGAGCGTCATCACCAAGGGCGATCGCCGGCTCAAGCGCCGCCGCCGCGTGCGCGCGAAGGTCACCGGCACGGCCAACCGCCCGCGCATCTCGGTGTTTCGCTCGAACCAGGGCATCTCCGCGCAGCTCATCGACGACACCGCCGGGCGCACGCTGGCGGCGGTCAACTGGTACGAGCCCGACCTGCGCAAGCTGGCAAAGCCCGAGCGCACCAAGCGCGCCGGCGAGGCGCTGGCCGAGCGCGCCAAGGCCGCCGGCGTTTCAGAGGCCGTGTTCGACCGCGGCGGCTATCGCTACCACGGCCACGTGCGCGCATTCGCCGAGGCGATCCGCGAGAGCGGCATAACCGTCTGAGCGTCCCGCCAGCCCCCGACCGCTACCCTCACTCCCTCATGTCAATAACCGTAGACCGCTCAGTAAGCCCCGCCGGCCTGGATCTGCAGGAGCGCGTGGTCGAGATCAACCGCGTCGCCAAGGTCGTCAAGGGCGGCCGGCGCTTCTCGTTCACGGCGCTCGTGGTCGTCGGCGACGAGCGCGACGTGGTGGGCGTGGGCTACGGCAAGGCCAACGAGGTGCCGCTGGCGATCCAGAAGGGCGTCGAGCGCGCCAAGAAGGACCTGTTCCGCGTGCCCAAGCACGGCAGCACGATCACGCACCAGACGACGGGCATCTTCGGCGCCGGACGCGTCCTGCTCAAGCCGGCCTCGCCCGGCACCGGCGTGATCGCCGGCGGTGGCGTGCGCGCCGTGCTGGAGCTCGCGGGCATCCACGACATCCTCTCCAAGAGCCTCGGCACGCAGAACCCGATCAACCTCGTCAAGGCGACCGTCGCGGGCCTGCGCGGCCTGCGCACGCCGGCCGAGGTCGGCGAGCTGCGCGGACTCTCGGTCAACCAGGTGCTCGGTCTGACCAGCGAGCCCGCCAACGGCGCGGCAACGGCCGGCGAGGATGCTGCCGCAGCGGGTGGCGATGGCGCCACGACGGGCTCAGATGTGCCCGCCAGCGAGGGCGAGGCGCAGGCCGCCGCCGCGAGTGCGAGCGAGGAGCCGGCGTCCTGATGGCGGCTCTGACCGTGACGCAGCGCAAGTCGCGCAACGGCGCCAACAAGAAACAGCTCGACACGCTGCGCTCGCTCGGGCTGCGCCGAATCGGACACACCGTCGAGGTCAAGGACAGCGAGCAGGCGCGCGGGATGCTGCACGCCGTCCGTCACCTCGTCGAGGTTCAGGACGCAAGGAAATGAGCCCGCAGAAAGACGACAAGCCCGAGCGCATCGGTCTGCACAGCCTGGCGCCGGCCCCCGGCAGCAGACGTCCGCGCAAGCGCATCGGCCGCGGCGAAGGCTCGGGCACGGGCAAGACCTCCGGCCGCGGGCAGAAGGGCGCCGGCTCGCGCGCGGGCTCCAAGCGCCGCGCGCGCTTCGAGGGCGGCCAGATGCCGATTCACATGCGCATGCGCAAGCTTCGCGGGCCGCACATGAAGAAGTCGATGCCGTTCGAGCCCTTCCGCACGCACACACAGCCGGTCAACATCGCCTCGCTGGAGAGCCGCTTCGACGCGGGCGCCGAGGTGACGATCGAGCTGATGCAGGCCAACGGCCTGGGCACGCGCAAAGACGTCCCGATCAAGATCCTCGCCAACGGCGAGCTCTCCAAGGCGCTGACCGTGCACGCGCACGCCTTCAGCGCCAGCGCGCGCGAGCGCATCGAGGCCGCGGGCGGCGCCTGCAAGCTCGTCGAGCGCTAGAGCCGCGCGGGGCCGTGCAAGCGGCGACCGATCAAAGATCGGCCAGCTCCAGCGCATCGACTAGAATCCAGCGCTCCGCGGGAGGCAGCGCAGCGGCGCTCTGAGCCGCGGAGCCAAGCCCATGCTCTCGACGATTCTCAACGCATTCCAAGTTGCGGACATCCGCAAGAAGATCGCCTTCACGGCGGGGATGCTGCTGATCTACCGGCTGGGCTCGCACATCCCCGTGCCGGGCGTCAACCTCAGCGCGGTGAACAACATCCAGAAGGAGTTCGGCGGGTCGAACATCCTCGGGCTGCTCAACCTCTTCTCCGGCGGCGGACTGTCGCGCATCGCGCTGTTCGCGCTGGGCATCATGCCCTACATCACCGCCTCGATCATCCTGCAGCTGCTGCAGGTCGCGGTGCCGTCGCTGGAAAAGCTCTCCAAGGAAGGCGAGGTCGGCCAGGCGCGCATCACGCAGTACACGCGCTACCTGACCGTCGGGCTGGCCTTCGCGCAGTCGATCGGCTACGTCTTCTTGTTCCACACGCTGCAGGCCAAAGCCGGCGAATCGGTCGTCACGCACTTCGACGCGCCGCACATTTTTTTGATCGTCATCTGCCTGACGACCGGCTGCGTGCTGCTGATGTGGATCGGCGAGCTGATCACCCAGCGGGGCATCGGCAACGGCATCTCGCTGCTGATCTTCGCCTCGATCGTCGCGCGCCTGCCCAGCGGCATCCAGACGTGGTGGACCTCGCAGGACCAGGTCTTCAAGGTGATGATGCCGTTCCTCGTGCTGGCGGTCGTCGCCGGCATCGTGTTCGTGCAGGAAGGCCAGCGGCGGATCCCCGTGCAGTACGCAAAGCGCGTGATCGGGCGGCGCATGACCGAAGGCGGCCAGACCTACCTGCCGCTGCGCGTGAACATGGCCGGCGTGATCCCGGTGATCTTCGCCGCGAGCATCATGGCCTTCCCGCCGACGGTCGGCCAGCTCGTGAAAACGCACTGGGGCCAGTCGATCTCCGACTTCTTCTCGCCCAACGGCTGGCACTACGTCGCCGGCGAGTCGCTGTTCATCCTGCTGTTCACCTACTTCTACACCGCCGTCACCTTCAATCCGGTCGACCAGGCCGACAACCTGAAGAAGTACGGCGGCTTCATCCCCGGCGTGCGGCCGGGCCGGCCGACCGCAGAATTCCTCGATCGCATCCTCGCGCGCCTGACGTTCCCCGGCGCGCTCTTCCTGGCGGCGGTGGCGGCGCTGCCGACGATCCTGATCGCGCGCACGCACCAGAACATCCCGCTCGGAGGCACCTCCATCCTGATCGTCATCGGCGTCGCGCTGGAAACGATGAAGCAGCTCGAGGCGCAGCTGATGATGCGAAGTTACGAGGGCTTCTTGAAGTAGTTGTCGCGCAGCCCAAGAGATAGGCTGCGTCGAGCTTGTCGGAATTGAACCTGATACTGCTCGGTCCGCCGGGCGCGGGGAAGGGCACGCAGGCCGAGCGCCTGCGCGAGGACTTCGCGCTGCCGCACATCTCGACCGGCGACATGCTGCGCGCCGAGGTCGCCCAGGGCAGCGAGCTGGGCACCGAGGCCAAGCGCTTCATGGACGCCGGCGACCTCGTGCCCGACGAGGTGATCATCGGCATGATCATCAAGCGCGTCAACGATGCCGACGCGGCCGACGGCTTCCTGCTCGACGGGTTTCCGCGCAACGAGCAGCAGGCCGACGCGCTCGCCGAGGCGCTGACCGGCCTCGGCCGGCGGCTCAGCGCCGCACTGCTGATCGACGTCGGCGACGACGAGCTGGTGCGCCGGCTCGCCGGACGGCGCGTGTGCGTGAAGAACCCGAGCCACATCTACCACGTCGAGTTCGACCCGCCCAAGCACGAGGGCGTGTGCGACCAGGACGGCTCGCGCCTGATCCAGCGCGACGACGACAAGGAGGAGACGATCCGCCGGCGCCTGCACGTCTATCACTCCCAGACCGAGCCGCTGATCGACCACTACGACCGCGAGAGCCTGCTGCGCCGCTTCGACGGCACGCGCGATCCCGACGAGGTGCACGCGCGCATCCGCGCTACCGTCGCGACGCTGCGCCTGGAGACCAAGCTCTAGCGGACCCGGCGGTCGAGCGATCGCCCGCCCCGCTGGGGCCGACGCCGCCGCGCTGCCCCGCTGAGCGCCTAGCTAAGCTCCTTCGGTGATCATCAAGAAGTCCCCAGAGGAGATCGAGAAGATGGCGCGCGCCGGCGAGATCCTCGTGGCGGCGCTGGACGATCTGCAGGAGCGCGTCGCGCCGGGCGTGAGCACCGAGGAGCTAGACCGGGCGGCCGAGCGCCTGATCCGCTCGCGTGGCGCCGTGCCGACGTTCAAGGGCTACCGCGGCTTTCCCGGCTCGATCTGCGCCTCGCCCAACGAGATGGTCGTGCACGGCATTCCCGGGCCGCGACGGTTGAAGGACGGCGACATCATCTCGATCGACGTCGGCGTGACGCTCGACGGCTGGGTCGCCGACGCGGCGCGCACGCTGCCCGTTGGCGAGATCGGCGCGACCGAGCAGAACCTGCTGCAAGCGACGGAGGCCTCGCTGCTGGCGGGCGTGGCCGAGTGCCGCGCGGGCAACCGAATGGGGGATATGTCCAGCGCCATCCAGCGCGTCGCCGAGGACGCCGGGCTGTCGGTCGTGCGCTCGCTGGTCGGGCACGGCGTCGGGCGCAGCATGCACGAGGATCCGCAGGTGCCCAACTACGGCAAGCCAGGCAAGGGTCCGCTGCTGGAAGAGGGGATGGTGCTCGCCGTCGAGCCGATGACGACGGCCGGGCGGGCGGCCGTGCGCGTTGGCGGCGACGGCTGGGCGATCTTCTCCCAGGACGGCTCCCCGGCGGCGCATTTCGAGTTCACGGTGGCGATCACCGGCGACGGGCCGAGGGTGCTGACGCCGTGGCGCGCGTCGCGCTCCGCGGTCGCCGCCGAGGCCGTTTCGCAGGGTGTCGCGAGCACCTAGGAGTTGATACCATCAGGAGTCCTGCTCGATGCGAGGCGCGTTTTCGCGTTCGAGCGATCTCCACGACTTGGTAGCGGCGGCCGCAACGGCAGCCAGAGCCGGGCCGCGGAACCCAGCCGCCGAAAGGGATCATGAAGGTAAGACCGTCGGTCAAGCCGATGTGCGAGAAATGCAAGGTCATCCGCCGCAACGGCGTGGTGCTGGTGATCTGCCAGAACAAGCGCCACAAGCAGAGGCAGGGCTAGATGGCTCGTATCGCCGGCATCAACCTGCCCTTGAATAAGCGCTCGGAGATCGGGCTGACCTACATCTACGGGATCGGTCGCGCGACCTCCAACAAGATTCTCTCGCAGGTGGGCGTCAGCCCGGACACCTACATCCGCGACCTGACCGAGGACGAGGTCGCCAAGCTGCGCGACGCGATCGACGACGGCTACGCGGTCGAGGGCGACCTTCGCCGCGAGCGCTCGCAGGACATCAAACGCCTGCAGGAGATCGCCTGCTATCGCGGCCTGCGCCACCGTCGCGGCCTGCCGGTTCGCGGGCAGAAGACGAAGACCAACGCGCGCACGCGCAAGGGCCCCAAGCGGATGCAGGTCGCCGGTAAGAAACGCGCAGGTAAGAAGTAGTGCCCGCGGCTCCCAAACGCGCCCGCGGCCGGCGCAAGCCGAAAAAGAACATCCCGATCGGGCAGGCGCACATCAAGACTTCGTTCAACAACACGATCGTCTCGCTGACCGACACGACCGGCAACGTGATCGCCTGGGAGTCGGCCGGGGGCGCCGGCTTCAAGGGCTCGCGCAAGTCGACGCCTTTCGCCGCGCAGGTGACCGCCGACGCCGCCGCGCGCAAGGGCTTGGAGCAGGGCCTGCAGAAGGTGGAGGTCTACGTCAAGGGCCCGGGCTCGGGGCGCGAGACGGCGATTCGCTCGCTGCAGGCCGCCGGCCTGGAGGTGACGGGCGTCAAGGACGTCACGCCGCAGGCGCACAACGGTTGCCGCCCGAGAAAGCGCAGGCGCGTCTAGATGGCACGCGACACGGGCCCACAGTGCAAGCAGTGCCGCCGCGAGGGGCAGAAGCTGTTCCTCAAGGGCGAGCGCTGCCTGACGGACAAGTGCGGCGTGGAGCGCCGCTCCTACCCGCCGGGCGAGCACGGACGCGGCCGCATGAAACAGAGCGAGTACCGCGTGCAGCTGCGCGAGAAGCAGAAGGCCAAGCGCTACTACGGAGTGCTGGAGAAACAGTTCGCCGGCTACTACGAGAAGGCTTCGCGCCAAACGGGTATCACCGGCGAGAACCTGCTCGCGCTGCTGGAGTGCCGGCTGGACAACGTGCTCGTGCGTCTGGGCTTCGCGGCCTCGCGCCGCCAGGCGCGCCAGCTGATTCGCCATGGCCATTGGACGGTCAATGGCCGACGCGTGAACATCCCCTCCTACCAGGTGCGCCCGGGCGAGGTCATCGCGATCAAGGCGGAGACGCCGGCCACGCAGGTCGTCAGGGACGCGACCGAGCTCACCGGACAGATTCCCGCGTGGCTGCAGGCCGACCACGAGTCACTCACGGCCAAGGTGCTGCGCAAGCCGGAGCGACGCGAGGTCGCCGCGCCGGTGCAGGAGCAGCTCATCGTCGAGCTGTACTCGAAGTAGCTAGCAGGACCGTTCATGAGTCCCGCCCCAGGTGGGCGAGGCTCCCGAGCCGGCCGTCTTCCGACGCCGGTGCGACACCAAAACGACGTTAGGACTCTGATGCTCGACTTCCAAATCCCCCGGATCACAAGCGAGTCCGTGGAGCAGAACCGCGGTACGTTCACGATCGAGCCGCTTGACCGCGGGTTCGGCTACACGTTCGGCAACTCGCTACGCCGCGTACTGCTCTCGTCCCTGTCGGGGGCGGCCGTCACGAGCGTTCGCATCGAGGGCGTCGCACACGAGTTCTCGACGATCAACGGCGTCAAGGAGGACGTGACGGACATCGTCCTCAACCTCAAGGGCGTGGTCTGCCGCATGCACTCAGACGCAAGCGAGGTCGAGGCGCCGCTGGTCGTCACCGGCCCGGGCGAGATCACGGCCAAGGACATCGACCTGCCCGCCGGCGTGGAGATCCTCAATCCCGACATCCACGTCGCCACGCTGGAGAAAAAAACGAAGCTGGAGCTGTACATGACGATCGGTCGCGGTCGCGGCTACCGGCCGGCCGAGGAGAACAAGTCCTCCGATCAGCCGATCGGCGTGATCCCGATCGACTCGATCTTCTCGCCCGTGCGCCGTGTCGCCTACGCCGTCGAGCAAGCGCGTGTCGGGCAGAAGACGGACTTCGACAAGCTCACGCTGGACATCGAGACGGACGGCTCGATCGACCCGCAGGCGGCGCTGCGCGAGGCCGCCGAGCTGCTGATCAGCCAGCTGGCCATCTTCACCGACGCCGACCGCATCCAGGAGCTGCGCGCGACCCCCGGCGGTCAGCTCGACGGCCACGGCCTGGCGGTCGGCGGCGGCGCCGCGCCGGCGCTGCAGGGCGAGGAGTACAGCATCCTGATCGAGGAGCTGGAGCTTGGCGTGCGCTCCTACAACTGCCTCAAGCGCGCCGGCATACAGACGGTCGGCGACCTGATCTCCAAGTCAGAGGCGGAGCTCAACGCGATCCCCAACTTCGGCAAGAAGTCGATCGACGAGGTCATCGAAACGCTGCACACGCGCGGTCTGGACCTTCGCCAGGACTAGGGGCGCCGCTGAGCGGCGCGAGGCGGCGTCCTCGGTCGCTCGTGTGCGGAGCACACCACGCTCCCTGCTGGCCGATCTCCGATCGGCGCCTCGCTTGCCCATCGACACCCCTAGACGACTAGACTGCACAAGCCCAAATGAGACATCAGCGCAAAAAACACCAGCTCAGCCGTGACAGCGCGCATCGCAAGTCGCTGTTGATGAACCTGAGCAAGGAGATCATCGAGCACGAGCGGATCAAGACGACCGAGGCGAAGGCCAAGGCGGTCAAGCCGGAGGTGGAGAAACTGATCACGCTCGCCAAGCGCGGCGACCTGCACGCGCGCCGCCAGGCGCTGTCGACGCTCTCGCAGGACAAGTTCGCCGTGCACAAGCTGTTCGAGGACCTCGCGCCGCGCTACGCCGCGCGCCCCGGCGGCTATACGCGCATCCTCAAGCTCGGTCCGCGCAAGAGCGACGCGACCGAGATGGTCTTCATCGAGCTGGTCTGAGGCAGGCGCTCGCGGCGCGGGCTGCGCGAGCGGGCAAGCCGATCCGGGGCCAGGGCGCGCGAATGGTCACGAAGCTGACGCTGGAGTACGACGGAGCGGGCTTCGCCGGCTGGAGTCGCCAGCCCGATCTGCGCACCGTGCAGGGAGAGGTCGAGCGCGCCCTGCGCACAGTGCTGGGCGAGCTGGGCAGCGACGGCCAGCCGCTGACGCTGAAGGTCGCCGGGCGCACCGATCGCGGCGTGCACGCATGGGGGCAGGTGGCCAGCTACCGCCACGAGGCCGTCGACCCGCTGCGCCTGAACGGGCTGCTCGACGACGATGTGGCGGTGCTGCTGGCCGAGCCGGCGTCGGAGGGCTTTGACGCGCGACGCGACGCGCGCAGCCGCACGTATTGCTACCGCGTGCTCGCGCGCCGCGCACGCAGCGTGTTCACGCGCAACTCGGCGTTCTGGTGGACCGGCGAGCTCGACCGCGAGACGCTTGGCCTGTGTGCGAGCCTGCTGGCGGGCAAGCACGACTTCACGGCCTTCACGCCGAGCGAGACCGAGCACAGCTGGTTTCGCTGCGACGTGCTGCGCGCGGAGTGGGTCGGCGACGGCGAGGAGCTCGAGTTCTGGATCGAGGCGGACATATTCCTGCGCCACATGAACCGCGTGCTCGTCGGCACGATGCTCGACGTGGCCGCCGGGCGGATGACGCTCGGGCAGTTCGAGCGCCTGCTGGAGGGAGGCTCGCGCGCGGACGCCGGCAGGACGGCGCCGGCGCACGGCCTGGCGCTTGCCAGCGTCTCCTATGCGTAGGGGCTTGCACCTATGCTGCATGAGCAGATGCTGAACGTGCTGCTGACCAACGACGACGGGATCGAGGCCGAGGGCCTGCAGGCGATGCGCAGCGCGCTCGCGGCGATCGACGGCGTTCGCCTGGCCGTCATCGCGCCGGACGGCAACCGCTCGGCGATGGCGCGCTCGATCACCACGCGCAGGCCGTTGTGGGTCGCCGAGGTTCCCTTCGCCGACGGCTCGGTCGGCTATGCGACCGACGGCACGCCGGTCGACTGCGTGAGGCTGGCCCGGCTCGGCCTGATCGAGGGCTTTGAAGCCGAGCTGGTCGTGTCGGGGATCAACCACGGGGCCAACCTCGGCGATGACATCACCTACTCCGGCACGGTCGCCGCGGCGCTCGAGGGCGTCGTGCTCGGCCTGCCGTCGATCGCCGTCTCTCAGCAGTCGGGCGCTCGCGCGCTGGACTACCGCTACGACGGCGGCTTCGGCTTCGAGGTCGCGGCCAACTTCGCCGCTCGGCTGGTCCAGCGCATCGAGGACGTGCCGCTGCCGGCGACGACGCTGCTCAACGTCAACGTGCCCGCCGGCGAGCCCAGCGGCGTCGAGGTCACGAGCCTTGGCAAACGCATCTACCGCGACGAGCTGAAGCTCGAGCGCGAGGAGGAGCACCGCCGCCGCTACTGGATCTACGGCTCAGACCCAGGCTTCCACGACGAGCCCGGCACGGACCTCGCCGCCGTCGCCGCCGGGCGCGTCGCGGTCACGCCGATTCATTTCGACCTGACCGATCGCGCGGGCCTGGAGGCGCTGAAGGGCTTTGACCTGGACGACCTGCTCGCGCCGCCGATCGGGGATCGGCCGGCACACGAGATGCCGTGAGCGCTGCGCAGACGCCGCCAGACACGCTCGCCAGGGCGCAGGAGCTGCGCAAGCAGCTCGAACACCACTCACGGCGCTACTACGTCCTCGACGACCCGGAGATCGGCGACGACGAGTACGACGCGCTGCTGGACGAGCTGCGCGCGATCGAGCGCGAGCACCCGCATCTGCGCAGCGCCGACTCGCCGACGCAGCGCGTCGGCGGCGAGCCGGTCAGCCGCCTGGAGAAGGTCGCGCACCCAGAGCCGATGCTCTCGCTGGGCAACGTGCGCTCGGAGGAGGAGCTGCGCGCGTGGGTCGAGCGGATGCGCAACCACCTCGCACGAGAGGGGATCTCCGAGCCGCGCTTTCAATACGTGGTCGAGCCGAAGATCGACGGCCTGGCGATCAGCCTCGTCTATCGCGACGGCACGCTGCAGCGCGGCGCGACGCGCGGAAACGGCGAGATCGGCGAGGACGTCACGCACAACCTGCGCACGATCGCCGCGATCCCGCTCAGCGTCGAGGACGTGCCGTCACTGGTGGAGGTGCGCGGCGAGGTCTACATGTCGCTGGCCGACTTCACGGCTCTGAACGAGCGCCGCGCCGAAGCCGGCGAGTCGACGTTCATGAACCCGCGCAACTCCGCCGCAGGCACGATCCGCCAGCTCGATCCGGCCGACGCCGCCAAGCGCCCGCTGTCGATCTGGTGCTATCAGGTGGGCGTAACCGAGGGGCTGTCCTTCGAGCGCCACTCGCAGGGGCTTCAGTGGCTGCGCGAGCACGGCTTTCGCGTGAACGCCGACATCAAGCTGCTGGCGAGCGAGGACGAGGTGATCGCGCAATGCCAGCGCTGGCAGGAGCGCCGCGGCGAGCTCGACTTCGAGATCGACGGCGCGGTCGTGAAGCTCGACGACCTGCGCCTGCAGCGCCGGCTGGGCTCGGTCGGGCGCGAGCCGCGCTGGGCGGTCGCCTGGAAGTTCCCGCCGACGACGGCCGTGACGCGCCTGGAAAAGGTGATGTGGAACGTCGGCAAGTTCGGCGACATGCGCCCCTACGCGGTGCTCGATCCGGTGGTCGTGGGCGGTGTGCGCATCGGCATGGCCACGCTGCACAACGAGGAGGACCTTGCACGCAAGGATCTCAGGGCAGGCGAGGAGGTGATCGTGCTGCGCGCGGGCGACGTGATCCCGCAGGTCGTCTCGCCGGCGCCGCACGTGGTCGAGAAGAAGCGCCGCCCGCCGCGACCGCACCCGCCCAAGCGGTGCCCGTTCTGCAAGACCGAGACGATCAAGCTCGAGGACGCCGTGTTCACGAAGTGCCCCAACCCGCTGTGCCCGGGGCGCGCCTGGCAGTTGCTCAAGCACTTCGTCTCGCGCGGCGCCATGGACATCGAGGGACTCGGCGAGAAGCAGGTGGCGATGCTGCAGGAGCGCGGCCTGGTCAAGACGGCCGGCGACTTCTACCGCCTGACCGAGGAGCAACTGCTGGAGCTCGACGGCTTCGGCGAGCTGTCCGCGCGCAACCTGCTCGCGGCGCTGGAGGCGTCCAAGCAGCGTCCGTTTGCGCGCGTGCTGTTCGCGCTGGGCATCGAGGAGGTCGGCGAGGTCACCGGACGCAATCTCGCGCAGCGCTTTCGTGAGATCGAGGCTCTGCTCGCGGCCAGCGCGGAGGAGATCGAACAAACGCATGGGATTGGCGAGAAGATGGCCGCTTCGATACACGCGCAGCTGCACGACGACCGCATGGAAGCGCTGATCGCAGATCTGCAGCGAATCGGCCTGCAGTTCGCCGCCGAGGGGCCGGCTCCGTCCGAAGGACCTCTGAACGGCAAGACGCTCGTGCTGACGGGAACGCTGCCGCGATGGTCGCGCGAGCAGGCCACCGAACGGATCATGGCGGCCGGAGGGCGCGTCACCAGCTCCGTGTCCAAGAAGACCGACTATTTGGTCGCCGGCGAGAGCGCGGGGAGCAAGCTGGCGAAGGCCGAGCGGCTTGACGTGCCGGTGCTCGACGAAGACGGGCTGCGCGAGCTGCTCGGTCAGTAGCTCGCCAGCGTGATCGTCATGTGGTCCTGGATCACGTGCGCGAGCGTCGTGGAGATGCCGTCGTTGAAGAAGGCGAACGCCAGCAGGCGCCCACCGACGGTCTGGCAGTAGCCGACGAGGTTGGAGTAGCCGGTGAGGGTTCCCGTCTTGCCCTGGCAGCGTCCCGACGCGGCGGATCTGCGCATGCGCTTGGCCAGCGTGCCGGTGTGTCCGGCGACGGCCATGCTGCTGCGCAGGATCGCCCCGCTCGGCGTCGGCGCGAGCGCGACGAGCAAATTGGCCACTTCATAGGCGGAGGTTCGGTCGGCTTCTGAGAGGCCCGAACCGTCGACTACGCGTGGGTGGGTGCCGAACAGCGCCGAGATCGTCTGGCTGACGACGGCGGCGCCGGCGGCCGTCGTTCCAGCCCCGCCGGCGGCTGCGCCGAGATCCTTGAGCAGCATCTCGGCGAAGAAGTTGTCAGACGGCGGCAGCATCAGGGCGAGCAGTTGCGCGACGTTCGGCGAGCTGACCTGCGCGAGCTGGGCGGCGCCAGCGGGGGCCGTGGCGGCGGCGCTCGAGCCGCGGATGCTGACGCCGGCGTTCTTGAGCATCGCCCACAGCTTGCGCGCGGCGTATACGGCGGGGGCATGCGCGACCTTCTGCGAGCCGCTTGCGCCGCGGTTGAAGGCTAGGCCGCTCAGCGTGCCTTCCAGGAAGGGATCCTGGGCATCGTGGCTGGACGGCTCGCCGCGCTGGGAGTCGAAGTCGGACTCGTCGCCGTATACCGAGCCCTGAATCGCGTGGATTCCGTCGACGTGGACGAGCTGTGAGACGAGCGTGGAGATGCTCGCGCCGACGCCGCCGTAATGGCTGCGGATGAACGAGCTGTCGCCGAAGGTCGGGTCGCCGCCGCCGCGCAGGTAGAGATCGCCTTCCCAGACGCCCGTCGGGCTGAGCTGGCCGGTCCCGAGCACCGTCGTGGACAGGTGTGCGGTCGATCCGAGGCGCTGCAGGGCCGTGACGGCCGTGTAGAGCTTCTCCACGGACGCCGGGGGGCGCATGGCGGTGGCGCGCAGGGAGAACAGCGGCTGTTTGGCGGTCAGGTCATAGACATAAGCGCTCGAGCGCGTGCCCGAGATCTGCATCTGACGGGAGAGATCGCTCTGCAGGTCGCCCAGGCTGGTGGCCGCGGCGGCCGGCGAAGGAGGCGCTGCGGACAGGGCCGCGAGGCCGAGCACAAGCCCCGTGAGCAGCGCCTTGAAGTGGGCCCGAGGCCGCGTTTTGGCCCGCCGCAGCAGGCCATCTGGCGCAGGAAACGGTCGCTGTGAGCGTGAAGCGATCGGGTTCTGGGTCATCTGTACCTTAGAATCAAGTCCAGGATGGGCAAGGTCGTCAAGCTGGAACCGACGGATCAGGCGAAGGTTGCGGCGAAGAAGCGTAGGGCGAGCATGCGCGCTGCCCGCGGCGTCGGTCAAAACGGATCGATCGATCGGCGCAGGCGCGCGCGCCGGCACAAGACGGCGCTCGTGCTCGGTGGCGGCGGGTTCACGGGGGGCGTGTATGAGATCGGCGCGCTGCGAGCGCTCGACCTGCTGGCCGTCAACAGCAGCGTCAACCAGTTCGACGTCTACGTCGGCACCTCCGCCGGCGCCTTCATCGCCGCGCTGAGCGCCAACGGCGTGACGCCCGAGGAGATGATGCGGGTGGTCACCCGCCAGGGCAAAGCGCCGTTCAAAGACATCGACCTCGGCGATCTGCTTCGCCCCAACCTGCTCGAGTTCGCGCGCAAGGGCGCGGTGCTGCCGTTGCGAGCGCTGTCGCTGGCGCGCGAGGTCGTCTCCCAGCGCGGCGGCGTGTCGCTGATGGACGTGCTGCTCGGCTTCGCCGAGGGACTGCCTTCGGGCGCCTACACGGGCGCCGGCATCGAGTCATACCTGCACGAGGTGCTTTCAGAGCCGGGCCGCACCGATGACTTCGGCGAGCTGGCGTGCGAGCTGTACCTGACCGCGACAGACCTCGACACGTGCGAGCGCGTGGTGTTCGGCGTGGAGGGCGCAGAAGACGTGCCGATCTCCACCGCCGTGCGAGCGTCCGGCGCGCTGCCGATGGTCTACGCGCCGGTCCGCGTGGGCGATCGCGAGCTGATCGACGGCGGGATGGTCTCCACGACCAACCTCGACATCGCCGTCGAGGCGGGCGCGAAGCTGATCGTCGTGATCAACCCGATCGTGCCGTTCGTCAACGACTTCGCCGAGCGGGTAAGGACGCTGCGCGGCACACGCCCGCGTCGCGTCTCGGACATGGGCTTTCCGCAGATCGGCTACCAGGCGTTCAAGCTGGTCGCCCACCAGCGCCTGCACGAACTGGCCAAGAACTGGGAGAGCCGCTATCCGGGCGTGGACATCGTGCTGATCGAGCCCGAGCCGACCGACGAGCTGATGTTCCAGACGTCGATGATGAACTTCGCCTCGCGCGTGGAGATCGCGCGACACGGCTTCGAGTCGGTGACCAAGCACCTCGCCGAGGAATACGAGCGCTATCAGGCCGTCGCCGACCGCCACGGCCTCGACATCTCGGGAACTCGCGTGCGCAAGGTAGTGGAGCACTTCGACGCGGAGCCCGAGCGGGTCAGCGCGTGGCGCAAGATCCTCGAAGGCACGACGGGCACGCTTCTGCGCCAGTCCGGCTCGGCCAGCTAGGCGCGCCTCCAGGTCCCAGGACGCCGCACGGGTGGCGCCGGCCGTGACGGCTCCGGGCTACAGCGCTTTGTCGATGGCCGCGAGCAGCCGCGTCGTGCCGGCGCTCTTGCGGATGGCGATGCGCACGTGCTGGGGCTCGCCGAGCGCGTCGCCGGCCGCGACGAGCACGCCCGATTGAGCAAGTCGCGCCGCGAGCTCGGCGCCGCCGATGGCGGGATGCGCGGCCCACACGAAGTTGGCCTGACTGTCGGCGACCTCGAAGCCGCGCTCGCGCAGGCCCTCGGTCAGGCGCGGGCGCTCCTGGCAGACCGCGCGCACCTTGCGAGCGAGCAGGTCCGAGCAGCTGCGCAGAGCCTCGAGCGCCCCGGCCTGCGAGACCTCCGAGACGCCGAGGTCGGGCTCCAGCTCGGCCATGAGCTCTTGCGAGCGGGGCCCGCCGATGGCATAGCCGACGCGCAGGCCGGCCAGGCCCCAGGCCTTGGAGAAGCTGCGAAAGACGAGCAGGCGCGGATGCTCGTCAAGCAGCCGCAACGACGAGTTGACCGGCTGGGCGTCGACGAACTCGACCAGCGACTCGTCGAGCAGGACGGCGACGTCCTCGGGCACTGCGTGGAGCAGGCGTTCGAGCTCGGCGGTCGCCAGCAGCTCGCCGGTCGGGTCGTTGGGGCTGGCGAGGGCGATCACGCGCGTGGACTGCTCCTTGGCGGCCTCGATCAGCGCATCGACGCCGCCAGCGATCGGAACGGCGCGGCCATGCGCGCGTCGCGCCATGATCGGATAGAGCGGATAGGAGGGCCAGGTCGTCAGCAGCTGCTGGCCGGGCTCGATCAGCGCGCGTGTGGCGGAGCTCAGCAGCTCGGCCGCTCCGTTGCCGAGGATCAGGCGTCCGGGCTCGACCTGCAGGCTTGCCGCGAGCTCGTCGCGCAGCTCGGTGCCGCGCACGTGGGGATAGCGGTGCAGGCCGCGTCGGGCGACGAAGGTGATCGCGTTGACGATGCGCGGGTGGGGCAGCTCGGGCCAGGTCGTCTGGGAGAGGTCGAGCGTGTCGACACGCGTGAGCGCTTTGCGCCGGCGCTCGGCGGCCTGCTCGCGCAGTTCGGCGTTGACCTCCTCCTCGGACATGCCTTCGAACTGGCGGTAGTAGTCGAGCAGGCCCATGGCAAGGTTCGTTCTAGCAGTGGACGTCGGGCGCGATCCGGCGTCGGCTCGGCGCGGCGCTGGCGGGGATCATCCCTGGCCGTTGCCGGACATGGTGATCGACCCGGGTCCGTGGATGACGACGAACCAGAACGCGAAGCTGAGCCCGCAGACGACCGCGGCGGCGCCGAAGATGCGGCCCATGATCCCGGTGCGCTGGTCGTGGCCGGCGGCGCGGCGCACGAGTATCCACGCCTGGTCGAGGCGTTTGAGCAGCGACAGGGTGCCGAAGAGGAGCACGAACAAGGCGACGAAGGAAACGAGGATTCCGACGCCGACGCTTCCCGAGAGGTAGTCCATCTGCGAACCGACCCACAGGCAGGCGAGCGGGATCGGCCCCCAGCAGAGCAGGCTGAGCACGACCATCGCCGCGACCATCACTCCGGCGAGCGACCCGTCGATGCGCTGTCGCTTCTCGCTGCCGCGCTCCGGCAGCTTGCGAAAGCGAACCGGCGCCGTGCCGGGACGGCGGCCGACGAACAGCCCGCCGTTGTCGCTGGGGTCGGTGCGCATGGCAATCCATTGTCGCAGTTAGCCGACGTATCTCCGCACGCTCGCAGGGCGCGCGCTCCCGGCTGGCGTGCCGGGGCCGATCTGCGATCGCGCCTCAGCCCGCGTACAGCTCGTCGAACAGCGCGGCGTATTTGTCGTTTACGACGTTGCGCTTGACCTTCAGCGTGGGCGTCAGCTCGCCCGTGGCCTGCGAGAGGTCGTGGTCGAGGATGACGAACTTCTTGACCTGCTCGACCTGCGCGTATTTCGCGTTGGCGCGGTCGATCTCCTGTTGAATCAGTGCGTGCACCTCAGCAGAGCGCGCCAGCGAGGAGATGTCCTCGGGCAGGCCGTGCTCTTTGGCGAAGATCGGGATCTCCTCCTCGTCGAGCGTGATCAACACGACCGGGTAGGGGCGTTGGTCGCCGTGCATGACGGCCTGGGAGATCCAGCGGCACTGCTTGAGGTCGTTCTCGATGTTGGCCGGCGTCAGGTTCTTGCCGCCGGCGGTGATGATGATGTCCTTCTTGCGGCCGGTGATCGACAGGTAGCCGTCCTCGTCGATCGAGCCGAGGTCGCCGGTGTGCAGCCAGCCGTTCTCGACGGCGCCGAAGCTGGCGTCGGCGTTGTTGTGGTAGCCGGCGAAGATGTTCGGCCCTTTGACGAGGATCTCGCCGTCGTCGGCGATCTTCAGCTCGACCCCCGGCAGCGCGCGCCCAACGGTGCCGAAACGGTGGTTCTCGACGGTCGAAGTGGTCGCGGCGGTGGCGGTCTCGGTCATGCCGTAGCCCTCGAGCACGGGCACGCCGGCGGCCCAGAAGAACTCGAGGATCTCGCGCGCGATCGGCGCGGCGCCGCTGGTCGCGTGGCGGACCTTGCCGCCGAAGATCGCGCGGACGTTTTTGAACAGCTGCTCGTCGGCTTCCTCGAAGGGCTTTTGCAGCTCCTCGGGCACGGCTTCGCCGCGGTTGATCATGTCGCGAACCTTCGCGCCGAGCTTGATGGCGGCCTCGGCCCGGGCGCGCTCCTCGGGCGGCTGCGCCTGGATGGCGCCGTGCGCGAGCGTGTAGATCTTCTCGAACACGCGCGGCACGGAGGGCAGATACGTGGGCTTGACCTCCTGCAGCTCTGGCACGATCTGCTTCGTGTCGCCGCCGAAGTAGGCAAGCGTGCCGCCGAGGTCGAAGACGGCGAGCTGGATCAGCAGCGCGAAGGAGTGCGCGAGGGGAAGGTAGAGGTAGATGACCTCGTCGCCCTGGATCTCGCCGGCCTCGCCGACCATGTCGATGATCGCGCGATAGTTGCCGTGCGTCAGCACGCAGCCCTTGGGCGGGCCGGTCGTGCCCGAGGTGTAGATGAACGTGAACGGGTCCTCCGGGCGCACGGCTGCGCGGCGCGCCTGCAGCTCGTCGGCGGAGCGTCCGCGTCCGCGCTCGCGCACCTCATCGAGGCCGATCGCGTTCAGCGCGCGCACGGCGTCGGAGGTGCCGTTGGCGCTCGCCGAGGACTCGGGCGGGTCGATGACGATGACCGTGCGGATGCCGGGCACCTGATCGCGGATGGCGGCGATCTTCTGAAGTTGCTCCTCGTTCTCGCAGACGATCGCGCAGGCGGCTGAGTCGGAGATGACCCACAGGCACTCCTCGGGCGAATTCGTCTGGTAGATCGGCACGACGACGGCGCCGGCGGACGTGGCGCCCATGTCGGCGTAGGACCACTCCGGGCGCGTGTTGGCGAGGATGCACAGGCGCTCGCCCGGCTCGATGCCGAGATCGATCAGCCCAAGCCCGATCTCCTGCACGATCTCTGCAAGCTGCTCGTAGCTGACGTCCTGCCAATCGCCGTCTCGCTTGTAGCGGATGGCTGTGCCCTGGCCGTGTGCCGCGGCGGCGCACGGGATCAAGTCGGCGATCGTTTGCGACCCCGTTGCCGACCCCGCGGTCGACGCAGTCGTGACCTCCATCCGAACCTCTCCTCTTGGTTGATCAAACAAGCTGGCTGACCGGCTCAATGTTAGAGCGACGGCGCATGCTTTACAGCGCCGACGCGAACACGCGCGAAGCTGCAGCGCGAGGCGGCGCTGGTCGGCTCGCCCAAGGCTTCCGCCTAGATGGGGTTGGGCACGTCGAGGAAGACGTGGCGCACGCCGAAGCGCTCGGCCAGATGCTCGCCCAGCCTCCTCACGCCGAATGTCTCCGTGGCGTAGTGACCGGCGGCGATGAAGTGCAGGCGCAGCTCGCGCGCTGTCGCCATGGCGCGCTCTACGGGCTCGCCGGTCAGCAGCGCGTCGGCGCCGGCGGCGGCTGCGTCGGCGAGGTAGTCAGAGCCAGCTCCTGAGACGATCGCGACCGAGCGCACACGCGCCGGCCCGGCGTCGAAGACGAGCGGATCGCGTGAGGTCGCCTCGCGCACGCGCGCGAACAGGTCCGCGGCGTCGACGCCGTCGCCGGGCAGGCGGGCTAGCACGCCGATTGGCTGACCGCGATGCAGGGCGAACGGCTCGAGCGCCTGCGCGTCGAGCGCTTGGGCCAGCAGCGCGTTGTTGCCGAACTGAAGATGCGCGTCCAGCGGGAGGTGGTAGGCGGCCAGGGCGATGTCCGCGTCGAACAGCACCTTCAGGCGGCGCTTGAGCGCCGCGTCGATCGGCCCTGGGCCCGAGCCCCAGAAGAGGCCGTGGTGGACGAGCAGCAGTTGCGCGCGCTCGGCCGCGGCGAGCTCGAACAGCTCCAGGTTGGCCGAGACGCCCGTGGCGACCGTCTCGACCTCGGCCGCCCCGGGCACCTGCAATCCGTTGGGGCCATAGTCCTCGAAGCGGGCCGGCTGCAGGATGCCGTCGAGCTCCTCGATGATGTCGATCGTCGCAGCGGGCACCGGGCGAAGATAGCGGTATGGAATACTGACGGCGCATCGGGGCGTGGCGCAGCCTGGTAGCGCGCACCGTTCGGGTCGGTGAGGTCCCGAGTTCGAATCTCGGCGCCCCGATAAAAGTCACCGGTTCAAGAACCCCAAAGATCCGCGAACAGGAGCAAAAAGCCGCGAAAAGCCGGAGATCCTGGGGCGGTTCGCGGAGATTCGTGGATGTTCGTGGGGGCTGCGACCGCAGACGGACCGCAGCGGCGGGCGAAAGGGGCCGCAAGGGGACCGCAAGCCGTGGTCGCGTGTGGAGACATAGCACCGGCTGACAAGTCACGTCCCTTGCCAAGACGTCTGCCAGCCTTGGCATCGTGTGTGGCCGGTTGCAGCGGCGCGGCCTCCCGCAGACATCGGGCTACAATCGACCAATGCGCGCGACGAAACCAAAGAAGACTGATGCGCCGAAGGTGACAACCCCGCCTTTGAAGCGTTCGGATGTCGCGCGCGGTCTCCCGGGCAGCGATCGCGAGCGTGCTGAACAGCGTCGCCGGTTCGCCGAGGAGCACCGCGAGACGTTGCGCCGCTTGGGCAAGTAGCAGACCGTGTTCTACTACCCCGAGTTCGGGGACTTCTGCGACGTTGCCGCAGATATCCTCGGCACTACGCCGGAGCAGATAGCAAGCCTTCCCAATGCGGGCCTCGCCGAGTCGGCGCTCGCGGCGCCGCGAGCCGGTTTTGGCGATGTCGAGGTATACCCCACAACCTTGGAGAAGGCCGCGATCTTGCTGGAGCGCTTGGCGCGCAACCACCCGCTGCCGGATGGCAACAAGCGCACCGCGTTCTTCCTAACAGGGCTGTTCCTGGCAGCAAACGGCTCGCCGCTTGGTAGGGCCGAACCGGACGTCGATGTGCCGATGGTCGAACGCGTCGCAGCCGGCCAGGTCGAACACGGGGAGATCGTGACGTGGCTATCGAAGCGCATCGCTTGAGCCGTGCATACAGGACGGCATTTGCCTGACTCAAAGTCGGCAGTCCGCTACGACGAGGCGTCTGGAAACCGCAGACGGACCGCAGGGTCGCCCAAAAAACCGCATTGGCAAGCCAACCCGCACCCGTTCGCCCCCGATGGGTTCACTGTGTGCGAAGTGCAGCGAACACGCGCGAAAAAACTCCCCAAAACTTTGGGCTTCGTAGGACGCCAGTTCACTTGTGTTCGCGGCTGTTTCGATGGGCTCGGTGGCCGCAGATGGCGCGTTGCGGTCGTTTTGCTGCAATGAGAGTGGAGGACTCACAGGCTGACCGGTCCCCATAGTGGGGCTCTCTTGTCTTCTAGGCGTGCGCGGAAACAACAGAGGGCCAATCTGGCCCGTCACAGGGCCAATCTGGCCCCGGCCTCGAGCTTGCGCCCACAGAGATCGGCGATCTCGCGCGCTTGAGGGTCAACGTTATCGTTGGGCTCGAAAACCGATCCACCAACCCCGGCGCTCATGTCGAACGCGGTCGGCACCGCATCCGACGCCCAGATCGGAATCACCCTGTTCTCGCCGAACAGCTCCTCAAATTGATCCGACTCAAAGCGCGTCCACCGACGGTGGCATCGTGACCCAGACGCGTCAGACTCCTCGGCAAATTCGCGGCTCGCCGAATTTCTTCCTCGGTGTGGATTGGCTGGTTTCCAAGACCGCAAACGAACCGCAGGCGCCACGAAAACGGCTCTAGAAAGCCAACCTGAACCGTCCGCCCCGATTGGTTAGTATTCGGTGAAGGCCAGCAAAGACGGGCGAAAAACGCCCGAAACACGGGGGATCGGCGTCGGTCGTTTCGCCCGTGACTGATTTGCCATATGCAGTTCGCGTCGCAGCCGGCATGCACCTTGCTCGTCATCCTGCTTGGCGTGTCGAGCGGCTGCGGCAGCGGGCGGGCGCACGCGATGGGTTCGGTGTCGACTACGCACGCGCCCCTGGAGGCGGTGGCCTACCATCGGCGTTGCCCGGCCAGCGATGTCCGTGTTGAAGCCAGTCCTGAGCCGGCAACGGCGAGCGTTCTCGTACCAGCTCATCCGACGAGCGCACTGATCTGCCGCTACTGGGGACTCAGCGATCCAGGACACCGCGAGGAGGCCCTGGCAGGGACGCTGACCATCCACAACGCTGTGAGCATGGGTCACCTAGCGATGCGGTTGGACGCTCTACCTCCGTTCCCAACCAAGCCGCTGCCGTCCTGTCCATCGTTCGGCGGGCGCTCCGGGGTGATCTTCTTCCACTACCACCGCACCAGCGATGATCCGGTACGTATCAAGCGAGAAGGCTGCGTCCCCGTGGGCAACGGGCGACTCCTTCGGCTCGGGCTCTCGCTGCCACAGCGTCACTGGTCGGACGAAGCATTGCTCTGATACCTCTTGCCACAGAAGGCCCCACGCCCACGACGGTATGGTCGTGACGGTCGTTTCGGGATGTCGGCCCTCGTGGCGCTGTGTGCAATAGGGGTCGCAGAGGGACCGCAACTCTAGCCGCTGGCGCATTCGAGGCTTCCGCCCAGGAACAATCGACTACGGGATCGCCACGCGCCGATGAACGTCGCGCCATCGTCGATCGAATGTCCACACGGCGTCGGCGTCGATCGTCTCGGCGATCACGAGTGCGATGGCGTCAGGCAGGCCGAGTCCCCGATGCTGAGCCTTCAGCGCCGCGGCATCGTCAGCGATGGCAGCGCTGACCGGGACGATCTCGCAGCCGTCTGCGAACTCTCGGGCGACCGTCAGGACCTTGCCGCCCACACGAGCCGGCCCAACGAGGATCTCCGCCCTCGTCGTTGCGGCGAGCACGAGCTCGTCGTCGCTTGCGCCAGCGAGCGCGCTCACCGCCGCATCGTGATCTGCGTCATCGACCGAGAGCGCGGCGATTACGAAGCTCGCGTCGAGGACGATCAGCCGCGCCACTGGGCGCGGAGCTTATCGAGGTAGCCAGAGGGGTAGGCGGAGCTGTCGAGCTTGCCCATCGCCGCCAGCAGGCGGGCGCGCCGCTGGGCGCGCTCCTGCTGATCCGCGGGCGCGCCGAGCAGCTCGTGGCGGACCGCCGTGCGGATCAGCTCTGCCTCGCTGGTGCCGCGCTCCCTCGCCGCATGCTTGATCCCCTGATGAAGCTCGTCCGGCAAATAGATCGTTGTCTTTACCACGGTCTGAATGTACCACACATGACATATGGCACGGGCTAGGCTCGCGGCCGGCCAGCTGTGCAGCGCGCCGGCTTGGCAGAGTGCGCTCGCACGGCCGGAAGCCTGTCATCCGCGCACGCGCGGCGCCGCGACGGGCGCCCTCACAAGGAGGCGCCCGTCGCGGTCCGCTTCGCCTAGAACGGGAAGGCTTCCCAGGCGACTTTGGCGATCAGCGTCTGCCCTTCGACGCTTGGGTGGAAGTAGTCCCGCGTGGAGACGTCGTTGGTGTTGAACACGGTTTTGAAGCCGGCTTGGTTGTCGTATTTGCACTGCGTGTATTTGGCGCACACGCTCTGCAGCGCGGAGTCGAATTCTTCCTCGCGCGCTTTGACCTGCAGGCGCCGTTCTTCGTCGGCTTTGGCCAGCGAGGTCGGGTTGGCCAGCAGCGACTGGCAAATTTTCAGCGAGTTCCACGTGTTCACGGCGCTCGAGTTCGTGTGGAAGATTTCCCACAGCCGGTAGACGTTCGGCAGCGAGCCCACGTTGATCTGTGCCGTGGGGATGCCCGTCGTCAGCGTTTTCATCGCCGCTTCGAACTGCGATTTGTAGGTGGCGACGGTGGTCATCGTCGAGATGCTCGATGTGCAGGCGTCGTTGGCGCCCATCAGGACGCCGACCAGTTCGACTTTTCGCGAGACGGCTTTTTCGGCCTGGCCGTTCAGTCCGGACATTTTCGCGCCACTGACCGCGTCGTTGTTGTTGTGCCCGCTGATGCCAGGGTTGAGCGCGAGCAGGCGCAGGTAGTAGCTGTTGACCGTTTTGTTCGTCCCCGTCGCCCATGAGTTTTCGGGGCAGTCGGTGAACGGGAAGCTGCAGGTGTTGAACGCGCGCGTGATCGAGTCGCCGAGCGCGTCCATCGAGTTGGGGTAGGCGCTCGCCTGTGCCGAGGCGATGCCGAGCGCTGCTGCCGCCAGCGTGATGCAGAGCACGGCGATGCTTGCACGGGCTCTGGCGATCCTGAGAACAGTCGTCATCCTAGATCCTCCAACCGTTGGGGTGCCGTTGGTGTCGTTCGGGTCGTCAGTCCGAATAATCAAATTTCGGACGCGGCAGCATTAGCAACCGGTGTCGCCGCTGCCAAACGGAGCGCGCAGGCCCACCAGCGCGCGAGCAGGCGCGCGTCGCCGGCGTTTCTGTCCCGGCCCCGCGCCGAGTCGTCCGGCCCCCCACACCGCGCCGGCCCCCGCGCCGAGCCGCCCGACCGCTATGACCTGGCCGCGCCCGCGCCCATCCCCGTGCCGGCGCG